>Ga0233425_10001990_pt1 | contig 42588 bp, 66 predicted proteins | sample Watercolumn_Towu_2_FD_181712 | JGI IMG/M metagenome (GOLD analysis project Ga0233425, IMG submission 181712) | Freshwater microbial communities from Lake Towuti, South Sulawesi, Indonesia - Watercolumn_Towuti2014_140_MG | ecosystem: Environmental > Aquatic > Freshwater > Lake | place...
GCTTTTTTGTTTGTTGTTCTAATCTTAGGACATTACTAAAGTAATCATAAAATCCTAACCAGTTAGCATCATGTTGCCCGTACCCGCTATCCCAGATGCTATTACCTATTCTATCGCTATAACTGACACTAGCACCAACACTAGCCCAGACGCTATCACCGACACTATCCCAGATGCTATCCCTGAGACTATCACTGATACCATCCCAGACACTATCACTGATACTACCACCGACACTATTACCTGCGATCTTAACAATGTTCTTAACAATGCTATCCCTGACACTAGCACCAACACTAGCCCAGACTCTATCATTGATGCTATCCCTAACACTATCCCAGATGCTATCCCTAACACTATCCCTAACGCTATCACTGATACTAGCCCTAACGCTATCCCAGACACTATCCCTGACGCTATCACTAACGCTAACCTTTTTCTTGTTTTTCAACAAATCAATAATCTTAAAAACGCAAAACCTTGTAATACCAGAAGATAACGGAGACAAACACCAAACAATATTCGGTCTTTTTAACCCAGCAACTTTATATGCCAGCTCAATTCCCTCTTCTGCCGCTTCCCTGTTTGCTGGTCTAGTATCCAATCCTATCGCCAACCATTTATCACGATAAACCAATAATAGATCTTCTTGTTCTTTTGTTAGTTTATCTATTTTCATTTTTTCTCCTAAATAATTCCTTGTTTTTTTAAGTCATTTAATCTTCTTGTTCTAATCAATTATTTCTCTTGTAATACGTTCAAAATGATCCCGCTCCCGAACTTTTCCTACCTCATATTTTCCTGGCTCAATAATTATTATATGATGTTCATCATGTTTAAGGGGAGTTGGTATTTTGAGTTGCAAATAAACTTGTCCATTATCAGCCTTAATCATGGTTACAAAATTGTTAGCAACTATTTTGTGTTTATGTCCTGTAACTTCTCCTTCGGCTAAAATATACTCATTATTTTGCGAATCAATTTTTTCACCTTTTGGGATATTATTAACTCGATACAAAAGAACATCGCCTTGTTGAAATACCAATTTTCTCATTTTATTTCCTCATTTTTATTTATCTTTTTTATCCTTTTTTCCAGCCATTGTTTTTTCCAATTACTACCACGTTCATATCTTTTCAAAAAACTATCATCATCTTTTGTTGCTTTTGCCGGATATATTTCCTCAACATCAATTTTTACGCAGTTCATTTATCACCTCTTTTGAACAATTCATATTCAACCAACAACTCCTCAAGTTCTAACTTATCTGGTTCAATCTGTCGCTCTTTGCAGTAAGAATACAAAAAAGTCTTTATTTTTGGCAAATACTTTTCACGCATATCAACGTCTTTTTTCCCAGCTTCTTTATGCTTAGGGAGGTAGTTATTAACAATTTTATGCCAAGAAGCCGCCTTCCCATCAGGAATGGCGTCTAGCGTTTGATATTTGTCATAGAATTGCCGGCATAGGTATATTAGACGTTCTTTCTGGTTTAACGCCTCTGCGATGATTTTTATGTGGTTTGAGGGCATTCTAGACTCATTCTGAGCTATTAATTCACCAACCTTGTGATATGTTTCTATTAACCTCCATCTAGACAAAAACACCCCTTCAGTTATTTCACCCCTTAATTCCTCAATCACTTCTTGCAACACCGTTGCACTATTGTTTGTTATTGTTTTATTCATTTATCACCATTTAAAAATCTTAAAGCATTAATTTTTGACTGGCGATATTTATCTTTTTTGTTCTTTGCTATTTCATTATTTAACCAAACAATCCAATTGTTTTTTGTTTTGCATATTTTTTCATTGGGTGGCCAGACTTTTGTCATTTTTTTTCACATTCCTTTAGTTGCTATATTTTATACTTCCATTCAACTTTTTTGGCTTCAGGATTGGCGTCTTCCCATCTTCTTTTATTTACATATGTTAAAAAATAATTAAGATATTGCACCCTATCAGAATATCTTTTATCGCAAATTTTCACATGTTGAGGCAATTGGCCAAATTCAACTGCGTATTCATAAAGTTTTTTAAGCGACAATGCTCTACTCCTCATTTTTTCACCCTCCTTCTTTTCCTAAACCCAAGTTTATGGCGCCATTTATAAACAGTTTGCAGGTGAACGCCTAATTTGTTAGCAAATAATTGGATGTCCCCCAAAACCTCTTCATTCTCCTGCAAAAGCATTTCAGGGTCTTTCCCAAATAATGCCCTAACGCGATCAACCGTTCTACCCTTAAGAATTGGCAATTTAATTTAACTCCTCTTTTAATAAACTAATCCCATAATTCAATACACTTAGTCTCATTTTATTCGCAGCATAAGCAGCATCATCAGCAGCAACATAAGCAGCAGCATAAGCAGAATGAGTAGCATGAGCAACAACATAAGTAGTAGCATCATCAGCAGCAGCGGCAGCATAAGTAGCATGAGCAGCAGCATGAGCAGCATAAGCAGCAGCATCAGCAACAGCATTAGCAGCGGCAGCAGCATCAGCAGCGGCATAAGCAACGGCATTAGTCGCGGCAGCAGCATCAGGATTTTTTATATAATTTAGTGCTGAATTAATTGCGTTTCTTGGTCTATTATCATTAGGGTTTCTTTTTTCAAAAATGCCTATAACCTGTTCAGCTGCAAATACAGCATATCTAATCTTGTCAATCTTTGGCAACCATCTTGATAACAACCAATTACACCATTCAAGCTTGTTTTCATCAATAAGTTTTTTGGAAATCCTCACCACATTTTTCTCATTTTGATTAATAAACCATTCAATTACTCCTTTGCAAGCATTTTTCTCTGTCAACCATTTTTTGGTCAGCTTCATTTTTTTGACCATGATAAATTACCATTTCTAATCCAAGCGGCAGCGTTGCAATTATTATTGCGGCATTTATAGTCTGGCGAACGTGGTGATAGCTTTTTAGTTGTGTTATTCCAAACTGCCCCACCGCAAAATTTACAGACGACATTTGAATTGCCGGGATTCCCGGGCATTGGCGCACTTTGAGAATATTGTTTTTGGCTTGGTTGTGTTTGAATCAATGGCGAATCATCAGGTGCAACATAACTATCAACCAAAAGGCCAATAAAAACATGCGCTCGGCAATGTGGACAACAAATAGCAATTTGTTCGTTTTTCATTATTTCACCCCTTTATTATTTACATATATGCGTTTCCCCTCAACATCAAACGATTCTGAATTTGTCATCCATGAATTTATCTTTTTATTCATAGAAACAACAAAATCTAAAATCATTTCGGCTGTTGGTTCAGTGTTTAGTCCCATGAATTTCTGCAATTCAGCAGAAGTGGAAAACCGGTGATTAGTCATGTGATTGCCAATTTTAAAAGAAAATTGCGTTTTCCAATCTTCCATGTTATTTCACCCCCAGGTATCTAATATATTTTATCTGGTCGCGACGCAAACATGAGTTTTCAATACCAGAACCAAACTTGCGATAAACATGTTCAAGCAAAAAAAACTTATTAATCAAAGCATCGCGCTCTTTTTTTAATTCTGGGGAAAGATTTTTAACGAGGGACCGATCATTCTCTTCATATCTGTCAGACGGAGAAACAAGCCCTTCTTGAATATCTAACCGATGCAAATCAATCATTGCCTTTCTATTATACATCTAACTACCCCCTTGTGTCAAGTAATTTGTTTCCTCTTCTGCGGCAATAATATTAATAAGTTTCTCATTGCCATATTTCCCCATCAATTTAGATAAAAGATTACGCCAATATTGCATTGAAAACAATTTTACTTCTTGGCCTGATAATTCCTGCCTAAGAGTTAATAGATCATCAGCATTATAAACTTTTCCTTCTTTTATTTTTTCTAGCATGATTCACCTCTCATTATTTTTTCATATTCAGCGATTGTGCTTTCAAGCTCACTGCATTCCTCTGCGACCTGGATATCTTCAGCCTCTTCGATCATGGAAATTATTTGAGCGTTCATTGTTTTACCTCCTTTAATCTTTCAATCTCATCTTCAAGCCAATTTATTTTCTCATCACGAATCTTAATCTGGTCATTGAAATAATCAATTAAATTATCCAATTGCTCAACGATGCTTTCTTTTGCTGTTTCATTATCCAACATTTCTTATCACCTCCTTTCTTATCCCATCTACCACTATTATATAGTTATATCTATACTTTGTCAAGTGTTATTTTTGTCGTCCATAAAAACTTTAGTCTTGCCAGTAAAGTGGGCTATTAAGCCAGATCAGCAGGGTTTCTCTGCATCAATCGCGCCTTTTCTTTTAACTTCCCCTAAATGAAATGTCTTTTTAATTTTTTCTTTATTAAAATAAATGTGATCAATTAAAAGCCTGCTCCATTCATTGTTGCCTACTGGAACACCAGACTTTTTCATTTTCCTAAATGCTTTTTGTGTTTGTGTATAAAGATTATAAACCAAATTAACTTGTCCTTGTGTTACTTTTATCTTGTTATGTGGTTTTGGTCGCTCGTCTCTAACCTCCAAAGTAGCTACAATTAAATCCCGGCAATACTTGAGGTTTATTTTCTGTTCTTCATGGTCTGGTATTTTTTCTATTTCCATATAGTCATTATGCTCGCTCGTTATGTTTATTCCTTGCCTATGTATTTTCTGATTATTTTCTTAGACTCTTCCGGAATTGAACGAAAAAACACATCTTCTTCTTTTATATCTTCTTCTTCCTTGGATATTATTACGTTGCTATTTGGCAACACCTTGTTTTCCATTTGGAAACACCTTTGTGTTCTTTCAGCAACACCTTTGTCTTGGGTGTTGCTATTTGGAAACACCTTTGTCTTTTTGTATAATCAATTTTTCTTCTTTAATCCGACGCATAGCTTGAGGGAGAAGAGGGAGGTTAATATACTTAGTGGATCAAAGCTTTAATTAAGTTATCTATGATCTCCTTTTGGTAATTCCCTTATAGGCTGGGCAGTCCACTGACTGTTGTTCCCCCAGCTTAAGTGCGGTTCCCCAGGGCGGATATTTCACCCATCACCATAACCTTCATGGTAAGCCGTCGGTCGTGTCGGTCGGTTAGCTGCAAATCTTATTTATCGTTTAACCAGTTTCGACTTCTTTATTTTAACTCGCCTGGTGGGCTTGCAACTGTCCCTTAGTCTACGAGTTTAGGTTTTCTACGGGTATCCAACTCCCCCTAAAACAAAACCAGGCATTGCTGCCTGGCATGTTGCGCCGGGGTAATCTTTGCAAAAACCCCCGTCGATAAAAAGCTATTTTGATATTGTGCAAAGATTAACATGATTGAAATTATACTAGAATTATCAATTCTTGTCAAGCACTATTTTTAATCTGTGTATTCCCATTGGTGTTCAAATGAGTTATATCTAATTTTTTGATTGGCTGGGGCATATTCCCATTGGTGCTCAAACTGGTTGTATCTAATTTCATCTTTTGAATCGCCATATTCCCATTTACTAGAAAATTGATTGTATCTGATAATCTCTTCAGCAGAACAAGCAGTAACTAAAACTAACGAGAAGAAAACAACTAGTTTTTTCACCATATGCGTTCCCCCCTTTTACAATATTGTATCATAATCAAAGAAAGATGTCAAAACAAATAAAAAGAGCCAGCAAGTTTAACAAAGCCCTAAAATTAATTAAAATTCTTCGTTATTTGGCGACTTGTGCCCTTGCTGGCTCAATCCTACCTTTTTTCAATAAAAATGCAACCTGGATGATTCTAGGCCCCAATTAGGTCATTCTACGGTTGCGTTGGGTTCATTTTCTTCCTGATTATATTAATCAGCACTGAACAGATCGCTGCCACAACTGGCCCCCATTCTCCCAATCCGCCAACCAAAGGGATTGCTTCTAAAAGATAAACGGCCAATGCCCCACCACCAGCTATCCCAGCTCCCTTTAAAACTTTACTTGAGTCATCTTTACTTAATCCAAGAAATTCCATGTTTTTCACCTCCTAATTAAGTTCTTTGCTATCTTCTTCCTTGTATTTTGTATTGTTTTCGCAAAAATCACTAACACAAGACTCACATCTTTTTCCTAAAGAGTTGCAATATTCTATCTTTTTTATTTTGTCTTCATTGTGAAAATCATCTAATTCATGGGTTAAATAATCGAGATAACTATGACCTTTATAAATCGTATAACTCACCTAACTTTCTCCAATGGCAAAAGCTGGATTAACCGGAACCCAAACGCTTTTAACCAATTTGTTGCATTGAACATGTAAATGGGGATGCCCCTTAGCACTCCCGCTATCGCCGCTTAATCCAATGATTTCTGTTTTGTTTATCTTGTTACCCACTGTCTTTTTCGTAATAATTTGAGATAAATGAGCTAGAATTAAATGATAATAAGTTTTGCATAACATCCCAGTGGTAAATTTTATGATAATATGCAAACCGAAGTCGCGAGTCTCGCTAATTTCGCTTATAATGCCATCCACGCTCGCTATGACAGGCGTTCCGATGCAAACAAGATAATCTGCCCCTTTGTGCTTGCCATCGCTTGTTAAATGCGCCAGATTTGCCGGATATGGTTCATTCCAACCAAAGTGCATCTTATACTTCTTATCAACTGGCCGCACAAAAACACACCTCCTGTTACTTACCCAATAACTTTAACACCTCTCCTAACACATTAACTCCAGCTAAAAACGACAAAATAATTCCACCAGTTATGATCCAATTCATTTTTTGATCTAACACTCTAATAATTTCTTTAATTGAACTGTCCATGTTATTTGTACAATGTTCAAGATTTGAAATTCTTAAATCCTGCATTTTCCCCAAAGCACAACCATTTTGCTCGATTGTAATAACCTTATCGGATATTGTTTTAAGAATATAACTTTTTGTTTCGTCTGCGCCCATCATCATTCAAACGCCTTCCTTTTATCGTTAAATTCGCACCTCAACATAATTAATAATTGGGTATCCTGTAACTACTCTATCTACGTCATGCGAGCATTCATGATAGAAGCGCAACCATTCAATCCCTCCCCCAATTCGATACATAACTTTATTTGGTTGAAAACCTACGTTTGACAAACCTGCAATATAACTGCGAATGTCCCCATTTAAGTAGGCTATTCCCATCTTGGCCTCTCCTTGAATCCCAGAAACAAATTGCCCACTATCTTCTCCCACATAAAACAAAACAGCTAAACAACTAATTATTAACAACCATTTCTTCATTGTTGGCTCATATTTTGTAAAATTGGAACTATTGCCTTACTTGTCGGAGGGATTCCTTTTAACAAAGAAGATAAGGCTGCTGTTCCTCTTAGTCCGGCACCAACTAAAGCTGGTGAAGTTGTTGCTCCAAGCATTGCCAATGGAACACCCAAGGATGGACTTAATACTGTCCCTGCCCCAATCCCTACTCCGCCTAAAGTGCTAGGCACCCCGGCTCCTGGTCTAATAAATGGCTCAAACGCCTTAGCGGCTTCAGCTTGTTTTAATGTTTTACCAATTTGATATTTTTTGGGTAATAACCGATCAAAAGCTCTTACAGCAGCCTGCAATTCTTCGCTTTTATTCTCTAAAGATTTTAATTTTTGTGGCAGAGACATAGACGTATCTTCAATTAACTTTTTAATTGGGGCTAGTTTTTCTTTATACAAGGAATAAATTTTGTTGGCTTTAACATAATTAGCTACTTCTGGGATTGTTTTTGCATCCCTACCTAGTTGAGTGTTAATTAGGTTTCTTATTCCTTTTAATAATTTTTCACCTTCAGTTGGAGCGGGGTTTAATCGATTAGATTGAGCAAAAGTTAAATTATCATCCAATAATTTTTTCGCTTGGTGTAGTTTAGAGAATGTTATTTTATCGCCAAATCGTCCTTCTGGACTTTCCAGCATTTGATACAACTTATTTAATGTTTCTTTTTCTGATGCCGACATTCTATCAGCCCCAAGCCATTTCGCTTGTTTCTCTGCAACTGTTTGCAAGATATTGTCTTTTGTTTGTTGATAATTATAACTAACTTTAGATAGTTTTGGCGCATTAGCAATTGAATCTTGAATTTCCAAACCTGCTCTTTTGCCAATAATTTCATTCCCTGTTTTTAGATTTTTGGCCAGTTTATCCCATACCTGTTTGCCTCTTTGTTTGAAAACATTTGTTGTGTCAGAAATAGCAAGAAACACTTTATCTTCAGGTATCCCAGTTGTTTTGCTAAGTATTTTGGCGGTTACTTCACTTGCTTTAGGTGCAATCTTTTTTCCTAATTCTCCAGTTCCTTGAGCAACTGCTCCCACTGTCCCTTCAAAAAGAGCCTGTTTTACTCTTTCTTTGCCTGTTTCTGCTGGACGGGCAGCTCCAACAGCCGCCATTGGTAATGCTGCTTTAATAATATTAGCTAATGCCGGAGATTTTGCTGCTAGTTGAGCAATTTTAGGCATAGAAGCAATTGCCCCTACAGCCCCAGTTCCTGCCATATAAGGGGCAAATTGTCCGCCAAATTCTCCTACTTTGGACAAAGGAGTTTCTTTTTCTATTGGACTTACATATCCCAAAGAAGCTCCTTTCATCCCTCCCTGGACAAGTTCTTGCGCGGCCTTATTAAAAGGAAACAACATTTTAGAATATGCGGTTAATGCTTGCTCCACCGCACCTTTAATATCTTTTTTTTGGGCAGAAGAAATTGCTTGTTTAAGATTCTTTGTTCCAAGAGTTTCCGACACTTGAGATACAATATCAGATGGCTGTTTATCTAATTGCTTTGATTTATCTGTTGGGAGATCTGTTATTTGTTCTTTGTATTGCGGATATTTAGTTATAATTTTATCAAACAAAATACTATCATCAATATTGTTATAATCAGGATACTTTGTTTTAATTTTTTTAATAAAATCTTGTTTAGTAACCATTATAAAACTCCAAGAGGATCATTTTGTATTGGCTGAGTTTTTTGTCTTGCTCCCATATAATTAATATATTCCTTGAAAAGCTGTAATTTTTTCATTCCGGTTTCATAGTTGTCTGTATCCGTTGGCAATAAATCCATTGCTGCTTTTTGTTCTTGCTCACTTAAATTCCCAACATCACCCAATCCTCTACTTAGCTTTGGTCTTATTCCAGTAATAAATTTTTTGTAAGCAGAAACATCTGGCGTTAATTGTAATGGCTCAAGCAAGCTTCTTCCAATCCCAACTGAACGCCCAACCGTTCCTGTTCCAGCATTTATCTTCTCCCATTGTTTACCGACAAAATCTATGGTTTTATTCAAATCCTCCATTTTTTGTTCTTTTAACCCTTTTTCTTTGGCCAATGCTTCACTAACAGATTTTCCTTCTTCCAGTTTTTTCTTAAAAAGTTCTTTTTTGGCAAATTGCCCAAATTCTTGTTCTTGTTCTTTTTGCGTAACTTTTTCTGGTTTAGTAAAAGCTATTGGGCCTATTTTTGTTAAATAAGGGGTTGTAACTTTTATTGCTTGAGCAACATCCTCAGGAACATTCATTATTTGACCGGTTGTTTTATTTCTTATTGTTGCCATTATTCAACCACCTCCCAGTCATTAGAATTATTAATACCAAAAAGGCTTAACAATTCTGTCATTGGATTTTTTTGAAAAAGTCCTTTTGCATAAATTTCAGGGTACAATTTAGCCGCAGCCTTTTGTTCTGGCGTCATAGATGTAGAAGATATAATTTCACTAAAAGCATTTTCTTTTGCTTCTTTTTTTTGTCGTTCAGCAACATCAGCAGCTTTTGTATAACCAGCAAGCCCTCCAGTTAATAAATCTTTTAATAAATCACCAGATTGAGTTTTAGGGGTTATGCCTCCTGATAAAACTCCAATTACGCCTTGTTCTGATCCTAATTTACTCCAATCAACCCCTGTTGGCGTAATTCCTCCAGCCTGTATTCCCCCAGCTAATAATCCAGCCAACATTCCAGGCAGATTAAGCCCTTCCTGCTGTTTTTGTTTTTCTAGGTCTTCTTGTTCTTTTCTTCTTTTATCCAAAATATTAACTAAATTTCCAATATCTCCTCTCCAATTCACCATTATATGTTCCCTCCTCTAACGCCTTGAGAAATAATTTGCCGTATTATTTCTGGCGTTTTATAACTTGCAGGCAATTGACTAAGAGACGGTTTTTGTCTCATCCCAGATAAAACGCTAGAAAGATTTTGTTTTTGCAGTTGGTTGCGTTGCTCTTCTTCTGCCTGCTGTTGATACCTTTTGTTTATTTCATTTTGAGCCAAAGAACCTAAAGCTGTTGTTGCTACTCCTGTTCCAATAGTTGTCCCAACGGTTGCGGCGGCTGGAGCTGCTAATAATCCTCCTAATGCGGCGGCTGCTGGTGGCATTATATTCCCTCCTTTACGAAATAACTTATCTTTTCCTTATACCCTATTTTATTGGCAACAATCCTAAACAAATCAGGATCAATAGAATAAAAACCAATAGAGGTTGCCCCTATGTTTTTTGCTTCTACCTCTATTGCCTTTAACATTTCTTCTCCTTTGTTTGGAGCATATATTTGCCAAATATTACAGGTTACTGTTTCTTTGTTATTTACTATTTCAAATACACCAAAATATTTGTCATCCATTAAAATTAAATGGAAATTTTGTGCCATTATCATTGGATAAAATAACCAGTCATTGCAATTTACTCGCTCAACATATTGCCTAAAAAGACCATTTATTTTGTCTTTTCCTGTTTCTATCTCATCTTTTGATAACAGTTTATACATAACTTAGACTCTCGCCCTTCCTCCTACTTCAAAATCTGCAAACTTCAGGTCTGAGGGAATCGTCTTTGTAGTTGGCGCACCATATACTTCTTGTCCAGCAAGGATTCTTTTTAATCTGTCTGGATCATAAGCTCCAATTAATTCCATTTCTATTGGAGAGCTAAAACCATACTTTTGTGCTAGTTTGTATTCTGGTGTTTGCTGTGTTAAGTCTTTTTCTGTTGTGTAACTATATCCTGGCATTGCTGTTCCGCTGGTTGGGCTTAAATACCCCTCCAAAATATATGGGAGCAATGCTTTAAGTTGTTCCTGTTGAGCTAACTTGTTTGCAAATGTTTCTTCCCTTCCATATTTACCAGTAATTCCAGCTTCTTGTAAGCCAAACAGTTTCTTAGCTAAGTCTCTTTGTGCTTCAGATGAGTTAATTTCTTCTTGCCAAAGTTTCGGCTGATATTCTTGCTGTAGTTTCTCTATTTCTAACAGAGCCTCTATTTGCCGAGCTTTTAAGGTTTCTTTATCATCATACTTTCCAGTTAAGTCTGCTTCTTGCAGTGCCTTATCCAATGCTAGTCGCTGAGTGTCCAAGTCTTGTTGGAATCGTTGATTAGCCAGATCAGCAGCCAATTTCTTAGCTGTCATTGTTTCTTGCCCCCCATATTGACCAGTTAATCCCGCCTCACTTAATGCCTTGTTTAACGCAAATTGTTGAGGATTAAGCTCTCTTTGTTGAGCTTCTGTTGCTAGTTGTGATTGCCATAATTGAGGTTGATATTGCATTTGCATTGCTGCTTGTTGTGCTGCAAGATCTTGCTGTCGCCCTGCCAACGTCTTTTGTCCTCCATAAGTTCCCATTAATGCTGCCTCTTGAAATGGTCTGTTCCAAGCTTGTTCTTGAGCTTTTTCAGATAACCCCAAGCCATATTGCCCGATCTGTCCTAGCCTAGCCGCTTCTATATTACTTGCACCATATTGAGCCGGACTTCCATATAGCCCACCTGTCCCAGCTAACGATTGTGTTAGCCGTTTTCTTGCCTGTTGGTACTGCGGTTCCAACATCCCCGCATACTGCTCTGTCATTCTTGAAATATCTTGCTGTGTTGCCGGATCAAATACTGAAACATTGCTTGCCATTTCTTTTCCTCCTTATTTTGCGCCTTCTACTGTTTCGACCTCTAAAATTAACTTGTCGATAGAATAATTTGTTGTCCCACTATCAGTTAAAACCAACCGGACATAATCACCATAAGCAGTCGGCGTTTGAATCCTTTTCTTTTGCAAATTATCAACAACGCTGTTATAAGCAATTGTTGTCGTATATGTCCCAGAGCTGGTATTAGTTGCCGGGTCTTTATATACGGTAACAGTAAAAGTCGCATTACAGTTTGAAGAAACGCCTTGCTCTGCATGAACCCATAATTCAACATTATGTATTTTAATTTGTTTCTTGGGGTCGCCAGAAGAAATCCACCCTAGGTCAATCGTGCCTGTTTTATTGGTGGCAGAATAATTAGTGTAAAATCGATAAGTATTGCCATTCGCATTTGAATTCCCAAATGCACCAATATAACTTTCATAACCAAATGAGGAGGTGGACGTTAAATAATTAACATCAGATGCAGTAGTAAAAATGTCTCTATCTATAAAATACGACAAACACTTGTTGACATTGCTGGAAGTGCCCGCATAGAAGAGGCGATAAGCATTGTTTAATTTGTCGTAAATTGCATGAGGAACGGTATTTGGATATGACCCATAGTAATCTTTTATCGACCTATTGTTTAGTATTTGATTAGTAATTGGCTTTATTCTTTGACTAATAGAGACATCAGTGCTTCCATCAGTTTTTCTTATCTCCCCAATATCTGACAAATACCAAAGAACATTTTCTATCTCTACAATAGTCCTTTTGAAATTACAACCATGATTAACTGTTTTTAGATAGTTAAGCGGGGTGTCTCCTATTTGATATTGATAAACTGTGTAACATTTCTCTTGGAAAGCAAAGAACAAATTTCCCAATGTTGCTAATCCAGTAATTCCACCAATGCCTGAATAAATGTCTAAATATCCTGCACCATCACCAGAGAAATCTTCTAAATCTCCGGCTACTGTCCAATAAATTCGGCTATAATTAGCTGTCATTTCCTTTCACTTCCGTTGGTATTGATTGCCCAACTTTTAATTCCATTTGCCGTTTTGTTTCAGTAAACCAATCTGCACCTAATTTAATTTCACAATTCTTCCAATCTTTTACCTCTTGCACTCCACCATTTTTTAGATAAACAATCATTTTATTTTGAGACTCTTCGTATTTATGACCAATAGCTTCTAAAGTTACCCAAAAGAAATGACGACGATACTTAAACTTATAATTCATTAGCGCACCCTCATATAAAACACAGCATTAAAATATACAGGTAACGTTGCAATAGCCGTCCCAGTTGTTGTATTGTTTCCAACCGCACCAGACAGTGTTACAGTTGCAGTCGCAGATGGTACTCCAGTTGCCCCAGTTCCATCAGCTCCAGTTGCTCCAGTTCCTTCTGCCGCCGTTGACCCAGTAACCGCCCCAGTGCCCCCACTACCTGTTGCGCCTGGAGTAGTTGAGTCTGATGTTCCAGTGTGCGTATGACTTGGTCCTGTATGAGTGTGACTTGGGCCCGCATGAGTATGAGATGACTCACTTCCGGTGCTTCCTGCCCCATTTGATGTATAATATTGAACACTTCCTCCAGCAACAATTATATTACAAGCGTTACTAACTGTCTCTCCATACGTACTTCTTTGAAAAACATATTCAATTGTTCCACCGCTTAAATAAAATCCAACACGACCAGTGTCATTATCATAATAAGCCGTATAGAATTGCAAAGTTCCAGCACCATGAGAATGGCTAGACCCAGCTCCAGTGCTAGCAGTTCCGCTTGATCCTGTTGCGCCTGTACCACTTGCTCCTGTCGTAAAAGCATGAGTATGTGCAGCTGAAGTATGCGTATGACTTGGCCCCGCTAATGTGCCTGCTGCGTGAGTATGGCTAGGACCAGTATGTGTGTGGCTAGGACCAGTATGCGTGTGTGTGGCTGATCCAAAGGAAGTCGTTCCTCCTAACGCAAAAGTATCTGCGTGGGTGTGAACAGGGAGGTTATTGGCTCCAATCGTTACTGTATCTGCCCCACCACTTGCTGCTCCACTTGTCCAAGCTACGCTATTTCCCCTAATAAACGCGCCAGCACTTATATTGGGCATTGTTGCAGAAATAGTGGGAGAAACAACACCCTGTGCGGCTGGAGTCGTTCCATCACATCGCGCAAATCCCTTTGCCACCAAATTAGCATGAGTATCTGCTCCAGCAATTCCTATTGCCATAGGAATATATGCCCCAACTGGCAAAAACCCTCCCAAAGTTGCACTAGCCATAAAATTTCCGACCGTAATCCGCATAGTTTCTGCCGTACCAGTAGGGTCATTAACTATTACTAAATAATCGTCTGATGTTGCCGCCGCTAAGTTATTTAACGCTGATATTTTTTGATCTGCCAAGTTATTCTCCTCCTATATTAAAATTCCGCCACCATCTTCCAGTAAAATCTTGTCTCCATCTTCTTTTAGCAGATAGTAACCAGTTTCACCAGAAGAAAAAAATAGCCGATCGTTCCAAATCTTAAAAAATCGCCCCTTATTAAGAAAGTCCTGAGCCTCTTGAGATGTCCCTGCACCACCAGCGCCAGTCCCTTCTAAGAAAACAGTTGTAAGTTGCAACGCCGTATCACTGCTTACGCTATCAACTTCATACCAGGGCTCTGTTGAACTTCTTCTAATCCATGACCCAGCCGCTAACTCTGTGGTAAAAGAAGAGGCAGCGCCTGTTACGTTAGTGCTATCAGTAGTAAAAGTTAATGTCCCAGTAATTGCAACTGGCGTTCTTCCTTTGTCTTTTAGGTTTGTACTGGTTGTCCAGTTGGCTTTCCATTTTTGTCCATATTCAGCCCCATTGGTAAAATAAAGGGTATCTCTAGCTAAAAACGTTTCAAAATCAAATGGATTTTTTTGATTAAACCCACTTCTTATTGTTGTCCAAGCATCAAGCGTTGAATTATAATATCTTACTGTCCCATCAGAAAATGCCTGAATGTAACGATATAAACCACTGGAACTAAATAAAGCAGGCGCAAAAAGATATAATCCTCTGCTTATATTAGTTGAAACAGTTGTTCCAAACTGCAATCTATCTGGGAACTTAGTAAGCATCCCATGAAAAATAGATGTGGCATTAGAGTCTACTGTTGCATCATAATTGTCGCATTGAATAACGCCACCAGTAGTTGCTCCATAGGCATTTGTTATTCCCTTAAAATTTGTAACATCATAAATTAAAGATGCCATAATTACCTCTAATTATTACTATTGCTTATTTGTAACCAAGCTCCGACCGTTGTCGAATAGATTAACTCCAGCGTATCCCCCGCACCCAATGTCTTGCTTGCTCCACCGGATAATTGCAACGTTGATCCAGACAATGCGCTTTCGTCTTGGAATGTAACTGTATTTGCATCGCTTGTCCCTATTATTAAAATCCGCTCTCCCGCATATCCTTCTGTAATCGTGGGAGTAGCTGTTAAAGTGATTGCACCACCGTTTCCTACAACCTCCACAACACTAACCGTATGGTTCAACTTTGTTCCAGCGCTTAACTCTTGCAATGTTGACATGGGCGCAAATTGATCCTGAATGTTCTTAAAATTAAAATTGCTGTTATTAACAATGTTGGTGTTTATTTGTGTTACCAATTCCGGCACTGCTTTGGCTGACACCGGACTAATTATATTGTTAATAATTTTAGGCATTAAGTAAAATCTCCTGGGTATGAAATATCTTCATAACCAAATCTTAAATCATCGTCTTCTCCAACAAAACTCATATCCTTAATTTCTTGCGACAGTTTCTCGTTCTTAGCATCCCAAGTTAAATACTTCTGATCCCCTTGAATAAATAAAAGTTCTGATGTAACCGACGCCAAGAAATTTTCAATCATTTCGCTTGGCAGAGGCAACGCGTCTTCTGCATAACTTAAATTCCAGGGAACAACCTGTGCGGTATAAGGAATGGTATATGCAGCATCTGGTATTTTGTATAACAATATTTCCCAGTGTTCCTTTTGCTTTTCTCCTGGCAGTAAAGAAATATTTGTTACTACGCCAGCATTAGAAGTAGCGGTTATTGTCCCGTTAGTTGTGTCTTTGCTAATTGAAAGCAAAGATGAATAAGTGTTAGAAGTAACAACGGCAACCGCACCAGTTAAAAGTAATCTTTCAGTTAATAATGTTCCAGCCGCATTGTAGCCTTTTACCACGACATAATAGGTGGTAATATCAGCAACTGATGAAGAGACAATCGAGATTGTAGAAGCAGCTGTCGGCTGAGTAGTAACTCTAACTTTTCTCATTGGCACATAAGTATCTGGCAACCCAGAATCATCAGTTACTGTAATGTTAGGATGTTGTTTCTCAAAATCCTTTCTTGCCATGAAGTCTAATTTATTAGGTGACGTTGTTTCCCTAAAGTTGATTGAGCGCAATACTCTTGAATCCAACCTATATAATGATTGCCCAGAAACAGTGGTTAAAGAAAAATTCTCTCGTTCGCTTTCAAGATTTGTTGTTAAAAACAGTCGTTGAAGCTGATTATTAACAGAAGATAACATCCTCGCAAGGTCAGTGCTATTAGAAACATCCAACGAACAGCGTCTTGCTAATTCAGTATAAACATCATTTAATATCATTATCTTGCACCACCAATAATATATGCGTTAACCTTATCGCTCCCATCATTTAACGCAATTGCAAATCCATCTGTCCCTTTTTCTGCTTTTTTTGCGACAGAAGATAAACAGAGAATATCGCCTTTTTTTACTTCTCCCTCAACACAAATAACTGCTTTCCCTTCTTCACAAACTACGATGTCTGATTGGTCCATTCCTCCAATTGCAACCACACCACCAAAAACCTTATTATCAATTAAGTTAGAGACTGTAACAGATTGACAATCCTCGTCATTGTAATCAACAACAACAACATCACCGATTTCCAATTTGTCTCCAGCATTGTTTTTAACCGCCTTAAAAGCGCCTGTTCCTTTTTCTTTTATAAAAGTGTTTGCAACAATTAAGTCTTTGCCGGTTATTTTTGTTCCAACTATTTCTTTTGGGGTAGCCACACCTAGATCAACCGCATCAATTTCCCCACCAATAATTCTTGTAGAAGTTATTATGCCAGTATCAAGACAATTCGCATCACCAGCTTCCCAATCACCAGCAATAAACTTATAACTTGAATAGACAAACCAATTAAAGCCATCGCAATAAAGATTAACTGCTTGTCCATTGGCACGTATTTCTATTGAGCGTTTGCCGTCAATCCTATCAGCTCCTTCAGCTTCAATTACAATGCTGTTCCTGCTGGCTGATAATCCAGCATCTTTAACGACTAAAATTCTTCCCTTTTCTAACTGGTTTGATAGTAATTTTATTTTGACTTTATTTGTAGCCGTATAAATAACATTCAAAATATAGTCATCATGTCTCAAATCGTATTCGGCATTATTTACGTCAGTTATCTTTACAACTTGCTTGCCTTTTGACGATAGGTTAGTAAAGTTCCCAGGAGCGATATCGTTTTTCCCAATCTCGCCATCTAAATCGCCAACAAATCTATTTTTGGCCACAACAATGGTTCCAACAATTGTAGCTGGTTTTCCATCTCCTATTGTCCCATTAAGATTCCCCTTAAATTCTGTCGCTGTTAAAATACCGGAATTTGGGTTAAATGATAATTTGTCCTTAGAAACAAAAGCCTGGGTATTGCCATCGCTATTATTTACCCACACAGGGAAAACATCTTTATCCAATGTAGGATCATTGGCGATGTTTACAGGAAGGGTTGCTTCTTTACTACCGTCAAATTCAACCCCATTTACCAAGACTGGTTTTTCTAGTTTTGAAGCAGTTGAAGCATTACCGATAAATTTTCCTGTTAATGTCCCTTCTAGGTTTCCCTTAAAGCCTTCTTTTGCTTCAATCTTTGTGCCAACAATTGTGCTTGGGTTTTTGTTGCCTATGGGAGTGTTTTCTATCGCTTCTCCCTTGGTCAAGAAATTGCTTGTATCTATGTCGTCTTTTAATAAGACTACTTTACGACTGGGCATTTAATTCCCCCCTTCTATAACACTTTCCAGTTTACGCCGACTTCTGCTTGTGTTCCGGAAACTGTATTTTTCACGCAGAGTAATTCTGCCCCAATTTCAACGGGCGTCCCTTCTGTTCCTCCAATTTTTCCTGCCTTTGAAATTAAGAACATATCTCCCATATTTGCTTCAGGATAATTAGGATTGCTTGAGCAATCAATAAAATCCTTATAGCCTGGAGATGGAGCAGGGACAAATCCGCCTAATCTTGATGATCTTGTTACTGCCATGTTTTACTCCTTTTTTAAGCTAACTTTTCTATCTCTGCTAAAAACGCTTGCTTTTCCTTAATATAATCTTGAAAATGTTTTATTATCTTTTGAGACTCTTCAATTTCTCTGTTCAAAAGATTTATCATCATAATTTTCTCATCAGTATTAAAACATATTGTTTTAGGAACCCCATCAATTATGCACTCAATGTTGTGTAGCGCCATTATTATTCTCCTTTATGGAGCCGTTGCCCCATCCCATTCAAACACTAATGTTTTATAGGAAGCTGACGAGTTTTTGAAAAACGCATAATCACGACTATTCATTGTTCCTTTCCCTATACCTGTAATGCTCGATGCTCCAACCCAAACCCCAATTAACCTACCAAAGTAGCCATAGTTTGCCACATTATTACTTCCAACTTGAACAGGGGTTAAACGAAATTCACTGGCATTATTGTCATACGAATAATCGTATTGGTGCATATCATAAGTTATATATAAGCCAACAGAAGCGAGAGCAATTTCAGTCGTGTCATCACTTTTTGCAATTCGCCTATAATTATCAGCCCCCACGTCAAAAACATAATTTGGGTAAGTAGTTATTACCATAGGGTGAGTTTCTCCAGTATGAGTTGAACCAGAAGCAAGATTGCCGCAATACATCCATGCATAATTAGGGTGCTGCTCACAAATTATTTTGAAATGGTCTTCATCAGCAATCAAACTATAATTAGCCATCGAGGCAAAACAACTAATATCTTTATAAGCAATAATTGGATTATTCCAGTTCCCTGCGGCGGTCATGTCGGGGTCATCATTGCCCGTATCAAAACCACTAAAGGGGGCTGCGATGACTCTAAAATATTGAGAACTTTGTAATTCTAAACCGACCTGAAACGTTCTCGCCCCATTATTGGCAAGAATAATATAGTCTCCTCCTACAAGAGTTCCTGTTCTCCATCCATTATCCGCGGCTAAACTATCCATATCCGTTGGGTCAGCAGGAATTTCATGTGGAGCTACTGCTGCGCTAGAATACGTATCAACAATCGTCCAACCTGGGCCAGTATGTCCTGCTAAATCATCTATCAAAAACCTCGCCATATCTGGCAAATAAAGAGCCCCTGTCCCGTAAGCTTGAGCAACATAAAAACTTGAAGCCATTTTGTTTTCCTCCTTTTACTTTTTATGGGTCAACGGTTCCAACAACCGTATGTTCGCCTGCTTCGTCGAAATTATCTTTATCATCGTCAATACCGCAAGCCGTATGTTCGCCTGCTTCTCCAAATGCCCTTATGTCACTTAACCCACCGGCGTTAGTCCAAGTTCCTGGCATTTTCCACCTCCTTATGAATCAAATGTCCAGGCTCCATCTAAGCTTGTAACAATCCATTGCGTACTATCAATAGCTGATATTTTTATAACATTGCCCACTGTCATACTTCTAAAATATCCGCCAGCTACAGACTCTTGTGCCAAATATCTTGCGGTATCGCCTGCTGCTAAATTCACCCTCAAATAAGAAGCATGAGTTACAATAAAAGTGTATTCCAGCCCTGCCGCAGCATCAGGCAACGCAATCGTTGTTGCGGCTGAATTTATAATGATTGACTTAGTTTCTGGCTCTGTAAGAGTAACCGCGCCAGAAACGCTCCTGATGGTATCTATTTTCTTGCCATAAGTAAAACCAGTTGATTGGTCTATGACTAACCCACCAGCATCATTTATTTGAAAAGTTCCTGTCCCTAACAATCTAGTGCTGTTAAAATAGATAGTAGCATCGCCAAAGAGTCGTGCAATCATAGTGTTCCCTGTTCCGCTATCGAAAGGAATGTTTATTTTTGCCCCACCATAACCATAAACAGCCCAAGCGCAATTATTTATTCTGGTGGCATAATTGGCATTGCCTGCGCCTTTAATTGTCCCACCATTAACGCCTTTTACCCCATAAGCACTCATTGCATTTATTAAGTTCCCATAGGAATACACATAATTGGTTGAATCGTTTTCTATCCCCGAAACTCCATTAACAAGTACATTCCAGCGACACAATACTTGTTGACCATAAAGACAACTAACAGTTGCATTTGACCAGTTTCCGCTACAATAGCAGCCATCAACATTCATTTTCCCACCTGGATAATTCATTACAGCTGCATATCCAACCGTATCATAAGCAAAACTACATCCTTGAATCCAAACTTGCCCCAAGTTATAAACGGAAAAATATTGACGAGTAAAATGAATATTTTGGACATGAGTATCTAATGATGCTGGAGTAAAATTGCTTAAACCAAAAGCAAAAAGTGTTCCATCTCCTCTAATGATAGTGGTATTTTCAACAATTCTATAATGTGTTGCATTGCTAAAAGCCGAGCTAAGATAAGGTAGTTGTAATGTGTCATCAGTATTGCTGAATATTGGGTAATAATTTGACCACCAGTAATAAGTTCCGAGGTCTAAGTAATTAGGACCAGCTAAAAGCTCAACAAATTTACCAGCATGGTTTTGGCCCGCAAAAGCTCCAACGTCGGTAATACTACCGTATGTCCCACTATCTGCTGTTTGTTCTGCCAATAACTGTGTTGTTTCTCCTCGAATAAACAAATAAGTTTGGAGTTCAGGAGAGGTTGAAGTTTTTTTCACTACAAGGTCTTCATTATATGTGCCAGACGCAACATTTATAATAATGTCGTATTCAATATGTTCTGGTAACTGGTCTATTGCGTGTTGGATTGTTGCCCAGGGATTACCAGCGCTTCCGTCTCCAGTTACATCTGAACCAGTAGCACCATTAACATAAAATGTCAAAGTGCTATCTGATTTTCTTATCATCGAGTTTTCTAATGTTGCACCAGTATATCTACTACCGACGATATGTAATGGAGTAACCTTTGTGCCAATGCCGTTTTGCAGGAATAGGATACCGCCTTTATAATCGAACACCCAATCTACAGCATCGGTGGGGAATATTTCGTTTCCCAAACCTCCTGCTCCATTATCTTCATATACTCGGATATTAGCATAGCCATGTTGTGAGCCCAGCCAATTAGGAATAATTGCCGATGCAGGATTCCCAGGAACTGTACAAGCAAGCCATGTTCTACTACTTCCAACAGTAGGATCAGCGGTCATAGTTTGATTAGCTACTGCCGTAACATTTCCTGTTATTGCAAAAGGCTCTCCCATAATTTCGCTTGTATGGAAATGAACATTAGAGTTTCTGCTTTCCTCATAAATAGCTTTAGTGTTACTGGTATTTGCTTTGCCAGATAATCTTTTATAAGATAAGTTAAGTTTAGTTGTGTCGCTTAATGCCATTCTTGTCCGCCTCCTTATGAATACACAAACGTATGTGTTACGCTCGTGAGTAATGGAACAGTATTGTTAAGTAAAGTAATGCGAACAATTACATAATGAACACCTGCTGTTGATTCTGTTCCAGTTGAATAAGTAAAAGTATCGCCAGAAACAGAAACCCTACACCCGTTAGAATGTCCATAAGCCAACCCCAAATCCCACCAAGTTCCGGCTGGTGTTACTGTTGGAATTTTTAGCTCCACTTTTGCGGTAGGCGTACCACCTTCTGAAGCATCTAAAATAGTAGCCAAAACCCAACCCGCTAACTGAATTGTTCCAGAATTAGATGGATTCCCATTTGTTATCATTGATCGCACATAATATTGCGAACCAGCAAAGGCCGAGTAATTAGCAGTTTGGCCAGTTGATGGAAGATAACCGGCCGTATAGTTTAGTCTGGGATAATAAAGACCATTGTTATAACACTGCGCTTCACCATTAGCAAGGGTTGTTGCGCTATTCCAGTTTCCAGTTGGTGCGCCTGGAACAACATCCCATTGATTAACGCCTGAAGCATTATTCCCTTGTACGTTAAAATGAGATAATCTATAACCTTCATCTAAAAATTCTTCCATCGTTGAGGTTGCCACATTTCCATATGTACAGATTAAACGATTAGCAGAAGCAGATTGAACACCGGAACCTGATCCAATTGGGTCTCTACCGGTAGAGGTAATTCTGCCATTTATAGTATATACGCTTCCTAGAGAAATCGGATATGCCGAATGAGTAAATGTAAATGGCTCTCCCACAACTGGAGGGCTTGAATGTCCTCCACTTCCTGCATCATTCCAAGCGATATTAGCGTTGGCAATCCCACAACTTGCCATAGTTAGGACAAGAGGGGAAGCATGATATGTATTATCAAATGCTGCCGAAAGAGAAGATGTCACATCAAAAGTATCAAGAGTTGAATAATATCTAACCCCTGAAAGCCGATATGAAGAAGTCAAGGTGTTTTCTACAATAGTTGGAACACCGGATGTTGGGCGAGTAGCATTTGTATCATAGAAAATAATATGAGTCGTTGAGGCTTGATCCCCACCGGTTACTCCGGTATGTCTAACCTGGATTGAATTTTCTCCAGCCTGCAACATGGCTGGAATAACATTGATGGTAGCTTCTCCTCTTTGATACGGAGGCCAATTGTTATACCACCCAACACTTGTAATTGTAATCATTCCTGCCGGAGTCGTAAATGGTGTCCATAATTGACTTCCTGATCGTTGCCCTTCAACAAACGCTGCACCAAGGTCAAAAGAGTCTACCATCACACCATTAATCCAAAGCTCAAGAACCCCATCATCAGCATAATTAAATCTAGTAACGCCTGGCGTTGTTGCCGTAAAAGTTGCGTCGGTAAATATAACAGTAGATGCAGCGCCAGGAGAAAGCGTTACAAAAACGTTTGGTGCGCCAGCTGATAAATAACCAGAATAAAATGTTGTTCCCGCAAAAGTTAGATTTTGCGCAGCAAGCGTTTGGGGAGCAGCTGGGACTAAATAACTTAAACTTGATCCCAGGTAATTGATTGCAGAGACAACTGAGGCTGCATTACCCGTGAAAAATGAGTTTAATCCTGTCGTTCCTGCTTCTGACCAAGGCAATGCATTTGTTAAATTGCCATCTTTAATTGCCAGATTTGTTCCATCTGCTGAACGTGCATAAACAACACTACCATTATCAAATTTAAACGATCGCGTATTTGAAACTAAAACATCCCTCGTAAGTGTTGGGGCAACATTTGTTCCATCATCTGTCCAATCATCGCTTCCACCCCCACCAACTTGTGATGATCGTGTAACCGCCATATAAATCTCTCCTTTATCTGCTCCTAGTTAAGAACAGTTTTAAAGCATTAGTAGCGTTAGTTGTCAGTCGTTTAATCCTTACTCGTCTAAAGGCACATGGAGTGTCAATGATCCACATACCACTGGCAGTAGCATTTGCTGCACCAGTCAATGCAGTTGTCACATCTGTCCAGGTCGCAGAAGCATCAAGAACAGTTGGGCCATCGTTGCTCGCCTCAATAGTCAAAGTTGTTGCCTGAATCGTAAAAGACAAGACAAAATACAAATAGTCTTCTGCTAGCATATTAAAATACGTATAGCTAGTATCAGCATTGCCCAAGTCACCATTAACAATCGTAAGAATTTGACCGTCTAATTTACCTGGCTTATCAATCATTCCCATTTTATTTTCCTCCTATATCCTTTTAGCCTTTCTATTTTCAATCTTATTTACAGACACGCAATAGTTAATTACTTCTTTTCCTTTTTCTTCTTTATCATCATCTTCTCCGACAATCATCATTTGGCTTTTAGACACACTATCTACTTTCCCTTTAATTAATAAAACAACTTCATCACCAACTGTTGCTCCTTTAATTGAAGGAATATCAGACTCGGTAAACCTGATCTCTGGCTTCATCGTACTCCTCCTTTGTTATCATCATGACCTTTATCATCCCAGCAAGTATCGCGATGAACTAAATAACCTCTCTGATAAACCATATCAACTCGTCGTCCAGTTCTTCCACATACGGCACATTCAATTTTGCGGCCCTTAAATCTTCCATCTTTTGTTGGCCAATATCCTTTTCCACTATCACTCATAATGAGGTTGCCTTCATTTTGCTTTCAGCCTCTTGAGACTTTGCTTTATTAATATTAGGCAAATCCCCCATAATTACAGGAGGACTAAAAACTCGATTAACAATCTTTTTGCAAACAGGGCAAGCCTCAGTATGCACTTCATTTATCCCTTGATACGTTTCAAACTTACCATGCTCTTGACAGTTAAACAAATAAAATGGCATTTTATGTGGAGGGGATTTGTAGGTTGATAAACAACCCGCTCATCCCCTCCGTTACTCCTTAAGTTTTATCCCAAATTCCGGTTATATCTCCTACGTTCCAGTAATCAGTTCCTGCTACATTGTAAATAGTTACTTTGTCCCCACATTTGTGCGTTGTCTTGGTGTTTTTTATACCAGTATTATCAGTAGAATCTTCTTTATACATAATTCCATCAGCAGCATCTGGCATAACAATTAAAGAAGCCATTGCATCATCTGCTGTATTTACAAATGTAAACGATTGACCAGATTGAATCCCTGGTAATGTAAAAGTTATTTCATCGGTATTTGCATGAAAAACTTTACCGGAATCAGTCCCGTAAACAACCGTATAATTAGCTTTTTTTTCTACTTCGGCATTGCACTCTACTACAAAGCCTTTAACCCCATTAGGGTATGATGTTAATGTCATATAGCACCTCTTTATGCTTCTTTATTCCACACGCCAGTTGCTTTTATGACACTCCAATAATCAGTCCCAGCAACATTAGCGATTACGACCGTATCGCCCTTTTTATGCGTAGCTGCTGTGTTAATTAAATCCTTATCATCTGTTGAATCGCCTTTATACATAATCCCATCGGCCGCATTTGGACTGATAGTTAATGCCGTTAAACCATCTTCCGCTTCATTAATAAATGTATAAACTTGTCCACTGGCAATAGCGGGAAGTGTAAAGGTTACAGCCTCTGAAACAGAAAAAGTTTTCCCACAATCAGTATTTGCAACTACAGTATAAGCTGCTGTTTTTACGGTAAGATCATTCGGGGCAACATAAGTCTTGATGCCATACGGTAAACTTGTTAAAACCATTTTATTTATCTCCTTTTTTGGAACACCGTCGAATTTACGACGCTGCCAGCCCGACTACTCGCTATTACGAGATTTACGGACTCTTACCCATTTATTTCTCGGTTCTAGGTTGTAATGGCCAGAACCGAAAAGATGCCACATAGAAACTTACGCTCCTGGGGTTCCAACTACGCCAGTTGCAATTTCCCACATTGTGCTTGCACGAGATGTTAATTTAACCTTGGCATCGCCAGTGTCAAAATCATCATCCGCTTCAAGCTTGGGAGCTTGTCTTTCCCAGAAAATCAAACTATGGGAATCTGACAATACAAACCACGCATCACTATCAGTTAAGAAATGATCTACCATAAAACTCAAATCTAAATCGAGTAATGCGTTCTTGTCATTATTCGCCACGCCTGGTTTAAGGGCTGACTCCAAAAGAACGCTTGCTGTCCAGCGACCAGCTGGAGCAACGAGTAACGTCTTAGGAATCAGTTGGATATTAATGCTGTTAGCTTCTTGAGTTCCCTCAAGTAGCGTTAGCATATCTTCCATCGAAGTAGAAGACAAATCAGCAGCCACTGCTAACGCGTTGCTGTAAGTCCCACCGCTTCTGAATGGATGGACGGTAGAAAACAAGGCTACGCCATCTGGACCAGCCGTTGCCCCAGCCGTAAACCCATTATTGAAGACATTAGCAGCCAGGACTTCCATTCTTTGCCTCACTGATCGGGCAAGATAAGTCCCTAGCTTCTCTTTGAAAACCGAATAAAGATCATCATCATACGCTTCCCTGGTAACACGTGCGCCTTGCGCATATGTTTTATGGGTTGCGGTTGCTTTGTAACCTTGGGTCAGGTTAGCAAAATTGACTGATGCTCCTTCGTTTTTCTGGGGAGCTGCTGCGATACCTTCAACCACTTGGCTCTGTTCATATTGCCGAGTGGACTTTTTAACATTGAATATCTTGCTGTATTCTTCTGGCCACAGTTTGTATTTGTCTTTAATGACATCAAACAAACCAGGAGCCATCAAATCTGCAAATCCACCACTTAACATTGTCATTTTTTATTCCCTCCTTTATTATGCGATTGTTCCAAAAATATGGACACCTGAGTTGAAAATCCAGTGCTTCATTTGGTTTGATCCTACAGCCGAATCTTCACCGGTTACTGGGTCTTTTGCCAATCCAACACATTTGAAAACATTTTGCGTGCTGGCTGCGGCGTTAACATAAAAAGCACCAGTTGTTCCAGCTAAATCAAACGCTGCGGCTGCTGACCTGGTTGTATACGCATCGGTCAGCGCCCCAGTTGAAACCATTGCTTCAAACTGTTGGTTTGGATCGTCCCACACATAAATTGTGCTACCTACCGCTGCGCTCGCTGACGCACTTGCTGCTACTCCCAAAAAGATTGTTGAAGAGTTCGCAACAGCAATAATAACTCGTCCCGCTGTATCCATAGAAACAGGGTCTCCAACTGCAATTGTTTGAGAGGCCGCAACTGGCCACGCTGACGGAGCTTTATAATTCTCATCTTTTATTGGCCTAAAACCATAAACTACTGCATTTGCCATTTTTCTTTCCTCCTTTAATTGGCTATAACGCTATCTTGCTTTTCAATCTCTCTTTCAAGAGTATTGATATTTTGCTTAACCGTATCCTTATTTACTTTTATGAGGGTTTCTTCTTCCGCTTTATATTCGTCATCCCTGCGCTTAATTTTATCTAAGTTGGCTTTTCTTTTTTGAGCAGCAGTTTCTTTTCGGCAACAACAAAGTATTAAGTCGTTTAACCGAAAGAAGTTTTCCGTGGGGCTATGGTCAACCGCTACTCGCAACCCTGCAAAATCAGGATGATTGCGCAAAACGGTATGCCAAATCCCTTTTCTGCCATTGCCCATCAAGTCCTTATTGCACCAACGATAATCATATGCGGGATTAGCATTAAATATTTCAAGCTTCTGTGTCTCCCCTCGATATTCTTCTATCTCAAGAAAAGGTTTACTAATGGGATTTTCCTGTTGGGGTGGTGTTGCTTCAGTTTCCTCTACAGGCACATCTACCTTAACAAGAGGTTCGACTTCATTAACAGGTGGAACAATTTTCCTAGGTCGCGGACTCATAAATAATACCCTCCTTCTTTTTTGGCCTGCTTAACCAGATTAGCAATTCGCTTTCTTCCGGTCTCGTCATAGCCTTCTTTTTTAAGACGATTGACTTGTGTGTCAGTCAATGCGTCTTTCAGATCATCAGCTTGCGTGGTCGTTCCAGCAGTTGTTGCTGTTCCTAAACTAGAAGCAACGACTTTAGATTTTTCAAGGGTTTGTTGTCTGATCTTATTTTCTAAATCAGGCAAACCTTTCTTAATTAACCTATTTTCGGCTTCCAATGCCGCAACTCTTACGTCTCTGGGATTTTCTACTCGTAAATAAGGTCGTTGATTAAAAATCGCCAACACTTCCTTATATAACGGGCTTTCTTCATCAGGTTTCCCATCTTTATATAAATCAGGGAAATCTTTTTTAATCCCTTCTATTTCCTGCTTAAAAGACTCGCTATTGCGAAGCTCTTTCATAACCTCATCCTTAGCTTCGTTTTTCGCTTGTTCTTTAGCAATCCATAATAGAGTTTGAGTTGCCTGCGCATCTCCAGCCTGACTTGCTTCTACAAGTTCAGCAATTCTTCTCTGCTGGTCTTCCTGGGATTGAACTGGTGTTTGCTTTTTAGGTCCAATAGGGTTCCCCCATTCGTCAAAATCAACGTAGGGAGACACCTTTTTAACCAATTCTTTAGCATACTGTTCAATCTTATCCCGCTCTGCTTGGTATCTTCGGAGGTCATCTTGAGTCTTATCAACCTTTGGTTCCACAGGAATCGTTTCTCCATTTTTTGCGGAAGCTTCTCCCTCTGTTTTTTGGACAGACGAATCAGCTTGTGGGTTTGTCGAATTATCTCCAGCAGACCTCACTTGTTCTGTTTGTTGACCAGTTTCAACTGTTTCTCCAGTGTTTGATTGTCCATCTGCTTGGGAAGCAGACGAAGCATCAACTGCGACTGGAGCAGTTTCTTCGGTCATTTCAAGCACAACCATTTTTCACCTCTCCTTGTTATTTTTTTCTTGTAACATGCCACTCGTTTGAACCTTTCTTTCTAGCATTGATAGTGGCATAAAATACGCTTTTGCCTTTTGCTTTTCCGTATTTCTTTATCATCTCTGCTAGCACTTTTTCTCCGGTTTTAGTTAAAGGCATATATTTATCTGGCTTTACTCCCCATAACTAAACCCTTCATCTTTTTCGCCTTCCCCACAATCGACTTCCCATTCTTCTTTACAGTCTTAACACTTGATGGAAGCGACATTGACTTAGCCAAAATTAACTCACCTCCTCTAATGCTTCCTCTTTCATTTTGTCAATAATGCGATTTAAACTATCATATACTTCAATCCTAGATTGATATTTAATAGCTATTGCTAACGAATTACTATCGGTTAGATTGAGCGAAATTAAATCGTTAATCGCTTCTTCTTTTTCCAAATCTATGCGCTCTTTAACGTCTTTCCAGAACTGGCTGCTTAAAACATCAAAAAGCTCATTCTTGTCCATTACATTGCTCCTCCAACTGCACCCTTTATCATGTCAGCTGGCACAGGTGGCATGGCACCAGCATTTATATTTGGCGCACCAGGCACACCTGATCCTGCATTAGGCGTCGGCACGCTTCCTGGAATTGCCGGTTGGGGTGGCGGTGGTGCGGGTCTCCAATAATCTTCTGGGTCTTCAAAGTCCATTGTATACAAAACGCTATTCATGCCTTTGTAAGCATTAAAGATCACTGGCTGACCTTTATCATTAATGACTGGCCCTGGGACAAATTTCATTGCCAAATCCATCGCCTGCATAATGTTATGCCGCAACACTATTTCATCTTGCATATGAGACGAACCAAGCATCTCAATATCAATACCATCTGTGTAAATATCAACCGGACTGATATTCTCGTATTCCATTTCTTTTTTCATTTCAGATTGGCCAGTTATAGGGTTTATCACTGGGACCTGCTTATTCATTGCTATTGACCATTGTTTTTCTCTGTTGAGAACCATCATCGTATACGCTCGGGTAAAATATTCCTGGAAGATATTGCGATCAATTCTGTTAAGAATTAACTTAACTGACTTGATTGCTTCTTTAGCAATAACAGTAGCTTCTGTGGCTGTTGGGTTAGGCGACATCTTCTCGCCAGCAATATTGCCTTTTAACCGGCTGGTCTTTACCATTTCAGCTTGTAAGTTCTGACACATTTGAGTAGCAACTTGAACGTATTCAACAGGTGGCCGAATAAAGTCTATAGCATCCCTAACGCCTGAACCAGCTGGTAAATCCTTTAACTCAACAACCCCATTAGCCCTGATCTTTAGTTGTTCTTTCTTTTTGATATAACGTGAATTAGCTACCACCATGCAGTACAAACCAAGGGTATTAGCATCAAGGCTTTGGTTCTTCCTGGTATTAAATTCGGTAACTAACAAGTCTAATAACTGAGGGACACCAATACCAAGAATTGAGCCTGGTTGCTTCCAAAACTGGGTTATGATATACGGGGGTTGCTTATAAGGCGTTGGTTGTATCCTTATGACTTCTCGCTGGTTAGCAATCGTAACAATACAAAGTATCTTTTTGCCTTTGAGTTCATCAGGAACATTATCTTCTTCTTTGAACGTGATAGGAATATTGTGCGCTTCATATAGCATTACATCGCCATCTAGCTTTTGGATGTTGCCTGCGGCTTCAGGGCTGTTTGGCACTTTATTGCCTTGCTTAAGCTCATTATCTGAATCATCACTGGATGGATAAGCAGAGTTTCTGGCCGCTTCGAGGTTCCCATACATGTTGTTGTTCTTTGCCTGCTTTTCTATGTTGCTCCAGTTGTCCAGTATTTCCTCAATTATCCAATCAACTTTTGGCTTATCGTAACGAAAGTATAAATTACGAATATTGATAAACTTTAAGTATGGCCGATCTTCTGAAACAATCTCTTGCGCCATATATTTATCAGGGATTGGCAAAGGAATATTAACCCCACCGATGTTTAATGTTTTCGGTTTAACTTTTAAGGTTAAACGAGTATCCTCATCAAACTGGTATGGTGTTTTGGCTGAGAATGTTCCTAATTTGATCCCTTCTCTAATTATCATTTCGGATTCTTCTTCAAGCTTTGTTTCTTTAGCATTATTCATTAAAACATTAACAATCTTGTCCTTTAACGCATCAGGAATTTTAGTTGTTTTACCTTTAACTGCTAAAGGAGGATTAACGCCAAAGACCGCATCCATAACATAAGCTGTCCAATCTTCTACGGCGTTCCACACATCTACACTGCCTATATTGGCTAAGGTGTCTTTATTCTTTTCTACTGTACCGACTTTCCACATCTGTTCCCATTTATCGCATTGCGTAGTAAAGTCGTCATGTTGAGGTTTAACTGCCCAAAACCTGTTCATAACCGCAAGATAAGCCCGCTGCCGCAAGTCGGCATCCTCTAAAGGTAAAGTCCCATAAGTAATCTTCTCTTCCATTACCTGTTCACTCTCAAGATTATCTTGCGCCTGAATATCCTTGTTTACGTTTGTTGTTTCTAGGGTTTCCATTTATTACTCCTATACAAAAACTTCTTTGCTGACTGGGACATACCCAGTTGCGTTATTTGGTTTGAATGATTGCTCAAAATCAATAGACTCTTCTTCCTCTTTTTCCTGGTTGTTATACTCACTATCTACTGACTTCCAAAGAGCCATCACTACGGAATCAGCAACGTCGGGACTTGGTAAACCACGTTTCTTCATATCATCTTTGCTTTCAAGCATCATTTTACCTTTAGGGGTAAATTTGTATTTTCTGCTTGATAATTGGCTAAAAAGCTCTTGGTTCTCTATTACTTGCACTTGTCCTTTGTCTATCAGATCACATACCCAGAAGTAGGCATCAGTTCCAAGGTTCGCAAACTGGTCATCGTACGGACGGGAACCAAAGTTAAAAGGCACTAATTCACAACTTATCCCCAACTGCCTGTTGATAACTGGTAATTCTAGGTTTAAGTGGTCATAAATACCCGAACCCATAGCTCCCTCATCAATCACCACGTATTGGGGTCTGGCGCTCTTTATAAGCGATATTACACGTCCTTCGACGTCCGGGGTGGCTAAACCCTGAAACTCATCAATACGCTCAATTTTACCCCCATTCACGAGACTTATAGCAGTGCTATCATCTCCGAAGCGTGCTGGGTCAACCCCGATGACTTTATAGCCGTTTGCTGGTTTAGCTGTTAAGGCTTTTTCCAGTTTAGAAATTGAGATAAGGGAGTTTATTGATTGCTTAGGGAAGTCCCCTAGGACTCTAGCTTGAAACATAGGGGAGTCTTTCCCCCAGCGTCGCTCCTTATCTTCTACCCATTTACGCCCAACCATACCGGGGACAACCTCTTTGCCTTCTTTGTAATTAGGGGAGTCATAGCAGGAAAAGCTAAACTTCTTAAAGGTAGGATCAAAGAAGGAGCGGTAGAAATACCCTTCGTTTACCAGAGGGTTACCAGCTAGGTATAACTTTGAGTTGTCACTGGTCATAATACCTTCAATCTGGTCAAAAATTGAATCTTCGACTGCCTGAGCTTCGGTTACAACAACTAACACATTTTGGCCTTTGAAGCCTTGGAATTTACCAATTGAGTTAGTGTCTTTAGTGGTAAAGCCTATGGCGTACCAGTTATCAGCTATTTGTATTTCTTGAGTGTTTAGTTTACCTAAGAGGGGAACGGCTGAGTTATTATGATATTTGCTTATCTCTCCCCAGACGATTTTAGAGACTTGGCGTTCGGTTGGAGCAGTTGTAATAACGATTGAATTAGGGAAACAGTAAAGAAACCATAGGGAAACAATGCCTGAGATAAAGTCTTTGCCTAGGGAGTGTCCTGATTTTACAGTTATACGATCGTTAGTGACAAAGGAATTAAGGACATCAATATGCCCTTGCCAAGTTAGGGTTTTAACTCCTAATATTTCCCTGCACCAGTCAACAGGATTTTGTTGTGCTTTCTTTAGCGGGTTCATCCTTACTCCATTTTTTAACAACATCAAGCCAACCGGAAATTTCCATTTTACCGTTAAACTCTTGTTTGAGCGAGAACTCGTCTTTATATTTGCGTTCTAGCCACCAAGCTGCGGCTTGCCAAGTGTTTACTGCTTCTTTTTGGATAATGCCTATACACCGACGTTTGCATTCCATCTCTGCTCTTTTTATCGTTTCAGAAAACTCCGGTTTTTGCATCCAAACAGTAAAAGTTTCATAGGAGATACCAACAAGGTCGCAGGTATCAGTGCGGTTCATGCCCAATTTAAGGTTATCGACAATTTCCTGGGTCATTTCAGGACAATATTTCATAGAAGTATCCTAGTAATACAAAGAAACGAGGAAGAAATAAGTTAAAATGTCCCCCCAAATCACGAACAAAAAAGGAAGGAAAAAGATAAAATGTCACCCTTTGTCAAAGGTAAGTCACTAAGATGAATTCATCAATGCTAAAGTAAATTCATCAACTTCTAATATTTGTGAATAAAATAACAAAAAAGTGATGAGTCACAAGTGATAGGATGAATTCATCGATGCTAAACTGAATAGATGGGTATCTGATGGAATTTTATGGCGTTTCCGTAGGAATATAACCGTTTTAGTGTAGGCCTAAGTAGACATACCGTAATTATTATTTACTCTTCTGCTATTTCACGGAAGATAATAGTTCTACGTTTTTTAAGATAGTCCATCATTGCCCAAGAAGAACGGGTAATTAAGTAAGAGATGTTATAATGGGTTTTCTTAGTGCTTTTTAAGCGGTGAAGGGCAATAACGGCTTCTGGGAGTAATTCTTCTATTTCTATTTCTTTTTGCAGGCGGAATTTAATAAGGAGCCTACAAGAAACAGCCCTTAATTTCGGTTCTAGCTTAGGCCATAGGTTTTTTATTCTATCAGCTCTCATTTATTTTCCCTATTATATCCTTTTTGTTTATCACTAAAAGCTCCGATCCGTTTAGTTCTCTTGCTCCCCAACGGAGAAAAACAACTGTTTCGTTTACTGTAAAGTCTTGCTGGTCGTCAGGGTGAACCTGCAACACCGTTGCAATATTGGGATATATTTGACGGAGTAATTGGGATTGACCATCCTGGAAGCCTAGAATTATGCCACTGTCTGTTTTCTGTTCAAGTTTAATTGGTTTTATTATTAGGTTATTTTTTAATGGTTTCATTTAACACTCTTTCAAACAATTGCACCCATTCTTGTGCAATTTTATCCCAAGTTAGCTTAGTTATCCACTTATAAGCGTTATTAACGATGTGTTTCACATGAATGCTTTTCTTGTTATGGAAAATATATTCTACTTTTTGCGCTAAATCACAGGTATTAACAATTGGGCGTAAGCGGTAAAAATCCTCTGGGATTACGACTTTGGCAACTGGATCGACAAAGAAAGTCCGGTTATTTTCTCCTATCTCAATTAAGGAAGAGTGAGCAGGGATTAAAGTTGGTACTTTACAAGCCATTGCCTCTGTTACTGTTAGCCCCCAACCTTCGCCTAATGTTGTTGTTACATACAAATCAGCACAGTTATATATTTTATTTAAGACTTCTTCTGAGATCCCTTTAATAAAATCAAAGTTTGCCGGCATAATAACATTTGGCGGGGAACTAAATGCTTCCAGCACTTTAGAGAGGTTTCCTCCTATATCTTCGTTTTTGCAATGAAGATATAAGCGCAACTCATTTATTTTACTGCGGGCATAAGAATATGCCTCAATAGTTCGAAAGAGAGACTTGCGGTGTTGGTTTCTGTTTATGTTTATTATTAAGAAGTCGTTTGGTTCTATGTTAAAGTATTGCTTCCTAAAATCTAATAACTGTTTTCTTGGAACGGGATAAAATGTTTCAGTGTCTATCCCATGATAAATATATGTTATTTTTCTTTTTAATTCGTTTAATAGGAATTGCTGGAGCTTCTGATCGTTTGTTTTAGTTGCAACTTCTTTTTGCGCAACTCGCATTACTTCACCATAACCATACCGGGTGTATACAACAACAAAATCGGCCTGTTTAATGGGGTTTAACTCAAAGTCTTTAAGTTGGCCATCAATAGGAGTGTAAATAATCCATTTAGTATTTACTTTATGCTGTTTCTTGGAAAAGTCTATTGCATTGCGAATGGTTTGGTTAAAACCTAATCGTTGGAAATCCAAGTTTGGGAGGTCTTGTAATGTTAGGATTAAATCAAACGGTTCGTGAGCAATGAGCTGTAATAACTTCCGACGTCCAAACATATCGTTATCTTTATTGTTCCCAGCTGAAATTATGCGATAAGGAAGTGATTCTTTAATATATAAATCTATTTCGGGATCATCAAAATATTGTATCCCTAAAACAGTAATATCAAATTGGCCGGTTTTATTAAGTTGCTTTAATAAATTACGGCTAACACAACCAAACCCAGTATTAGCAGTGGGAGAGTCACCATAAAACAATAGTCTGATCTTCTTTTTATTTGGGCTATGGATATTAGGCACTTGCTTTTTCATAAGTCCAATCCTCCTTGATTCTTAAAGGGATAAATGCAGTGTTGCGCCAGCGATCGTTCCAATGCCACCAGGCCTCATCATTTATTTCGGCCGTCTTAGGGAACTCTTGGACATATTCTTTAGTGGCATAAGTCCCACCGCTTAGATGATCGAAACTGACGGGAACAATTAAATTATAAAAACCACCCTTTATTGAAGAGAGAGAAATGTCATAATCATAAACATAGTGATAGGAACCATAATCAAAAAAGCCGCCAACATAATTTAACATTTGCATATTACAAATCAAAACCGCTCCTTCAACAATCACACAAGGAAACGGGGTGGTTCTTCGCTTGCCATGCCCTTCGGCATTGGCTTTGAGGTTAGAAGCAAAACCCATTCGACAACCACCTCGATCAATTCCAACCGCTCCAGCAAAACCAACAACTCCAATAGGATGATTGCTTTTTTTTATCGCTTTTTCTATCTTTTCGTCCCATTTTTCCTCATAAATTATTATGTCGTTGTGTAGGAAAGCCAGCCAATCACCAGTACATTTCTGCCAGAGTTGGTTGTAAGACTTTATTAAACCAACATTTGTTTCGTTTTCCAGGATTATTGTGTTGTATTTGCCTAAATATGGCATAATAATCTTTTCAAAGTCCTTGTCTTTACCGTTGTTTAATAAAATAAGCTCGTGAATGTTTAAGTTGCAATTGTCAAGGTTTTTCAATATTCTTTCCAGGTGCTTTAATTGATGATAATTAGCGATTCCTATTGATAGTTTCATGCCACCAGTTCCTCCAAGTTTTTTGAATAAATATAGACTGTCTGACCATTGACGGTCTTTTCCGAAGAAAGAGTGAACCCGTTATTAGTGCAAACTTTAATCGATGGGATATTAGTTGTTTTTATTTCACAAATTAATCCTTTTGCGTTGTGGTTTGTCGCCATTAGCTTACAAAATTCTCCCAGCAATTTTGTTGCACATCCTTTACCACGGAACTGCTTTTTTATCTTGTACCCACATTCGTAAACATCAGGTTCGCTATATTTTTTAGCGTTGAAATAACCGATACAATAATTATCATACATTGCCAAATAGATTAATTCGTTGCCGGGTAGAACTTGAGTGTGATAGAACTGTTTTGCGTCAGCTAATGTTATCTTTCTGTCATCCAACAGATCGGCACAACATTCATTTCTGGTTATCATCAGCTCTTTAACTTTTTGTTTTGTTAAGGTGTCAAACCACAGCATTGTATTTTCTTCCAAAATCCTTAATCTGAGCAATTATATAGGCTTGCTCAAGTTCGGTTAATGACGGGTAACAAGGTAAAGATAATAGTTTTAACCATTCTCTTTCCGTAACCGGACAACACTCTCGGCATTTATTTTGGATATTGCCAGAGAAATACTTAAACTCATACATTGGTTTGTAGTGAACACCAGTCGCAACGCCTTTTTCTTTTAAGAAAACATTTAGTTCGTTGCGGTATTCTGTGCGGATATGATAAATATGCTGGGCGGAAACAACATGATCGCTGATTACTGGGGTAGCAAGCCATTCCTGGTCAGCTAATTCTGCGTTGTAAATTGCGGCAATATTTCTCCGGCGCGCATTACTGCTTTCCAGTTTCTTTAATTGTTCAATGCCGAGTGTTGCAATCAGATCGTTCATATGCATTTTATAGCCGAGTTGTTCTATTTCATATTCCCAACCGTATGACATTTTAAGGTTTTCATCTTTTGCCCGATCAAAGGTCGATTTGTTAATACCAAACCAACGGGAAGAGATTAACTTTTTATATAATTCCTCATCGTTAGTTGTTATCATCCCACCATCGCCACAGGCAATATTTTTAACAGCGTGGAAAGAAAAGCAACCCATTGTTCCTAAACTTCCAGCCATTTTGTCATCTTCAAAACCAGTAATACACGATCCAGCCGCATGAGCACAATCTTCAATTACCGGATAAGTCGAACAATTAAGAATATCCGGCATCATGTTGCCGTATAAATGCACAGGAATAATTGCCGTTCTTGTTGCGTCTAACCCCCAATCTTCAATGGCTTTCCAAATGGTTTCATTGTTTATCATTAAGTTTGCTGGATCAACATCGGCAAAAACAACCTTATATCCTTCATAAATTGGCGCAAAGGCAGTTGAAATAAAAGAGATTGAAGGAACAATATAGGTAAAATCTTTTGGCAAGTCTAAAGAACGAACAGCTAATTGAAGAGCAGAAGTACAGGAATTAACCCCAACCGCATACTTAACTCCAATATAGTCAGCAAACATCGTTTCAAATTCCTTGGTCTTTGGTCCCAAACCCCACCACTTGCTTTTAATTGTTTTCGCCAGACTCTTTGCTTCCTTCTCATCAAACATTGGCCTAAACAGTTCTATTTCAATGGACATAAGTCAACTCCTTTTCTATTAATTTTGTGTTTATTTTCAGCAATCGTGGTTGCCAAATCTCCAACGCTTCGTTGGTTAAGATGTTCATAGTGTCGATAAAAGAGTCTTTAATCCCAAAATACTTAAAAGCATATGCCTGATCCTTGGCTGATTTTTGGCCTATTTGATGTTTTACTGATAGATTGGTTTTAAGGGTAGCACTACCCCGATGGAGAATAATTGCGGGAGCAAAAGTTACCCCCGTTAAACCTCTTCGGTTTATTTCTTCCGCATGAATGTTGTCGCCATAATAATCAACAAGTGGATTAAGTAGCCCGGCTTTTTCCATCGCCTCGCTGTCCCACACAAAGATCGTATAACAACCGCCATAAGTAAAATATGGTTTTGTTATGTTATAGTTAAAAACATATTGCTTGGCTTCTTCCAATGATTTGCGGTCATCTTCTCTCACATCCACACCGGAAATTTTAACTATTCTGTCATCCTCACGATTGTCCCACGCCCAAACTAACGAATCAATGGTCTCTCGTCGACAGATAACATCATTATTAGAATAAATAACATGAGAATATAGATCACGATTTTTTGCCTCCATCATTAAAGCGTTAAATGCCTGGGAAATACCAAGATTATGACTGCATTTGATTATTGTGGAGTGGGGGATTTCATCTTCCAGCCACTCCGATGATCCATCAGTTGATCCATTATCAAAAAAGATAAAATCCAGGTCATAATGACTAGACTTCACTGAGTGGACAAAATCCTTTGTAAATTCCAAACAATTAAACACTGGACAACAAATAACTACTCTTTTAGACATAACAATACCACACCTGCCTTGTTGGGACTCTATCCATTCGACAAAACCACGGACTTAAATCTTTTATATTTGTTCTAAAAGAATCACCAATTAACTCAACTTTCTTGAAATTGTTTTTTAAGGCCTGATATACTTGTTCACGATTATCTTCGTTATAAGTTAACTCACCAATAAAGACTTCTTTAGTCACGCTTTTTATTTTAGCAAACACTTCTTCAATTGAATATCGCTGATAAAAGACATACTCAACCGCCAAGGCAAGAACAAAGTCGTATTGAGTCTCAAAATTATAGGTCATAAAATCGGCGTTGATAAAAGTAATAGGACGTTTCCTAAACTTTTGGAGGAAGACTGCCGCGTCATAAAACTCCTTGTTTAATTCTATGCCGGTAACTATTCCATTGTTAGCTGCCAAATAACTAATCTCTCCAATATTACAACCAATATCCAACAGAGTTTTTCCCCACAAATTAAAATTATTCATCAACAAAACTTGCAGCCATTTATAAGGTGGGTCAGACATCCCCTCATTTTTAATTCCATTTCCGTAATCAAAACTCTGGTATTGAAACACCTGATAATCTGGCGCAATATTATGGCTAGTTTTATATTCCAAGAATTCTTTTTTTCTTGCCTGCAAAGTGCTTTCAATATTAAGAGAAAGAAAGTCAAGAACAAAATCCAGCGCGGTCACTATTGAATCAAAAGTTTTTGTTTCTACTTTGCGGGAACATACTAGCTCATAAGCAACCGTTGCCCCTTCATAATAGTTCTTATTTTTCAAACATCTTTCAATAAACTCGCCATAATTTACATTTCCAATAATAAGGTTTTCTTCTTTATATTTATGCGCTTTTTTAACATTTGCCTTCCAGTCAGCATAATTTAATTTTAGATGAATATTAAGAACAGCATAGGACGGATCAGTTAGGTCAAAAATAAATGGGGGTTGAGTTTCAATAATCAAAATTGAGACGCCTGTTTTTTCAAAACATTCTTTTATTCTACTTTTAAGTTTTTCTTCACTTGTTAAATCCCAGCAAAAAACATCTAAAACATCTATTATGTGTTCCTTGCTTGTTTTTTTTATTAGTTGTTGTGCAAAATATGTTTTTCCGGTGTTAGATAGGCCGGTTATCATAATGCACAATTTTTGTTGCATTTAATGTTTTCTCTCTTTCGCCATATATTTTTACTTTAAAAGACAGTTTCTTAACAGTTCCATCATTGGTTTATGTTGTGCTTCAGCCATTAAATATTGCCGCACCTTTATCGCAGACAACAACATGACTTGAGGAAATCTTTCTTGCACAACCGTAATAATCAAAGGGGAAGATGATTCCCCGGAATTTAACAGTTTAAACATAACTAAAGGGGTGGTGTTGCCACAAATGTCTTGTCCTTCTTTGCTGTCAACCAGATAATTAATTACCACCTCATAGATAACTTTTGCCTTTTCATCTTGAATCTCCTTTTGATTAATTCCCTCTAACGTTTTCCGCATATTTTTACGCATAAGCTTTGGCCATTGTTGAGTTGTTACTTTTCTGTCAATGATGGTCATTTTATTTCCTCCTTATTATTTATCCAAAAAAGCAATTTGCGATTAAAATTTCATCCACGTTTTTCATACATTGCAATGATAAATTCCCCTTAAATTTAACCCCGATAATCATTGGTTGCCTGATAATTACTTTATAAACAAGCCATATTTTGAAATTATCAATTTTTATTCGTATCCATCTAAAAACACCTTTGATTATTCCCTTATCACAATATTTCCAGTGCCACCTTTTAATTGTTTCCATTTTTAATCACATCCCCCTTGTTAAAACGCTATTAGCGGAAGGTTTTGGGGGTTCCTTATGTTTTTTATTCAAAATGAATGGTTTGGGGTCAATCGATAAAATAACGTTGCTCAAATCTAATTTTTCTATTTTTACAGGCGTATCCATTATTTTTCACCCCCCAATCTTAATTCCGACCATTTAACACCGTCTTCTCTTATTGGCTCTTGTCCTGTATAGTCTGCCCAGCGTTGCAAAATTACGTCGATATAGATTGGGTCAATTTCCATCATGTAACATTTGCGGTTTAGCTTTTCGCAGGCGATAAGAGTGCTTCCACTACCACCGAATAGATCAAGGATGATATTATTTTTTTCGCTTGAATTTATTATTGGTTTTTCTATGATAGCTATGGGCTTCATTGTTGGATGCAAATCACTTTTCTGCGGTTTATTAACCATCCATACGCTTGTTTCATTATGCCCACCAAACCATCGATGGACTTCTTTTTCTTTCCACCCATAAAAAATTGGTTCATGCTGATAATGATAATCCATTCTGCTTAGTACATGATTATTCTTAACCCAAATCATCATATGTTTTAAGTTCCAGCCAGATTTTAATATCATCATCATCATCATCAAATCTCCACCTTGCATCGCATTTATATAATAGCAAGAATTTTCTTTTGTAAATTTATAAGCATTGGTAAACGCTCCTCTCCATAATTCCCCCATTTCTTCTTTGCTTTTATGGTCATTTTTAATTGGGTATTGAATGCGATTGGCAAGGGAAATCGCATTCAATGCCTTATTTTTATCCGCATAACATACGCCATAAGGTGGATCAGTTATAAATAAATCCGCCTTTTTATTATTCATCAATCTTTCCACATCTTCTTTTTTTGTACTATCCCCACAAAGTAACCTATGATGATTTCGAAATGTCCACAAATCACCAATCTTACTTTTAGCATCTTTAGGCATATCTGGGACATTATCGTCTTGGTCATTATCTGGTGCGTAATTAGAAAGCAACTTATCAAGGTCTGTTGTTTTTCCAAGGTCAATGTTGAAATCTTCCAACTCAATATCTTCTCTAAATGGATAAACCAATTCAGCAAGTGCGTCTTCTTCATAAAAACCATAGCGCTGGTTATCAATAAGGTTGTATTCGATAATCTCTTTTTCGGAAGTTGTTTTAACCTCTGATACCCAAATATCATCAATCCCTAGTTCTTGGTAAGCACGGTATCTCATATTACCACCGAGAATAATTCCATCCTGATTTATAACTATTGGCTTAAATTGACCATATTTTTTTATGTGTTTCTTAAGTAATTCAAATTGTTTTTTATTTATCCCCCTTGGATTTTTCTCGTATAACTTGAGTGTTTCTCTTTTCCTAAAATCTTTCATGATTTACTCCCTATTTTCCCAATCATTTCCTTTAATTCTTCTGGCATTTTAGCCGATGGTTCTGGATTTTCCTGTAATTGCCTTTCGGGTGGAATAGTTTCTCGATATTCTTTCATCTGTTTCTGTTTACTAAACATATCTTGCAATTGAATACTCCTCGCCTAATGCACCTTTTTCAAACAATTGGTCAGAAACATTTTGCAAATGCTGCTTGTTTTCCAGCTCTTTTTGTTTATGACATTTATAACAAAAAACATAATCACGGTATGTTTGTTCTCCACACTCACAATAAATAATAACTTTTCTTGACATACTATCTTTCATTACATTCTTCAACACAAATAATAACTTTATCTTGTTTACACCCTGTTTCTACTATTATCTGCAAAAGTTTAACAACATCAGAATTATCATCAGGTATTACGCCTGCTTTGACTAAACCATCTTGGAACAATTTTATTTCCATATTACATGGGTCATGGCGTCGTTTATCTTTGAATTGGCAAACATAAGTTATAAAACAGGTGTTAAACTTTGTCCGTTCTTTTTGGCGTATAACACAACAAAAAACCAAGTCGTGAATCTCATTCGCCATTCTGCTACGGACAGACCAATGTTTGCCTGAGTAAAGAATATTACGACTGGGGCATTTAATCGGTATTTCAATTATTAATTTTGATGCTTTCATTTTTATCTCATGTTAAAATTAATGGTTTATCTTCTGATTGATTTCTCCAATTAAGTGCCTGTTTAACAGTTTTGCAATCTTCATGTATTCCTTCCACATGATAAATCCCTTTTAAGCTCGGATTTTCCATCACTAAATACGGTGCATAAAAACCAGTTCTAAATATTGGGCCAAAATCAACTAATTCATAACCATTGCTTTTCTCAATTGATGTTGCATGATTAAGTAATTGATCTAACCCAATTTTACGGACAAATTCCCTTCTTATTTCAGCATTATCAATATCTTTTATCTGTTCAGGTTTCAAATCTTCTTTTTTAGTATCAACTAACCATTGAGGAACTCTTACCCCATTTAATGCAAAGACAGAAAATCCATCGGGATATGCAATCGCAGGGCCAGTTTCAGAGTGTATTCTTCCATCTTTTAGTTTGCAGATATTATGACGTTCAGAAATCCAACAAATATTCTCATGAGGTAAAAACCAACCAGCATTTTTTGCAATAATCCATAGTCCTTTAAGCTTTTTTGTTTGTTGTTCTAATCTTAGGACATTACTAAAGTAATCATAAAATCCTAACCAGTTAGCATCATGTTGCCCGTACCCGCTATCCCAGATGCTATTACCTATTCTATCGCTATAACTGAAATTAGCCTGGATACTATTCCA
>Ga0233425_10001991_pt1 | contig 42585 bp, 45 predicted proteins | sample Watercolumn_Towu_2_FD_181712 | JGI IMG/M metagenome (GOLD analysis project Ga0233425, IMG submission 181712) | Freshwater microbial communities from Lake Towuti, South Sulawesi, Indonesia - Watercolumn_Towuti2014_140_MG | ecosystem: Environmental > Aquatic > Freshwater > Lake | place...
TGCGCATCAACTCTTCCAGATCGGGCGGGCCGCCATTGTTATTGCGGTTTCCCCATTGCGGGTCGTTCAGTCCCATGGTCTCTCGTTCGCTTCCTTCGATGTTTCCGGCCTGACCGGTTCCGCCGCTGCTTCCAGCAGCACCTGTCTCAAACCATCCAATCCCGCGCCAGTCCGGGCGCTGAGAAAAACGCGGCGGATTTTACCATACTCGTCCCGCTCAACGCTGGCGGGGAGTTCGGTCAGGTCGATCTTGTTGAACACCAGCACCTGCGGAATATCCTGCGCCTTGATCTCGCCCAGCACCTTGTTGACTTCGGCAATCTGAGTGTCGCGATCCGGGCTGTTGATGTCCACCACGTGCAACAGCAGGTCGGCCTGGGCGGTTTCCTCCAACGTGCCACGGAACGCCGCCACCAGGCCGTGCGGCAAATGCCGGATGAAACCCACCGTGTCCGAAATCACCACCTCGCGCCCGGCCGGACGCCCCGACTCGTCGCCCTCTTCCACTGGCGCGGCCAGCCAGATGCGGCGCGAGGTCGTATCCAGCGTGGCGAACAACTGGTTGGCGGCATAGACCCCGGCCTGGGTCATGCGGTTGAACAGGGTGGATTTGCCCGCATTGGTGTAGCCGACGATGGAGGCCGACAGCACCGCGTTGCGCTGCCGCGAACGGCGCATCACCGCGCGCTGCTTCTTCAGCTTGGCCAACCGGTCGTTGAGCAACTCCACCCGCCGCGCCAGCTTGCGCCTGTCCAGTTCGAGCTGGGTCTCGCCGGGGCCGCGCGCGCCGACGGCGTGCTTCTGCTGACCCATGTCCTGGTTCATGCCGACCAGCCGGGAGGACAGATATTTGAGCTGTGCCAGTTCGACCTGCACCTTGCCTTCGTGGCTCTGCGCCCGCTGGGCGAAGATGTCGAGGATCAGCATAGTGCGGTCGATCACCCGCGTTTGCAGGCGCGCCGCCAGGTTGCGCATCTGCGCCGGAGATAGATCGTGATTGAAGATGACCACGTCCGCCTCGTACTGCTCGACGGCTGCCGCGACCTCGTCCACCTTGCCGGAACCGGCGAACAGCGCCGGATCGGGCCGCTGCCGCCGCCCTTCGATCAGGGCGCAGCAACTCACCCCGGCGGTTTCAGCCAGCAGGCGCAGTTCTTCACGGCTTTCGGCATAGTCCGGCTCGCCAAAGTCCAGGCTGACGAGCACCGCCACTTCCGTGGCGGAGGGATGCGCCGACATCAATCGGCGGAATCGTAGGAGATGTTGACCGCGCGCGCCGGAACGATGGTCGAGATGGCGTGCTTGTAGACCATCTGCGTCACGGTGTTCTTCAGCAGCACCACGTATTGGTCGAAGGATTCGATCTGGCCTTGCAGCTTGATGCCGTTGACCAGATAGATGGCGACCTGGACATGCTCCTTGCGCAGCGTGTTCAGGAACGGGTCTTGTAACTGTTGCCCTTTTGCGCTCATGGTTTTGCTCGCTTTTTTGTTTATGGGCGACCACTTTACTGGATTTTCCCGCGAACAGGAAGAGGCACTCCGTTTACCGAATTGCCTCAAGATAAAAGTTACCGAAGGAGGAGAGTAAAGAGGATCGCTGCCTCAAGTTAAGGACGCGCTGAACAACACAGTTTTTTGTTGATCGCTCAGCGCGTCCGATTCAAATTCGATCAACGATTTCACTTTCTTCCGGCTTCGGGTCGGTTTCTTCCTGATTCTCAGGCCATTTCTGGCCATTCCCGCCCCTCAGGACGGACTACTCCCCAGACGTCGCCTGGCCGTGTGCCGGTATCCAACTGTCTGCGCTTACCCGGACGCATTGCAGTGTGCCAGTTCACCGGAGTGTCCCGATTCTCTTCGCGCTTCTCGACGCCCTGATAGCCCGCCTCGCCATAAGCATCCTTCTCCTCGCCATGCAGTAAAGCATGCGCCTGGGTCACGTCATGGCAGTTCGCCGCCGTAGTCACCAAGGTATGCACCAGGCCCGATGCCGCATCCACGCCAATGGCGCCTTCATCCCAAAGTAGTAGTTGCCCTTCCTGGTCTGGCGCATTTCGGGATCGCGCGCGCCTTCGCTGTTCTTCGTCGAACTGGGCGCGGCAATCAGCGTGGCATCCACGATGGTGCCTTCCTTCAGGAGCAGCCCGCGCTTCGATAGCTGCTGGTTGATCACCCCAAACAGGCGCTCCGTCAGGCGGCGCTGCTCCAGCAACCGCTGGAACTTCAGCAGTGTCGTCGCATCCGGGGCTGTCTCCGCCCCAATGTCGATCCCGACAAACTTGCGGATCGCCGCGCTGTCGTACAGCGCATCCTCCGTCCCTTCATCCGACAGGGCAAAGCATTGCTGCGCGATGCACACCCGCAGCATCCGTTCCAGACCCACCGGCTGCCGCCCCATGTTCCCCGAACGCGGATAGTGCGGCTCCAGCAGTGCCAGCAACTCGCCCCACGGCATCACCGCGTCGATCTCGCCCAGAAACCGCTCACGCCGCGTCACCCGCTTGACCGCCCCATACTCCAGATCACTGAAACTACGCTGCATCGCCACCTTCAAAACCGTTCGCAGCATTCTCCAAAATCCTCTTCCACCCGGGGGAATAAATCAGTGCGTCCCTAAATCCGGCACGCCTGCCGGTATAGGCGTGCCTAAAAAAACGCAGATGGAAGTTCAAGGATCGCCCGAACTCAGCCCTTGTTCTTTTCGTGCTGTTCATAGGCCGTGACAATCTTTTGCACCAGTGGGTGGCGGACGACGTCTTCGGCGAGGAAGTCCTGGAAGGCGATGCCGCGCACGTCTTGCAGGACGGTGCGGGCTTCGATGAGGCCGCTTTTCTGGCCGCGCGCGAGGTCGATCTGGGTGATGTCGCCGGTGATGACGGCTTTGCTGCCGAATCCTATCCGCGTCAGGAACATTTTCATCTGCTCAGGCGTGGTGTTCTGGGCTTCGTCGAGGATGATGAAGGAGTGGTTGAGCGTGCGGCCGCGCATGTAGGCGAGGGGGGCGATTTCGATGGCGCCGCGCTCAAAGGCGCGGTTGACCTTTTCCAGCCCCATCAGGTCGTAGAGGGCGTCGTATAGCGGGCGCAGATAGGGATCGACTTTCTGCGCCAGATCGCCGGGCAGGAAGCCGAGCCGCTCGCCTGCTTCCACCGCCGGGCGCACCAGCACCAGACGGCGCACCGATTCGCGCAGCAGGGCGTCCACCGCGCAGGCGACGGCGAGGTAGGTCTTGCCGGTGCCCGCCGGGCCGGTGCCGAAGGTGATGTCGTGCTGCTGGATGGCTTGCAGGTAGTCGTTCTGGCGCGGGGTGCGGCCACGGATTTCGGCCTTGCGCGTCATCAGCAGCGGCACGAATTCGGTCTGCGCCTCCGGTTCGCCATCGTTGTGCAGCGCTTCGATCAGGCCGAGTTGCAGTTTGTCCAGGCTGATGTCGTGGCGCGCTTCGAGGTAGAAATCCTGCAACACCTGGCGCGCCAGCTCGGCCTTGTGCGCTGGACCTTGTACGCTGAAGTGCTCGCCACGGCGGGAGATCGTGACCTCCAGCGCGGTCTCGATCTGGCGCAGGTTCTCGTCCAGCGGGCCGCACAGATTGGCGAGGCGGGCGTTGTCTGTCGGTTCGAGGACAAATTGCAGGGGGATGGCGCTCATGGCTGGAGCACCAGTTCCCCGCGCAGGGTGTGCGCCCAGACTTCGGTGATGCGCACGTCCACGAAGCGGCCGATCATGCCGGTCGAGCCGACGAAGTTGACGATGCGGTTGTTGTCGGTGCGTCCCGCCAGTTCGTCCTCGTTTTTCTTCGACACGCCTTCCACCACCACGCGTTGGACAGTGTCCAGCATGCGTTCGCTGATGGCGGCTTCCAGTGCGCTGATGCGCGCTTGCAGGCGGTACAGGCGTTCCATTTTGACTTCCTGCGGCACTTCGTCCGGCATGTCGGCGGCGGGGGTGCCGGGGCGCGGGCTATAGACGAAGCTGAAGCTGGCGTCGAAACCGACATCGTCGATCAGCTTCATGGTGGCTTCGAAATCGGCCTCGGTCTCGCCGGGAAAGCCGACGATGAAATCCGAGGCAATGGAAATGTCGGGGCGGGCGGCGCGCAGGCGGCGGACGATGGACTTGTATTCCAGTGCGGTGTAGCCGCGCTTCATCGCCGCCAGGATGCGGTCGGAACCGGCCTGCATTGGCAGGTGCAGATGGCTCACCAGCTTGGGCGTGCTGGCGTAGAGGTCGATCAGCCGCTGGCTCATCTCCTTGGGGTGCGAGGTGGTGTAGCGGATGCGCTGCACGGCGGGCAGCGCGGCGATGGCCTGGACCAGGTAGGCAAAGTCGGCGATGTCGCCGTCCTCCAGTTCGCCGCGCCAGGCGTTCACGTTCTGGCCCAGCAGGGTGATCTCGCCCACGCCTTGCGCCGTCAGCGCCTCGATCTCGCGCATCACATCAGCGAACGGGCGCGAGACTTCGTCGCCCCGGGTGTAGGGCACAACGCAGAAGGTGCAGTACTTGCTGCAGCCTTCCATGATGGCGACGAAAGCAGTGCCCGCGCTGGTCTGCGGGGCGGGCAGGTGGTCGAATTTCTCGATCTCGGGGAAACTCACGTCCACCTGCGAGCGACCGCTGGCGCGGCGCGCGGCGATGAGTTGCGGCAGCCGGTGCAGGGTCTGCGGGCCGAACACCACATCCACATACGGCGCGCGCTTGACGATGGCATCGCCCTCCTGGCTGGCCACGCAGCCGCCCACGCCGATGATGAGGTTGGGGTTGGTGCGCTTGAGTTCGCGCACCCGGCCCAGATCGGAAAAGACTTTCTCCTGCGCCTTCTCGCGCACCGAGCAGGTGTTGAACAGAATCACGTCGGCGTCGTCCGGCGTGGCGGTGGGTTCCATGCCCTCGCAGGCGCGCAGCACGTCGGCCATCTTGTCCGAGTCGTACTCGTTCATCTGGCAGCCGTAGGTCTTGATATACAGTTTGTTGGACACGAGTGTTCCGTGGGCGATTGTTCGAGGGCGCGATTTTACCCCGGATGGCGCGGCGGATACATTCAGTTGGCAGGCGCGCCGAAATAGCGTTTGCTAATCCGAGAAAAATACTTATATAATGCGAAATGAAATGGTCAACTAATCGGAAATGTTTTAGTCGGCTATTTCGCGAGCATTCAACTTTATAAATTCAGGGGAAACTATGTCGATCGTTGCTGCCATCGCTGCTGCTGCCACCATTTTGATCACTGTCGGCTTTACAGTCTGGATGCTGACCCAGTCATTCAAGAACTAAGCCGTTCTTTTTGGCCGGTGCAAACCGGCCAAAGTCCTGATTCCTCCTTCGTTCGCAAGCTCTGGCTTGCCGGGCGTAAATCCCTATGGGAATGTTTGACGTGTGCGGAATTTGTGCTAGGATTCGCCTCGGGTTTGGAGCCTGCGTTCGAACTAACAAGGAGGAGAGCAAGATGAGTATTGTCGCAACCGTGTCTGCTGTTGCAACCGTGGCCATTACTTCCGGCTTCGCGCTGTGGATGGTGACCCAGCTGTTCAAGAGCAACGACTAACCGGTTTCCCCGGTGAAACAAAAAACTCCAGCTAGTCTGGAGTTTTTTGTTTCTGTTCGGAAGGTTTTCAGGAGCAAGCATGGAACATCTGGAATCTACTTCTTCGTCCTATTCTACTTATGCGCGGATGCTGCACTGGGGGGCCGCCACCGTTCTGGTGATCGGCTTACTGGGTGTGGAGCTGCATGAGTTGTTTCCTCGTGGTACGGAGATGCGCGCCGCCTTCAAGGCGGTGCATTTCCAGGCGGGCATGCTGGTCTTCATTCTGGTCTGGTTGCGTATGGCGCGAACTGCCTTTGGCCGCACTCCACCGATCTTTCCGCCGCTGACTTTCATGCAGGATCTAGCAGCTAAGGCAATGCGCCTGGCGTTGTATCTTGGAATGGTCGCCCTGCCTATTCTGGGTGTATTCGACATGCAGGCGGCAGACAAGCCGCTGACCTTCCTCGGGATGGCGTTGCCCGTGCTGGTCGCCCCGAACAAAGAACTGGCGCACGCGCTGCTCGAATGGCACGAGACTCTGGGCAACCTGATGATCGTGCTGATTCTGGGTCATGCGGCCAGCGCCTACTGGCATCACATATTCATGCACGACAACACCCTGCGCCGCATGCTGCCGCGTAAATGATCAGCGTTTCCTTAACACACTAGAATCGACCGCTGTCCTGATCGTGAGCGTGCTTTTTGTACAGCATGCCCATGGTGCCTGAGAGCAGCAGGCCGAATACGGCGGTGATGATGGCGATGCTGAATTCCAGCTTTTCCATCAGCGCATAGATCGACAGCATCAGCAGGATGCTGAGGTTCTCGTTGAAATTCTGCACCGCGATCGAACTGCCCGCACCCATCAGCAGGTGGCCGCGATGTTGCAACAGCGCGTTCATCGGCACCACGAAGTAGCCGCCCATCGCGCCGATGACGATCAGCAGCAGGATGGCCAGCAGCGGGCTAGTCACCGGGATCATCGCCAGCACGGCGATGCCCATGGCGATGCCGACCGGCAGCACGTTCACCGAATGTTCCAGTTTGACGAAGCGTGCCGCCAGCACCGAGCCGATGGCGATGCCGACCGCCACCCAGGCGGTGAGCTGGGCGGCTTGGCCGATGTCGTAATGCAGCGCCACGCCCGCCCAGGCCAGCACGATCAGGCGCAGGGTCGCGCCCGCGCCCCAGAACAGGGTGGTGACGCCCAGCGACACCTGACCCAGCGGGTCTTTCCACAGCAATTTGAAGCAATGGGCGAATTCCTTCAACAAAAAGACCGGGCTGCGGCTCAACGGTTTGTGGTCGATGGGGACACGCGGGATGTACAGGTTGAACGCCGCCGCTAGGAGATAGAGCACCACCACCACCGAGATGGCGAGCTCGGGCGGGGTGTCGATGCCCAAGCCTTGCAGCGGTGCGGCCACGCCTTCAAATAAGGACGCCGAAATGGTCGGGCTGACCAGCACGCCGCCGACCACCGCGCCTAGGATGATGGCGGCAACGGTCAGGCCTTCCATCCAGCTATTGGCGGCCACCAACTTGGCGGGCGGCAGATATTCGGTGAGGATGCCGTACTTGGCGGGAGAGTAGGCCGCCGCGCCGAACCCGGCGATGCCGTAGGCGATCAGCGGGTTCACGCCCAGCAGCATGGCCAGACCGCCAGTCAATTTGATGCCGTTGCTGACGAACATCACCCGGCCCTTGGGCATGGAGTCGGCGAACGCGCCAACGAAGGGCGCCAACAAGATATAGGACAACACGAAGGCTTCCTGCAACACCGGAGTGTGCCAGGACGGGGCGTCCAGGGATTTCAGCAGGGCGATGGCGGCGAACAGCAGGGCATTGTCGGCGAGCGCGGAGAGGAATTGCGCTGCGAGAATGATGTAGAAGCCGAAGTTCATGCGTAAGCCGCCGTTCAGGGAGCGCGCTTTATAACATGAAAAGATGAGGCCTGCTATGATTCGCCCCTCGGCTTAACCCGCATTGCCATGCCCCGTCCGATTTACGCCCGCACCGATTACGACGCCCTCGCGCACAACCTGCGCGTGGCGCGCCGTCACACGTCGGCGCGCATCCTGGCGGTCGTCAAGGCCAATGCCTATGGGCACGGGCTGATGAAGGCCGCCGAGGCGCTGAACGCGGCGGACGGCTTTGCCGTGCTGGACATCCAGGAGGCGATCCGGCTGCGCGAGGCGGGGTATCGCCAGACCATCCTGCTGCTGGAAGGCTACTTCGGCAAGAACGACCTGCCGCTGCTGGCCGAGTACAACCTGGCTGCCGTCATCCATAGCCCGCAGCAATTGGCCTGGCTGGAGGCTGCGCCGCGCGGCGGCAAACTGGCGGTCTGGCTCAAGGTCAACACCGGCATGAACCGGCTCGGCCTGCCGCCCGGCGCGGTCGCCGAGGCGATGACTTTTTTGCGCCGCCACCCGGCGGTGGGCGAGGTGACGCTGATGACGCACTTTGCCAGCGCCGACGAGGAAGCGGGCATCGCTGCGCAGCTGGAACGCTTCAATGCGCTGGCCGCACCGCATCGCGTGCCGCGCTCGCTGGCGAATTCCGCCGCCCTGCTGCGTTATCCGGCCAGCCATGCCGACTGGGTGCGCCCCGGCATCATGCTCTACGGCGCGTCACCGTTCGCGGGCGTACCCGCGTCCCAGTTCGGGCTGCGACCGGCGATGTCGCTGCATAGCGAGTTGATCGCGGTGCGCGAACTGGCGGCAGGCGAGGCGGTGGGCTACGGCGGCACCTTCCGCGCCCACGCCCCCATGCGCATCGGCGTGGTCGCCTGCGGTTACGCCGACGGCTATCCACGCCATGCCCCCACCGGCACGCCAGTACTGGTGGACGGCCAGCGCACCCGCACCCTGGGGCGCGTGTCGATGGACATGCTGGTCGTGGATCTGTCCACCCTGCCGGACGCAGCCGTCGGCGCGCCGGTCACGATGTGGGGCGACGGTTTGCCGGTGGAAGAGGTGGCCGCCGCTGCCGGTACGATCAGCTACGAATTGCTGTGCGCGCTGGCACCGCGCGTGCCCGCGTTACCTCAAGATAACAGGTTACCGTAGCGAATTGGACGAGCGGGTTCGAACGGAAAGTTATGATGAAGGAAATTTTGTATTCAATCGGAGCTTGATAGTTGGCGGATTCAAATTTTGACCTTCCCCCGGAAAAACGTCTTCCAACGGTGACATAAATGACGGTCACGAATAGGAAGGAAGACGATGAAGAGGATACCGAAGCAGGATTACACGCCGGAGTTCAGGGAGCTGGCGGTGAAGCAGGTGACGGATGGTCAATCGGTTGGGGCGGTTGCCCGGGAACTGGGGCTGGTTGAGCAGACCTTGCGCACCTGGGTGAAGACGGCAGCGGCAGCATTATGGCTTGGACGAGCTGTGCCGGGTGCTGGATGTCTCTGAGAGTGGCTACCGCGCCTGGCTGGGCGACGGGAAGTCCACGGGCAAGCGGCTGACGGACGCGCAGATGCTGGCGCTGATCCGAGCCATCCACGCCGAGTTCAAGGGGGCTTATGGCAGTCCGCGCATGACGCGGGAGTTGCGTGCGCGGGGCTATCCGGCCAGCAAGGAGCGAGTGGAACGACTCATGCAGGAGAATGGCATCCAAGCCAAGCACAAGCGGCGGTTCAGAGTGACGACGGACTCAAAACACAACCTGCCGATCGCCCCGAATCTGCTGGCCAGAAACTTTGAGCCCGAAGCGCCCAATCAAGTCTGGACATCAGACACACCTATCTATGGACGGATGAAGGCTGGCTCTATCTGGCCATCGTCATCGACCTGTTCAATCGTGAGGTAGTGGGCTGGTCGCTGAAACCCCGCATGACCTCGGACATCGTGACGGATGCGCTGACGATGGCGTGGTTCCGGCGCAAGCCGGAGGCTGGACTACTGCATCATTCGGATCGTGGCAGCCAGTACGCCAGTTACGCCTTCCAGGATAAACTGAAAGAGTACGGCATGGTCTGCTCGATGAGCCGGAAAGGTGATTGTTGGGATAACGCACCGACTGAAAGCTGGTTCGGCAGTTTCAAGAACGAGCGGGTATATGGCGAACGCTTTGCGACACGGGCCGAATGCCGCTCGATGGCCTTCGAGTACATCGAGGTGTTTTACAACCGCAGGCGACTGCACTCGACCCTCGGGTACAAGTCGCCTAAACGATTCCTAGAAGACTGGCTCAACCGCCAGCCACCGCTCCCTCGGAGGCCGCCGCCCACGCCTGCGCCTCCCGCTTCGTATCGAACGACTGCGCGCGCCGCACGCCATCCTTCTCCACCTCCGCCGACCACCGCCGCCCCCGCTTCCGAATGTACGCCATCCCAACCCTCGCCAACCCACCCGCCTGACGGGATGCCTGACGGGAATTTGACGGGATTCTAAACCTGATTTGTGCGTTTTTGTGGCGTTTTGCTGAAAACGGAAGGCAAAATAAAGGCCAGTAACCTATTGATTACTGGCCTTTGTTAGCGTTTGCGCTGCTTTGCAAAACGCTCACTTGGTGCCGATGAGCAGACTCGAACTGCTACGCCTTGCGGCACTACCCCCTCAAGATAGCGTGTCTACCAATTTCACCACATCGGCTTTGTTACTTGCCAGCGCCTGCAGGCGCTGGTGCTGCAGGCGCTGCCTGCCCCGGGATCAGGTCAGTCACACCCGCCGGTTTGGTGGCTGGAGCCGTCGCCTGCTTCGCCATCACGCCTTGCTGATCGCCCGTCGGGTGCGAATAAAAATAGGTTAGCGTCAGGCTGGTAATGAAAAACACCGTCGCTGCAACCGCTGTGCTACGGCTCAGGAAGTTGGCCGAACCCGTCGCGCCGAACAAACTCCCTGCTGAACCGGAACCAAAAGCCGCCCCCATGTCTGCGCCCTTGCCATGCTGCATCAGCACCAGACCGATCAGCGCCACAGCGGCCACTACATGCACTACCCAAATCAACGATTCCACTACTTACTCCAATCAGTTCTTGCCTGCCCGGCAGATCGCCAGGAAATCTTCCGCCACCAGCGAAGCTCCGCCGATCAGGCCGCCATCAATATCCGGCATGGCAAATAATTCAGCCGCATTGGATGCCTTGACGCTACCGCCATACTGGATGATGAGCCCGGCGGCCACGCCTGCATCATGTTGCGCAACGCGCTGGCGGATGAACGCATGCACAGCCTGCGCCTGTTCGGGCGTCGCCGTCTTGCCGGTGCCGATCGCCCAGACCGGTTCATAGGCCACAACCGCATGGCGCAAGGCCGCCACACTGCACAGCTCCATGACCGTATCCAGTTGTTCAGACACCACTTTCTCGGTATCCCCGGCTTCGCGATCTTCCAGCATCTCGCCCACACACAGGATGGGGATCAGCCCTGCCTTCTGCGCAGCAGCAAATTTCCCGGCCACTACCAGACTGCTCTCACCATAGATGCTGCGACGCTCGGAGTGACCAACGATCGCATAGGTCGCACCGAAATCCTTCAGCATCTCGGCAGACACCTCACCGGTATATGCTCCCTTCTCAAGCTGATGCACATCCTGCGCACCCCACTTGATGTTCGTCCCAGCCAGTTTCTGCTGCACCTGTGCGAGGTAGGGATACGGCACGCAAACCGCACAATCCGCCGCACCGCCTTGAGTCAGGCCGTCCACCAAGGCATCCAGCAAGGACGCATTCTGTGCCAACGAACCATGCATTTTCCAGTTACCGGCAACAAACTTGCGACGCATGACTACCCTCCCCAAGGCGAATCATTCAAAGGCGCGCATGCTACCCGTGAACAGCCTATCAGTCAATTGAAGTCTCCGGGACGAGGCCTTGCCCCGGAAGCAACCGCAGGCGCATTTGCTGCAAAAGCATAGACTCAGGCCCACGACTTCCCCAGCATCGCCCTCAGGTTGGCCAACCTGGCTTTGCCCTCTTCCTGGCTGACGGATGGATTGACGCCTTCGGGCAAAATCCCGGCGAACTGGATGTCGCCCTGCGGCAACTCTGCGATGAAGCGGCTGGGCTGGCATTTTTCCCACTCCTTACCGCGACGGCGGCGGGCGCAGTGGCTGATCTGCAAACTGCGCTGGGCACGGGTGATGCCGACGTACATCAACCGGCGCTCTTCCTCGATCTGCTGCGGTGTTTCGCTGTTGCGGTGCGGCAGGATGCCTTCTTCTGCGCCGACCAGAAACACGTGACCAAACTCCAGCCCCTTGGCCGCGTGCAGGGTGGAAAGCGCCACGGCGTCGGTCTCCTGCTCGCGCGATTCCAGCAGATTCATCAGCGCGATAGTCTGGGTCATGGCGATCAGGCTCTTACCGTCGGCCTCGGCCTTGCGGGCGATCCAGGCGGTGAAGTCGGTGACATTGCCCCAGCGCACTTCGGCCTGACGCGGCTCGAAGCTGTCGAACAGCCAGCCTTCGTAGTCGATCGCCGCCATCAGGTCGTTCAGCACCGGCGCGCAGTCCTCGTTCTCGGCACGGGACTGCATCCGGGCGATGAAGTTGCAGAACATCACCAGATCCTCGTACTGGCGAGCGGTCATCTGCTCGGTCAGCCCGGCCATGAACACCGCGTCGAACAGGCTGGCGTGCAGCTTGCCCGCATGGCTGGCGAGCTTCTCCAGCGTGGCGTTGCCGATGCCGCGCTTGGGCGTCGTAATCGCGCGAATGAAGGCCGGATCGTCGTCCGGATTCAGGATCAGCCGCAGGTAGGCGACGATGTCCTTGATCTCGGCGCGCTCGAAGAACGAGGTGCCGCCGCTCACCGTGTAGGGAATGTTCTGGCTGCGCAACTGTTCCTCGAAACCGCGCGACAGATGATTGCTGCGATACAGGATGGCGTAGTCGGAAAACTTGGTGCGATGCTCGAACTTATGCGCCGACAGTTGTAGCACTACCGATTCCGCCTCGTGATCCTCGTCGCGCGCGGCGTACACCCGCACCTGGTCGCCCAGCCCGTGCTCGCTCCACAGCTTCTTGTCGAACAGCTTGGTGTTGTTGGCGATCACCGCGTTGGCGCTGTGCAGGATGCGCTGCGAGGAGCGGTAGTTCTGCTCCAGCTTGATGACTTTCAGGCGCGGGTAGTCGCTGCGCAGGTTGTGCAGGTTCTCCACGCTGGCCCCGCGCCAGGCGTAGATGGCCTGATCGTCGTCGCCCACGGCGGTGAACTGCGCGCGGTGGCCCGCCAGCAGGCGCGTCAACTGGTACTGGCAATCGTTGGTATCTTGGTATTCGTCGATCAGCAGGTAGAGGTAGCGGCTCTGCCAGCGTTGCAGCGCCTCGGGATGGGTACGAAACAGCTCCACCGGCAAGCGGATCAGGTCGTCGAAATCCACCGCCTGATAGGCGCGCAGCGTTTCCTGATAACGGCCATAAAGCACGGCGAAACGCTGGTCGGCCTCGGTATCGGCCAAACTCACCGCCTGTGCCGGATCGACGAAACCCGCCTTCCAGTTGGAGATCACACTCTGCGCGGTGCGGATGTCCTGCTTGTCCGGCGAGCCCAGCAATTCAGAGATGATCTTGGCGGTGTCCGCCGCGTCGAAAATGGAAAACGCCTTCTTGTAGCCCAGCAGCGGTGCTTCCTCGCGCAGGATGTGCATGCCCAGCGAATGGAAGGTGCTGATGGTCAGTTCCTTGGCCTGCTTGGCGTCGAGCAGCTTGCCGACGCGCTCGCGCATCTCCGTCGCCGCCTTGTTGGTGAAGGTGATCGCCGCGATGTTGCGCGGCGCATAGCCGCACTGCTGCACCAGATACGCCAGCTTGTGGGTGATGACCCGCGTCTTGCCGCTGCCCGCGCCCGCCAGCACCAGCAAGGGGCCATCGAGATACTTGGCGGCTTCGCGCTGGACGGGATTGAGTTTGCTGAGCATGAAGCTGATCTGACGCCGAACGAAAAAGAAGGCCGGTGTTAATCACCGGCTCTCGATGAAGCAGAAGAATCTAATCAAGCAGCGATCTTGCGGCACTCCTCATAGCAGGCGGCACAAGCCTCCTTGCAGGCCTTGCACTCGGGATGCTTTTCGGTCTTCTTGCATTCCTCTTCGCACTCCTTGCAGATGTCCATGGCGACGCGGGCCAGTTGCGGCAATTGTTTGGCGTTCGAGGCAGCCAGACTTTGCAGCGCGGAGCAAATCGCCTCAACCTGACTGGAACTGCGGGCACAGGCAGCCAGATCGGTCTCGCCACGCCCTAAGGAAACCAGACAATGCTGCAGACAAAGCTGCGCCTTGCTGACACAGTCCGCAGCCGCCTCGATGAGGCGATTATTCATTGCATGGCCATGATGCATGGCCGCGTGGTCATGCCCTGCGGCCAGCGCCTGCTGGGTGGTCGCCGCTGCCGCCAATGCTGCGGCTCCAATCAACAACTCTCTCCGATTCATTTTCTACTCCTCGTGGTTGGTTGAACATGGGGCGATTCTACACCGTAGTGAAACAGGGTCGCCATCCTGAAGGTGCGACAATTTGTCGCATTCCCTCCTCGCCGACCGATCCTTAGAATTATGGCCGCCCAAAAACCACTACCATCAAAAGGAGTACCATGAGCAGTCCAAGCACCACCCGCCGATTCGCCCTGAGCCTGATGACGGTCGTCATCAGTCAGGCGCTGTATGCCGCTGACGAAACCGTTGTCACCGAAACCGCTGCACCTGCCGCCGCTCCCGTAGCCGCGACCGAAACCGCCTCTCTGGATGAAGTGGTGGTGACCGCCCCGCGCATGCAGGAACCGCTCAAGGTGGAAACCAACACCAAGGCGCCGCGCCAGCCGGTGCCCGCGCACGATGGCGCGGACTACCTGAAAAGCATTCCCGGTTTCGCGGTGACACGCAAGGGCGGCACGGATGGCGATCCACTGCTGCGTGGTATGGCCGGTTCGCGCATGAGCATCCTGGTGGACGGACAAAACATTCTGGGCGGCTGTAGCGGTCGCATGGACGCCCCGACCGCCTACATCTTCCCTGAAGCCTTCGACAACCTGACCGTACTCAAAGGGCCGCAGTCAGTAACCCACGGCCCCAACAACTCCGCCGGTGTGGTGATGTTCGATCGCAAGCCCGTGCCAGCAGGCGAAAACGGCGGCAAGGTGCATGCCAGCGCGCTGGTCGGCAGTTTCAACCGCCACGACGAAGTAGTGGATGCGCGCTTCGGCAGCGGCATCGTCTATGGCCAGCTCGCCGCCACCAATTCGCAATCCAGCGATTACAAGGACGGCAAGGGCAACGCCGTGCATTCCGCCTATCACCGCTACAGCGGCAACGCCGCCCTGGGCTGGACGCCGGACGCCGACACCCGTCTGGAGCTCTCCGGCGTGAGCAGCAACGGCTGGGCCTCTTATGCCGATCGCGGTATGGACGGCACCAAGTTCCTGCGTCAGGGTGCAGCGTTGCGGTTCGAGCGCAAGAACCTCTCCCCGCTGGTGGAAAAGATTGAAGCTCAGGTGGCCGGCAACAACGTCGATCACGTGATGGACGACCAGACCCTGCGCAAGCCCAACCCGATGATGTCCATGGGTTACGCCAACCTCAAGCGCAACACCACCGATGGTCGCGCCGCCGCCACCTTGCGCCTGTCCGATCTGACGCGCCTGACCTTGGGCGTGGACAGCCAGAACAACAGTCACTCATTCCGTAGCGCCCCCCCCAACGGCATCTACACACCGTTCATGGATGACGCCAAGTTCAGCCAGTATGGGGTGTTCGGCGAACTGAAGAGCCAGCTGGACGATCAGCAGCGCGTCATCGCCGGTTATCGCGCCGACGCCTGGAAAGCGCAGGATCTGCGTCCGGCCATGATCCGCAACTGGAACACGATGATGGGCATGATCCCCAACCCGAGTTCCGGCAAGCAGCGCACCGCCACCCTGCATAGCGGTTTCGTTCGCTACGAGAACCAGTTCAGCGAACCGGCAACCGTCTATGCCGGGCTGGGACACAACGAGCGTTTCCCCGACTACTGGGAGCTGATCGCCAAGCAGGGCGTGATGAGCGGCAGCGCGTTCGACACCCGCCCGGAAAAGACCAACCAACTGGATGCCGGCCTGCTCTACCGCACCGCAGGGACCGATTTCAGCGCCTCGCTGTTCTATGGCAAGGTGACCGACTACATCCTCATCGACTACAGCTCGATGATGAAGATGACAACCGGCGCGACCCGCAACATCAACGCTACGACCTACGGCGCTGAAGTCGGTATCGCCCAATCGCTGGGCGGGAACTGGAAAGCTGGCGCCACCCTGGCTTACGTCCAGGGCAGCAACGATACCGACGGCAAGCCGCTGGCGCAGCTCCCGCCGCTGGAAGGTCGCGTCAGCCTGGGCTATGACGACAAGACCTGGTCGTTCAACGCCTTGCTGCGTGGTGTCTCGGCACAGACCCGCTACGATCTGAATCGCGGCACCATCGTCGGTCGCGACATCGGCCCGGCCAGCGGCTTTGGCGTGTTCTCGCTCAATGCGGGCTGGCGTCCCGGCAAGACCGCGCTGATCTCGGCCGGCGTGGACAACGTGTTCAACCGCCTGTATGCCGAGTCCGTCAGCCGCGCTGGCGGAAACGGCATGGGCGGTGCGATCCCCGGCTACGTGCAGACCCTGCGCGTGAACGAACCTGGCCGTACGTTCTGGCTGAAAGGCAATTTCGACCTGTAACACCCCCAGACAGAGCCCCGCATCGCGGGGTTCTGTCCTGATGGAGACAACATGAAACATCCGTATTCATCCCGCTTCGCATGGCTGGCAGCGGGAATCTTTTTTTCATTCGCAGCCTCTGCCGATGAAGCTGATCTGATCCGCGACCTGATCGGTTCCACCTTTGACCGTCCTGATGCGCGCGTCATCAGTGATCCCATCGTCATCGAACGGGATTACGCCCTGGCCGACTGGACACAGGGCGACCATGGCGGTCGCGCCCTGCTGCACAAGGTCGGCGGACGCTGGCAGATCGACCTGTGTGCGGGTGACAGCATTCGCACATCGGATGGACTGATCCGCTCCGGCGTACCCGCGCCAGTCGCCTCGCCACTGGCGCAACGATTGGTCGAAGCCGAGCGCGAACTCCCGCCGTCGCTCCTGTCGCAATTCAGCAGCTTCAAGCCGGGACTGGAGAATCGCAGCCACCATTGAGCCGCAATCCCCTGCGGATTGGTACAATGCAGCCTGCACAAAATCGCCTTCCTCCATGTCGATCAACCCAGCCATCAACCTGAAACCCATCACTGGAGAGCGCACTGCCATTGTCGCGCTGGTGCTGGCAGCACACGGGTTGACGCTGGCAGCCTGGAACAGCCGAACGCCCGCTGTCGCGATTCCACCCACCGAGATGGTGGTGTCGCTCACCGCACCGCTGGAAACCCCCGCACCTGCCCCGACAGCGATCGCCCGTACTGAGCCCACGCCGCGCAAGGTGGAGTCTCCCGCAGTCTCGCCCGCCACAACCAACGTGTCGCCTCCCACCGAAGTCCCGGCATCTGCACAGACTGCGGCTCCCGCCATGGCATCGCCCGAACCTGCCACAGTCGCCGACACGGAGCCAGACTACAAGGCAAGCTACCTGCGCAATCCCAGCCCAGTCTATCCGCTGGCGGCGCGACGCATGGGACTGCAGGGCAAGGTGGTGCTGAACGTCGAAGTGCTGGCCGAAGGCCGCTGCGGACTGATCGAGGTAAAACAAAGCAGCGGTTACGCCATGCTGGACAACGCCGCACTCCAGACCGTGCGCGACTGGCGTTTCGTCCCGGCGCGTCATGCCGGGATAGCGGTCACACGCTGGTTCCTGGTGCCCGTCCAGTTCCAGTTGAGGAATGAAGAATCATGAATACTCTCTTTGCCATCGGCTCACCCGTGGTCGCCGCCACCCTCGCCGCCCTGCTGCTGCTGTCCGTGACCACCTGGTCGATCGGGCTGTACAAGCTCTGGCGTCTATTCCAGGGCAGCCGCCAGGATCATGTCTTCAGCGCCAGCTTCTGGGCCGCACGCGACTGGCAGGCGGCGGAAACCGCTTCCCGCCAGGGGCAGGGGAACCTGGCGCGCCTGGCGCAATCGGGTTTTTCCGAGCTGGATGAACTGGCCGCACCGCAGGCCGGACTATTGCACCTCGGTTCGCCGCAGGAGGTGCTGGAACGCCAGATGCGCCAGGAAGTGCAAAACATCCAGCGCTATCACGAACGCGGCCTGGCCGAACTAGCCACCATAGGCTCGACCGCCCCTTTCGTCGGGCTGTTCGGCACGGTATGGGGCATCATGCACGCCTTGCAGGACATCGGCCACAGCGGCGCAGCCTCGCTGGATGTGGTGGCCGGGCCGATCGGCGAAGCGCTGGTCGCCACCGCCATCGGCATCGCCACCGCCCTGCCCGCCGTGCTGTTCTACAACTTCTACCTGCGCCGCCTGCGGGTGCAGATGACCGGGCTGGACAATTTTGCCCACGATTTCCTGCGGCTGGCCGCGAAACACGATTTCAGACGGTGACATCATGGCGCTGGGCGACTTCTCCCGCGAGGACAGCATGATGAGCGAGATCAACGTCACGCCGCTGGTGGACGTGATGCTGGTCTTGCTGGTCGTCTTCATCATCACCGCACCGCTGCTCGCCCCTCAGTCGCTGAAGGTTGCGCTGCCCAAGACCGAGGCAGCGCAACGCCCGGAACCGTTGCAGAAAATCAGCCTGACCGTGGATGCACACGGCGACATCGCCCTGAACCAGTCCCATCTGAGTGACACCGGACTGGCCGAGATGTTGCGCAAGCATGCCGCCGATCCCCAGTTCCAGCTCCAGATCGAGGCCGACGCCGCCGTTCCCTACGGTCGTGTGGCCGAACTGATGGCGCTGGCGCAAAAGGCTGGCGTATCCAAACTTTCGTTCGTCACGCTCGCTGCGCGATAGGCAAGAAATTTACTGAATTCCCCCAGCACGATCGGAGGTGGCTTGAAATGAGTAAGGAACGCTATGTCGGTTTTGATAAGGTAGTGCATGAAGCGCTGGTGAGTGCGCGCGGGAAGAATCTGCCCGGAACTAAGGAAGAGAGGATCAGTGCGCTGGAAAGAAAGTTGGAAACCGCCATCCTGACGTCGGCTGAAATCGAAGATATCCAGAAGCAATTGAAAGAACTTCGCAAGTAGCGACGCACCTCCCGGATTTGCCAAAATACTCTTCAAGTTTGGCACAGCCATCTTCAGGAGTTGCGTAATGACAGGGGGAATTGAGGTCATCCCCCGATTCCCTCTCTCCGCAATCTTCCTCCCCGCCGTACAATAGACGGAAGAAATTTCAGAACGCAAAACATCCCAAGGCGGGTCGCCGGAGAGCCGGGTTGGGAGGAGACTGGAAGTGGCGCCCGCCCTTGGGATGGAGCTACTTTAAGGGATGACCGCGAGAATAGAAATGCGACAAATTGTCGCAGCCCGCCCCCTTCCACTGGAAGGGGGCGGAGCCAGGAAGCATTACTTGGCCTTGGCTTTGGCCTTGGCTGCCGGTTTGATCGGCTGCTCGACCGGTGCCGGAGTCGGGGCAACCACCTCGACCGGCTTGGCGACCGGCGGCGGCATGCAACTGCTGTTGTTCACCACGCCATCCGGCATCACGGTATGACAGAAGGTCGCCCCCGTAGTCACGGCCCCGGACAGATTGGCGCTGGTCAGATCGGCGTCGGTCAGATCAGCATTCAGCAAAGTCGCACCTGTCAGGTTGGCCCGTTCGAGGCGCGCCCCGCGCAACACGCTACGGCTCAGGTTGGCGTCGGTCAGGTTGGCTTGGGACAAATTGGCGCGATCGAGATTGGCGCGTGCCAAATTGGCTTCGGTCAGGTTGGCCTTGGCCAGGTTGGCGCGGAACAAATTGGCCGACGCCAGGTTGGCCATGTAAAGCTGGGCGGCAGCCAACTCCACCGATGCCAGATTGGCTTCGGCCAGAGCCGCATTCGAGCATACGGTCTGCGGCTTGATCTCGCAGCCATTGATGGCATTTGCCAACGGCTTGGCCTCGTGCTTGATCTCTTCCGCCTTCACCACCGGCTTCTCGACCGGACAACCGGAGTTATTGATGATCCCATTCTCCATGGTGGTGCGGCAAAAGGTTGCGCGGAAATATTTGGCCTGAACCACGTGCGCGTTGGAAAAGTTCACGTCGGTCAGGTTGGCGTCCGAAAAATCCGGCGCTTCCATGTGCGCGCCGCTCAGGTTGGCTCCACTCAGATTGGCACCCGAGAAATTGGTGTAGTCCAAGATGGCGCTGTTCAGGTTGGCGCCAGTCAGGTTCGAACCCGAGAGATTGGCCTGATAGAAATTGACCTTGCTCAGATTGGCCTTGGAGAAATCAACCTTGGAAAAATCACCGCGATGCAGGTCGGTGCCGTTGTAATCGGTCCCGGCCAGATTCTTGCCTGCCATCCGGGCACCCAGGCATTGCGAATGTACGCGCGGTGTGCAATCCCCCCACGCCAGCGCCGTAACCGGCCCGGTCAGTGCAACGGCAACCCCGATCAATCTTAGATAATTCATCCATTTTCCCCTGTAATTGAATAGGCGACGCTACAAGAGCGCCGCCTACTCAGAGCACCTCGAGTGCAATAAGTTCACAGCTGCGGATGCGCCCGCTCGCTGCTGCCGCTCAACTTGTTGAGGGCATTGAGATAGGCCTTGGCCGAGGCGACCACGATGTCGCAGTCCGCGCCCTGACCATTCACCACCCGACCATTCTTGGACAGACGCACAGTGACTTCGCCCTGCGCGTCGGTGCCGGTGGTGATGGAGTTGACCGAGTACAGCAGCAACTCGGTGCCGCTCTGCGCCACTTGCTCGATGGCCTTGAAGGTGGCGTCCACCGGGCCGGATCCGGAAGATTCGGCGCGCTGCTCCACGCCGTCCACGGTCAAGGTCAGCGCCGCCAGCGGCTGCTCGCCGGTTTCCGAATGCACCTTGCTGTAAACCAGCTTGAAACGCTCTTCCAGCACCTGCACTTCGCTGGACATCAGCGCCACCAAGTCCTCGTCGAAGATTTCGCGCTTCTTGTCGGCCAGCGCCTTGAAGCGAGCGAAGGCGGCGTTCAGCGCCTCGTCGCCGCCGACCTCGATGCCGAGCTCCTGCAACTTGGTCTTGAAGGCGTTACGGCCGGACAGCTTGCCCAGCGTCAGACGATTGGCGCTCCAGCCCACATCCTCGGCGCGCATGATTTCGTAGGTCTCGCGGTGCTTGAGCACGCCATCCTGATGGATGCCGGATTCGTGCGCAAAAGCGTTCGCGCCGACGATGGCCTTGTTCGGCTGCACCGGGTAGCCGGTGATCTGCGACACCAGCTTGGAGGCCGGCACGATCTGCGTCGCGTCGATCCGCGTGTCGCACTTGAACACGTCCTGCCGGGTGCGCACCGCCATCACGATTTCTTCCAGCGCCGCGTTGCCCGCGCGTTCGCCCAAGCCATTGATGGTGCACTCGACCTGACGCGCGCCCGCCATCACCGCCGCCAGCGAATTGGCCACGGCCATGCCGAGGTCGTTGTGGCAGTGGGTGGACCAGATCACCTTGTCGGAATTCGGCACGCGGGCGATCAGGTTGCCGATGCGCTCGCCGAGCAAGGCCGGGATGCTGTAACCCACCGTATCCGGCACGTTCAGCGTGGTCGCGCCCGCCTTGATGACGGCCTCGAACACGCGACAGAGGAAATCCTCGTCCGAACGGATGGCGTCTTCGGCGGAGAACTCCACATCGTCGGTGTACTGGCGCGCCAGCTTGACGGCGGCGACGGCGTTTTCGATCACCTGCTCCGGCGTCATGCGCAGCTTCTTTTCCATGTGGATGGGCGAAGTGGCAATGAAGGTGTGGATGCGGCCCCGTGCGGCGGGCTTGATTGCCTCGCCCGCGCGGCGGATGTCGCGCTCTACGGCGCGCGCCAGCGAGCAGACGGTGGATTCGCGCACGGCTTCTGCCACGGCGCGCACCGCCTCGAAGTCGCCGTCGGAGGCGGCGGCAAAACCGGCCTCGATCACGTCCACGCGCAAGCGCTCCAGTTGCCGCCCGATGCGCACCTTGGCTTCGCGGGTCATCGACGCGCCGGGGCTCTGCTCGCCATCGCGCATCGTCGTGTCAAAAATCACCAACTTGTCATTCATGTTCGATACTCCAAAAAATTCTGTGCCATGCCAGCGCCGGGTGTTGCCGGTGCCGCCTAAGTCCTGCCTGGATTGTGGGGTGTAGGATCAGCGCGCGTGGCGCAGCTTCAGCGCTGCCAGCAGGCTGAAAATGGAGTGAAGCTCGGAAATGTGACGGGAAAAATGCATGGGCGCGAATATAACGGCTTTGCCCGACGGGCGCAACCTTTGGCCGCCTCAAGGATTCCGATCAGACCATGCGTTTCACCATCATGTCGCGTATCTTGCCGATGGCCTCGGTCGGATTCAGCCCTTTGGGGCAGACATCGACACAACTCATGATAGTGTGACAGCGAAACAACCGATAAGGATCGTTCAGGTAGTCCAACCGTTCGGCTGTAGCCTGGTCGCGCGAGTCGGCCAGGAAGCGGTAGGCCTGGAGCAAACCGGCCGGGCCGACGAACTTGTCCGGGTTCCACCAGAACGACGGGCAGGCGGTCGAACAACTGGCGCACAGGATGCACTCGTACAACCCATCCAGCTCGGCGCGCGCCGCAGGCGATTGCAACCGCTCGGTCTCGGGCGGCGGGTCGTTGTTGACGAGGTAGGGTTTGATCGAGTGGTACTGCCGGAAGAACTGGCTCATGTCCACGATCAGGTCGCGGATCACCGGCAGGCCGGGCAAGGGACGCAATTCGATCGGCTGTTTCAGGCCAGACAGCGGAGTGATGCAAGCCAGGCCATTGCGGCCATTGATATTGATGGCATCGGAGCCGCACACGCCCTCGCGGCAGGATTTGCGGAATCCCAGGCTATCGTCTTGCTCCTTGAGCAACAGCAGCGCATCCAGCAGCATGCGGTCGCCGGATTCCAGCTCCAGCTCATACTCGCGCATCTCCGGCTGGCCGTCGGTCTCCGGGTTGTAGCGGTAGATGCGGAACTTCATGCTTTTATTCAAAACAACTCAACGTCGCCGCCCGATTTTTCGTGCAGGTGGGAAACATAGTTGTTGATCGCCTCCTCGACCGGCACCCCCAGCATCACGGAATCGAACATGTCGCGTTCTTCCGGTGTGGTGTACATCGAGCGGATCTGCTCCTGCAGCTTGATCCACTCTTCCGGCGAATAGATCTTGCTGCGGTCGGCCACCAATTGGCTAAGTTCATGCAGGCTGCGGCACACATGATCGAGGCGCTGCCCCATGCGGTCATAGAACTGGAAAGAGATAATGGCCTCGCCCATCATGCCCATCACATGACTCCCGGTTTCCAGCACAGCCGCCTTGGTCTCCTCCCCCTCTGCCGTGGTCGGCATGGAAAGCAGTGTCTGTTGCTGGGAACCCAGAAAGTTCGCCATGGCCGTAAACGTGTTCGACAGCACCTCGAACGAGGAGCGACTGTCACGCAACGCGGTGTCGATCTGCACCATAGACAATTCCAGCATCAACACCGTTTCGCGCACCTGGCTCCAATCCATGTCCGGATTGCGTGCCCGCGAGCCTTGCTTGATGGAATCCATGAACCACTCTCCTTCGCTAGTAAAGCCTGACTGGATGGCATCATACCACCGAATTTTCCCGCCAAAATAACGAACAGGCCGGTGTTTCCGCGTAAAATCAGCGGCGCCGTCAAACCGAAGGACATCCAATGCTGAACTACCCCCAGGTCGCCCTGGACTTCATGAACCGCGACCACCAGGAATTCGTTTCACTGCGTGAAAAGCTACTTGGATTATTGTCCGAGACACCCTCTGACCAAGGCAAGATCGCCGCCATGCTGGACGAACTGCTGGAACACACCCGCCACCACTTTGCGGAAGAGGAAGGTCGCATGCTGGCCGCACAGTTTCCGCCTTACCCCATGCACAAAGGGGAACACGACCGCGTGCTGGCCGACATGGCCGCCCACGTTGAGGCCTGGGAGCAGAACCACGACGACGCTGTATTAAAGAATTGGCTGGAGCAGGAGGTCGGCAACTGGTTCGTCAACCATGTCAATACCATGGATTTCATCACGGCGACCTTCATCGCCAGCCGCCGGTAAAACTCACCCTCCGGGGTTCGCCAGTCCCCCGCGACGCCAGAATTTCCAGGCGGAAATCGGCGTGAGCGCACCGGCCCAGGCCGCGCCGCCCGTGCGAGGAATGCGTATTTCCAGCCTGCGCAGGCTGCCCCGGCGCAACGCCGCCAGCAAGGGGCGTGCATAGCCCCGCTCAAATGCCTGCACCCGGTTGCGCCAGGCGTCCCAGTCCCCGTTGCGTAGCGCTTCTGCCAGCCCGCCATAAACCAGCAACTGGGAGTCCACTGTCGGCTCCCAGCGCTCAGGCCAAGTACGGCTGCCCATCCTGGCCGCCTTGGCCAGGAGAGTCGCCAGTTCATCATCGCTGCACATCGACTGGAAACGACCGGAAACAGCCGTTCCTGCCTTGCCTCCGCCCCACAGCCAGATCCCGCTCACTACGCGCGCACCCCGTTCTTCCAACGCCTCGTTCACCGGATGGCGGTACATCAGCATCTGCGCCTCGTTCACCAAGCGATGCCAGCGCAAAGCCTCTTCGCCCTGCGGCATCAGGTGCCGGACATCGCGCCCCAGCACCTGCGGCAAGGGTATGGTGACAAGGCTGGGCGACTGTTCCAGCCACAAATACCAGCGCCGCACATGGGGCGCAAAGAAGGTCAGGCCGTCCTCGTGAAAGTGCTGATTGAGGCTGCCGATCAGCGCAGCGACCTCGTCCGCCGCCAGCTCACCGGGCGGCAAGGCCAGCAGTTTGTCGCGCTGCATGAAGAAACTCACCGGATCGGCGCGTAACCAATAGCCGCCTTGCGTCAATCCGTCGGTGTGGGCGGTAATCGCGGCCAACGGCCAGCCTTCATCCTGCTCCTCCACACCCAAAGCGTGGCAGAGCAAGCCTTCCAGTGTATCGTCCTCCGCCTTGACCGAATCACCACGCGCCAGCAATGCATTCAGGGCCGGCAGTTCCAGCCCGGCAAGTAATTCCCCCGCCCATTCGGGTGGCGGCAGCAAATCGGGAACGATCAGCAGAGTCTGCTTATCCATCGTTTCAAACGACAAACTCACCCAGGTAGCGAAGGATGGCCTCGAACACTATCTCGCGCGGAAAGGCGTTGTTGTGTCGCAGCAAGGTATTCCAGAACGAACGGGAGGAACGATTGAACGGCAGGATGCACGACCAGTGGTCGGCGCGCACATATCCCAGCAAACGACCTCCCGGAAACACCTGGTCTTCGATCGGAACATGGCTGTCGTTGCGCGGCGCCTCCTTGACCAGCCTGGCATACAGCAAGCGCAGGAACCAGTGCATATCCTGAGGCTCCTCGAAAACTGCCAGCGAGGAGAAACTGACATGTTTCGGCATCTTCGCCCAGTTATCCTTCAGCCAGGGACGGCAACGGCGGCGCGTGATGCTGTAGAGGAAATCCTTGTCCACCCGTTTGCAACGGCAGGGGTGCGGCAACAAAGAAATCCAGAAACGGAACGTGTCCAGCCAGTCACCGAGCGGGCTGCCGCTTACCACCCCAGCAACGCTCACCACGGCCCTGAGGTTGGAGGGAGTCCGATCGCCCAGTTCCAGCAAAGCCGCCAGCGTATCGGGCACGCCCTTGGAATAGGACACGATCACCACCGGAAACTCGACATGACGCCATCTTTCCAGCGCCTCGATCACGCGCCCGGCATTGCGCTCCGAAGTGGCGATGCCCTGCACCCGCACCACCTCCAGCACCTCGGCGTTGACTCCCGCCTCCTTCAGATAGTCGTAGTCGGCCAGATAGCTGCGATCATGGGAATTGCATTCATCGGGCAGGCCGTGCAAACCGCTGCCGAATGGCAGGGCAGCATCGCTGACGCACTCCCACAGCACGCCGGACACCAGAATCACGCCGATCCGGGGGGGGGCTTTAGTAATGCCAGAAGCTTCCACCGCCGGAGCCCCGTCACCCAGGTCATGCAGGATGCCCTCGACCGGTCGCCAGTCTGGGCTGGCCTTGCGTTCCTCCACGACGCGGGCAAGGATGCGACGGAACCGGACTCGCTCGTCCACAGGCGGTTGTTCATGGGGTGAAACAAACTGTTCCGTCATAATTCCCTTCCCCTTCCTTTAAACATCAAACCCGTGCTTTGGCGGATTGCTAGGCCACGCAGTCGACGTAATAGAGCTTTTCACCGCCCACCATTTCGCTCACCAGCCCGTGGATGTCGGTCTCGAACCCCGGGAACTGGCGGTTGAAGTCGCGCGCAAATTTCAGGTAATCGACGATGGTCTTGTTGAAACACTCGCCGGGGATCAGCAGCGGGATGCCGGGCGGATAGGGCGTCAGCAGCACGGCGGTAACGCGACCCTCCAGCTCGTCCACCGGCACGCGCTCGATCTGGTCGTGCGCCATGCGGGCGAAGGCGTCCGAGGGTTTCATCGCCGGTTGCATGTCGGAGAGGTACATCTCGGTGGTCATCTTGGCCACATTATGCACCTTGTAGGCATCGTGGATTTGCTGGCACAGGTCGCGCAGGCCGGTGCGCTCGTACTGCGGCAGCTTGGCGGCGAACTCGGGCAGGATGCGCCAGATCGGGGCGTTCTTGTCGTAGTCGTCCTTGAACTGTTGCAGCGCGGTCACCAGCGTGTTCCAGCGGCCCTTGGTAATGCCGATGGTGAACATGATGAAGAAGGAATACAGGCCGCACTTTTCCACGATCACGCCGTGCTCGGCCAGGTATTTGGTTACCATGGCGGCGGGGATGCCGGAATCGGCAAAGTCGCCGTCCACATCCAGCCCCGGGGTGATGATGGTAGCCTTGATCGGATCCAGCATGTTGAACCCGGCGGCCAGCTTGCCGAAACCGTGCCACTTGTCATGCGGGTGCAGAATCCAGTCTTCGCGGTCACCAATACCTTCCTCGGCGATGGCGTCCGGGCCCCACACCTTGAACCACCAGTCGCGGCCAAACTCCTCGTCCACCTTGCGCATGGCGCGGCGGAAATCCAGCGCTTCGGCGATGCTTTCCTCCACCAGCGCCGTGCCGCCGGGCGGCTCCATCATCGCCGCCGCCACATCGCACGAAGCGATGATGGCGTACTGCGGCGAAGTCGAGGTGTGCATCAGGAACGCCTCGTTGAAGGTGTGCTCGTTGAGCTTGTAGCTCTCGGAATCCTGCACCAGGATCTGCGACGCCTGGCTCAAACCTGCCAGCAGCTTGTGGGTGGACTGGGTGGAGAAGATGATCGAATCCTTGGGACGCGGTCTGTCCTTGCCGATGGCGTGCATGTCCCGGTAAAAATCGTGGAACGCCGCGTGCGGCAGCCAGGCTTCGTCGAAGTGCAGGGTGTCGATCTTGCCATCCAACATTTGTTTGATCGTTTCGACGTTGTACACCACGCCGTCGTAGGTGCTCTGCGTCAGCGTCAGGATGCGCGGCTTCTTGCTCTTGTCGGTGATGAAGGGGTTGGCGTCGATCTTTTTCTGGATCGCCTCCAGCGTGAATTCCGACTTCGGGATCGGGCCGATGATGCCGTAGTGGTTGCGCGTCGGCATCAGGAACACCGGGATCGCGCCGGTCATGATGATGGCGTGCAGGTTGGACTTGTGACAGTTGCGGTCCACCACCACGATGTCGCCGGGCGCGACCATCGAATGCCAGACGATCTTGTTCGAGGTCGAGGTGCCGTTGGTGACGAAATACAGGTGATCGGAATTGAAGATGCGCGCCGCGTTGCGCTCGGAAGCCGCCACCGGGCCAGTGTGGTCGAGCAGTTGCCCCAACTCGTCCACCGCATTGCACACGTCGGCGCGCAGCATGTTCTCGCCGAAGAACTGGTGGAACATCTGCCCCACCGGCGACTTCAGGAACGCCACGCCACCGGAGTGACCGGGGCAGTGCCAGGAATAGGAGCCGTCCTGCGCGTAATGCAGCAGCGCGCGGAAAAACGGCGGTGCCAGCGAATCGAGGTAGCTCTTGGCCTCGCGGATGATGTGGCGCGCCACGAATTCCGGCGTGTCCTCGTGCATGTGAATGAAACCGTGCAGCTCGCGCAGGATGTCGTTCGGAATGTGACGCGAAGTGCGTGTCTCGCCGTACAGATAGATCGGAATGTCGGCGTTCTTGAAGCGGATTTCTTCGACGAAGGCGCGCAGCGATTTCAGCGCCGCCTCGGTTTCTTCGGCCGTGCCGCCACCGAATTCCTCGTCGTCGATGGACATCAGGAAGGCCGAGGCCCGGCTCTGCTGCTGCGCGAACGAAGTCAGATCGCCGTAGCTGGTCACCCCCAGCACTTCCATGCCCTCCTTCTCGATGGCCGCCGCCAGTGCACGAATGCCGAGCCCGCTGGCGTTCTCGGAACGGAAGTCTTCGTCGATGATGACGATGGGAAAACGGAACTTCATCGTGCGCTCCTTAAGCGATCAATGGAATGCAGCGCAACGAGCGCTGGTGAAACATGAGAAAAGGTGGAGTTTCAGTGGAGACTCATATCGACCGCAGGTCGATGTGATGTCGGAACTAAAACGGAATTTCATTGGGTATCTCCCGAAGGGGGTGTCAAACGAGGCGCGGATTGTCGCAGATTGCAGGGGGTGGGGAAATAGTTTATTTGCCGGGCGGATAAGGATTTTCCAGCGAGGCGACCAGCTCGGCCAGCACAGCGCGGAATTGTTGCTCGTCACAGCCCATCAGCACGGCATCCTCCAGTGCGTCCTGGCAGACCTGGCGGATTTCCTCCAAGTTCTCGCGCAGCACCTTGAGTTTTTCCACGCAGGCGATGGTGCGCCCCTGCGGCGAGCACCAGATGATTTCTTGCGGCAGTTTTTCCATGGCGCGGATTCTACCGCAACACGGAATCCGGTGCGCCAAGGCACGCTCAGGTAAAATGCCGCCCATGCTGAGACTGACCGAAATCAAACTTCCCCTGGATCACGCCGACGAGGCGCTGACTAACGCCATCCTCCAGCGCCTGCGCCTGGACGCCCAATCGCTGCTCGACGTCAAGGTGGTGCGGCGCGGCTACGACGCGCGCAAGAAGACCGACATACATTTCATCTACACGCTGGATGTGGCGGCGAAGGACGAGGTTGCCGTGCTCAAGCGGCTGAAGGGCGCAGCCAACGTTAGCGTTGCCCCGGACACCCATTACCAATTCGTCACCCACGCCCCGCAAGGGCTGGACGAGCGCCCGGTCATCATCGGCCTGGGGCCGTGCGGCCTGCTGGCGGGATTGTTGCTGGCGCAGATGGGCTTCCGCCCGATCATCCTGGAGCGCGGCAAGGCGGTGCGCGAGCGCACCCAGGACACTTGGGGGCTGTGGCGGCAAAGCAAGCTGAACCCGGAATCCAACGTGCAGTTCGGCGAGGGCGGCGCGGGCACGTTCTCCGACGGCAAGCTGCACACCCAGATCAAAGACCCGAAACATCATGGCCGCAAGGTGCTGGAGGAATTCGTCAAGGCGGGCGCGCCGGAGGAGATACTCTACGTCAGCAAGCCGCACATCGGCACCTTCCGTCTGGTCAGCATGGTGGAAAAGATGCGCGCCGAGATCCTCGCGCTGGGCGGCGAGATCCGCTTCCAGAGCCAGGTCGCCGACCTGCTGATCGAGGACGGCCAGACCGTGGGCGTGCTGCTGGCCGACGGCGAACGCCTCACCAGTCGGCATGTCGTGCTAGCCATCGGCCACAGCGCGCGCGACACCTTCGAGATGGTCTATAACCGTGGCGTTTATGTCGAGGCCAAGCCCTTCTCCATCGGCTTCCGCATCGAACACCCGCAGACGCTGATCGACGAGTGCCGCTTCGGCCCCTACGCCGGACATCCGCAACTGGGCGCGGCGGACTACAAGCTGGTGCATCACGCCAGCAATGGCCGCTCGGTCTATAGCTTCTGCATGTGCCCCGGCGGACAGGTGGTGGCCGCGACCTCGGAGCCGGGCCGGGTGGTGACCAACGGCATGAGCCAGTATTCCCGCGCCGAGCGCAACGCCAATAGCGGCATCGTGGTCGGCATCACGCCGGACGACTATCCCGGCGGCCCGCTGGCGGGGATCGAGTTCCAGCGTCAGTGGGAAAGCCGCGCCTTTGAACTGGGCGGTGGCAACTACTTCGCACCCGGCCAGCGCGTCGGCGATTTTCTGGCCGGACGGCCTTCCGAGAAACTGGGTTCGGTCACACCCTCCTACCAGCCGGGCGTCACGCCCACCGACCTTTCCACCGCCCTGCCGGACTACTGCATCGCCGCCATCCGCGAGGCGCTGCCCGCGTTCGCCAAAAAGATTCGCGGTTTCGACATGGCCGATGCCGTGCTCACCGGCGTGGAGACGCGCACCTCCTCGCCGATCCGTATCAAGCGCGGCGACGACTACCAGAGCCTGAATACGCGCGGGCTGTACCCGGCGGGCGAAGGCGCGGGCTATGCGGGAGGCATCATGTCCGCCGCCATCGACGGCATCGAAGTCGCCGAAGCGGTGGCGCTGGACATGCTGAAAGGCCGGGCATGAAGCCGGATTCCTGGCACGAACGGCTCTGAGCGCGATAAGACGTCGCCCCCATGTGCAGCCTCAACTTCTGAGCATAGACTGACCGCACGAACAGCGCCCTGCCGTTCGGCCTTTTCAGACCAGCAACATCTTCCCGCCCGCCATCAGCAGCACGCCACCCAATACGATCAGCAGCGGTTTGTTGCCGAGGCGATGGCTGCCGAGATGGGCGCCGACCAGTCCCCCCGCCAGCACTGCGGGCAGCCAGGGCAGGTCGCGCGTGGTCTCAAATACGCGTTTGCCGCTGACCAGTCGCTAGGCGCTGAACAGCAGGGCCGCGCCGAGCAGCCATTTGAAATACGGCGTGGGGAGTTGCAGCGTGCCGCCCAGCTTAGGCCAGCGGCAAGGAGCCCGCCACGAACGGCCAGAACAGGCGCTGCCGGAAATGTCCGGCGCGCAGAAAGGCGACTGTGGCGATGACAGAGACCAGCACGTTCAGGGCAAGCGCCGTGGGGCGGATTTCCGCCGGGGCGAATCCCGCCAGCACCATCACCGCGATATAGCCCGAGCCGCCGACGTGGCCGACGATGGCGTACAGCAGCGCCACCACGAAGAGCCAGTGGCAGCGCGACTTCCATCAGGTCTTGGGCAAAGTCACGCCGACCTGGCCTTGGTACTTGCCGCCGCGATCCTTGTAGGAAGTCTCGCAGACCTCGTCCGACTCGAAGAACAGCACCTGCGCCACGCCTTCGTTGGCGTAGATCTTGGCGGGCAGCGGCGTGGTGTTGGAAAACTCCAGCGTGACGTAGCCCTCCCATTCCGGCTCGAAGGGGGTGACGTTGACGATGATGCCGCAACGGGCATAGGTGCTCTTGCCCAGACAAACGGTCAGCACGTTGCGCGGGATGCGGAAATATTCGACCGTGCGCGCCAGCGCGAAGGAATTCGGCGGGATGATGCAGTAGTCGGCCTCGACGGTGACGAAAGAATTTGGGTCGAAATTCTTCGGATCGACGATGGTGCTATTGATGTTGGTGAACAGCTTGAATTCGCGCGAGCAGCGGATGTCGTAGCCGTAGCTGGACGTGCCGTAGGACACGATCTTCTGGCCGTTGACCTCCTTCACCTGCCCCGGCTCGAATGGCTCAATCATCCCGGTCTGCTCCGCCATCCGGCGTATCCATTTGTCGGATTTGATACTCATAATCTTGGGAAGGAAAAAGAGGAAAGGGGAAAGGGTAAAACCGCCGCGCTGCCGTTACCCTTCTCCCTTCCCCCTTCTCCCTTCTCTTCCTCCCTAGGTATTCTGCACCACGATCTTGGGAAACACGGCGCTGTGATCCTGCGCCATTTCCGCCACTTTCACCGCCACGCGGCGGGCGATCTGTTTGTAAACGCGGGCGATTGTACCATCGGGATCGGCTGCCACGGTGGGGTTGCCGGAATCGGCCTGTTCGCGGATACGGATGTCCAGCGGCAGACTGCCCAGCAGTTCGACGCCGTAGTCGGCGCACATTTTTTCGCCGCCCCCCGCGCCGAAGATGTGTTCCTCGTGGCCGCACTTCGAGCAGATGTGCGTGCTCATGTTCTCGACGATGCCGAGGATCTTGATGTTGGTCTTCTCGAACATCTTCAGCCCCTTGCGCGCATCCATCAGGGCAATGTCCTGCGGCGTGGTAACGATGATCGCGCCGGTGACGGGAATTTTCTGCGCCAGCGTCAGCTGGATGTCGCCGGTGCCGGGCGGCAGATCCACCACTAGATAGTCGAGGTTGTCCCAGCGGGTCTGGTTGATCAACTGATCCAATGCCTGACTGGCCATCGGGCCGCGCCAGATCATCGGCGCATCCTCGGCGTCCAGCATAAAGCCGATGGACATGGCTTGCAGACCATGGCCGTTCATCGTTTCCATCGACTGTCCATCCTTGGAGGTTGGACGACCGCTGACGCCCAGCATGGTCGGCAGCGAGGGACCATAGATGTCTGCGTCCAGCACACCGACGCGCGCACCTTCCGCCGCCAGCGCCAGCGCCAGGTTTACCGCCGTGGTGCTCTTGCCCACGCCGCCCTTGCCTGAGGCCACGGCGATGATGTTCTTCACCCCGTCCACCAGTTTCACGCCGCGCTGCACCGCATGCGGCACCACCTTGCTGGAGACGTTGACCGTCAGCGCACCGATACCCGGCACGCTGGCGCGCAGGTGCGCTTCCACCAAGGCGCGGATCTCGTCCCACACGCTCTTCGCCGGGTAGCCCAGCAGGATGTCCAGCGCAACGTCCGCGCCGCTCACCTTGAGGTTCTTCACCGACTTACCGGAAACAAAGTCCTTCTTGGTATTGGGGTCGATCAGTTGCTTAAGGGCGGACTGGATGTCGGATTCGGTAAATGCCATACGGCTCTCCATAAGCAGTTGCTAACGTGCCGGGGATTTTACCCAAATAACGCGCTCAGGTTTGCTAAAATCAGTCCTTGTTTCCAACAAGGTTTACACCATGCCGCGCAAGATCCTCGTCACCTCCGCCCTCCCCTATGCCAACGGCAGCATCCACTTGGGACATCTGGTCGAATACATCCAGACCGACATCTGGGTGCGCTTCCAGAAGATGCAGGGCAACGAGTGCTACTACGTCTGCGCCGACGACACCCATGGCACCCCCATCATGCTGCGCGCCGAGCGCGAGGGCATCACCCCCGAGCAGCTCATCGCCCGCGTCTGGCAGGAGCACAAGGCCGACTTCGACGCCTTCCACATCGGCTTCGACCACTACGGCTCGACCAACTCCGACGCCACCCGCGAACTGGCCTACGACATCTACCGCAAGCTGCGCGCCAGCGGACTGATCGAGTCGCGCGCCATCGAGCAGTTCTACGACCCGGTCAAGCAGATGTTTTTGCCCGACCGCTTCATCAAGGGCGAATGCCCCAAGTGCGGCGCGAAAGACCAGTACGGCGACAACTGCGAAGCCTGCGGCGCGGCCTATGCCCCCACCGAACTGAAGAATCCGTACTCCGCCGTCTCCGGTGCGGTGCCCGAGATGCGCCAGTCCGAGCATTTCTTCTTCAAGCTTTCCGACCCGCGCTGCCAGCAATTCCTGCGCGAATGGACCACCGGCGGCGCGCTGCAAGCCGAAGCCGCCAACAAGATGCAGGAATGGCTGGGCACCGAATCCGACAACAAGCTCTCCGACTGGGACATCTCCCGCGACGCGCCCTATTTCGGCTTCGAGATTCCCGATGCGCCGGGCAAATATTTCTACGTCTGGCTGGACGCACCGGTCGGCTACATGGGCAGCTTCAAGGCGCTGTGCGACGCCGCCGGGCTGGATTTCGACGAATACTGGAAGGCCGATTCCCAAACCGAGCTGGTGCATTTCATCGGCAAGGACATCCTCTACTTCCACGCCCTGTTCTGGCCCGCCATGCTGAAGAACGCCGGTTTCCGCACGCCGACCCGGCTGTGCGCCCACGGCTTTCTCACCGTCAACGGCGAGAAGATGAGCAAATCGCGCGGCACCTTCATCACCGCCAGCAGCTATGTCGAACACGTGAAGAATACCGAATACCTGCGCTATTACTACGCCGCCAAGCTCAACGGCAGCATCGAGGACACCGACCTGAATCTGGACGACTTCGTGGCGCGGGTGAACAGCGACATCGTCGGCAAGTTCGTCAACATCGCCAGCCGCTCGGCCAATTTCATCGCCAAACATTTCGACGGTGAACTGCGATTGCACGGCGAAACTTTCGACCTCGCCGCCGCCCAGTCCAGTGCCGCGCTGGTAGCCGAAGCCTACGAGAACCGCAACTACGCCGACGCCATCCGCCAGATCATGAAGATCGCCGACGGCGTGAATGAATACTTCGACACCCGCCAGCCCTGGGCGCTGGCCAAAGACCCGGCCCGCCGCGACGAGCTGCAAACCGTGTGCAGCCAATGTTTGTATGGCTTCCGCCAGCTCGCCATCCTGCTCGCCCCGGTGCTGCCGCAAATCAGCCGCCGCGTGGCACACGAACTGTTCGGCATAGATCGTGACTTCGTCTGGAGCGACCTAGCCGAACTGCCGACCCGCGTCGCCCCCTACCAGCACCTCGCTGCTCGTCTGGATGGCAAGCTGGTCGAAGCGATGGTCGCCGCCAACAAGGAATCCCTCGCCCCTGCCAAGCCGGAAGCGCATTCCCAGCAGCGACATGCCCAGGCACAGCAAATCCCTCCCAGCCCCCCTTCATCGAAGGGGGGGGCGACGGACAACGCTGCTTCCATCCCCCCTTTGCAAAAGGGGGGCGAAGGGGGGATCTCGCCCATCGCCGAGACTATCTCCATCGACGATTTCACCAAGGTGGATCTGCGCATTGCGAAGATCGTCAATGCCGAACACGTGGAAGGCGCGGCCAAGTTATTGCGGCTGACGCTGGACATCGGCGAAGCGCAGACCCGCAACGTGTTCGCCGGGATCAAGTCAGCCTACGCGCCGGAGCAACTGGTGGGTCGCCTGACGGTGATGGTGGCCAATCTCGCGCCGCGCAAGATGAAGTTCGGCCTGTCCGAAGGCATGGTGCTGGCGGCTTCGGGTGAAGATGCGCCCGGCCTGTTCATCCTGTCGCCGGATTCCGGCGCGCAGCCGGGGATGCGTGTTAAGTAACCCATCGAACCCCGTTCGTGGTGAACTCGTCGAACCATGAACGGATTCCAGATCATGGCCTCGCCCTTCGACAAGCTCAGGACGAACGCAATTGAGGAGGTGCTAACACAGCCCGTATGGAACTGCAAGGGCTGGCGGAGAAGCTGCGCCGACGCGGCAAGCACCTCATCCTCAGCGGCCCGCTCACCCAGCCCTATTTCCTGATGCACGACTCCGGATTTTTCGACGGGATTGGCCGCGAGAATGTCTGTGGCTCACTGGAAAGTGCCATCGAACGGGCGCGCAATCTGCTGAAACAACCGCCGGAAAGCGCCTAACCAGCCTGCAAGATTGGCGCGAACCCGCCGCCCGGCGTACGGAAGTTGGTGGTTTGGCCCTGGTAGAGGCGCGCCACCACGAGCTGGATTGCGCCGTCGTAGACGTAGCAGCGCACGTCGTATTTCAGGCTGGTCACCGAGCCGTCGGCCAGCGCCACGCTGCGCTCGCCGGGAGCGGCGAGGCGTTGCGCCACGTAGTCGCCCTGCACGATCTCGCCGAACACGCGGCGGGTGAGTTTGTCGCCGCGATACGCGCCCTTGCTGCCGTAACCGCTGTTGGGCTTGAAGAACCATTGTTTGCGTTCGGCCCACAGTTGCGCTTCCCTCTCCGGCCTGACGGCCTGCGTTTGCGGCACGCCCGCTTGCAGCACGGCGATGTCGGCCTCGCTCGCGCCCAGCGCGCGCAAGCCGTCGGCGTCGGTCAGCCGCGCCAGATTGCGTTTGTCGGCATAACGCGCGTAGGCGACGGGGTACGGGGTAACCACCGTCAGCTCCTGTTGCCAGGCAGTGAGCAGCGCGGGATGCTGCGTCAGCGAGAAATCGGTGAGGCGGTTGTAGACTAGGTCGATGCGCTGCGCGCCGCAGTACAAACCATCGGCACGTAGCACCAGCTCGGCGGGATCGGCGATGACCGCTGCCAACCCGGCGCGCCGAAACATGGCCTGCGCCAGCAGGAATTCGGGATAGAGGTATTGTTCCGCTGGCGCTTCGTCCACGATGGCGACGGCCTGCAACGGCATCTCGCCGCGCGCACGCCACCATTCCTTGCGGAACATGGCGAGGAAGGCCGCTTCCAGTTCGGCCTGTCGCCCGGACTGCACCGCACACAGGAACGCCCCGCCCGCGTTGGTGTTGATCTCGATCAGGTGCGCGCCGTCGGCGTTGAGGTGGAAGTCGTAGCCATAGAACACGCCCAGCGGCTCCGTCCCCGCCACCGGCTCGCCCCAACCCGGCAGGCGCACCACGCGCTCGACGGCCTCAACCACCGCTTGCATCTGCGCCATTTGCCCGGTGCAGGCAAACACCGGAACGGTGGAAAACAGGTGGGCGTGCCGCTCACTCAGCGCCTGACGAAAATTTTCAGGCTGGACGGCCAGCGCGGCGTCAAGCGCGGCAGCGTCCAGCCTGATCGACGGGTCGGCGTTCAGCGCCGCCGCCTCAACCACCCAGCAGCCTTTTCTTCAGATCATCCTGCACCGGATGCTCGCCCAGCCAGATCGACAACAAGGCGCGATAAAAATCGTCACCGGCGATACGACCTAGCTCCTTACCGTTCAGCGTGGCGCGCAACCCTTCGCCCGGCACGCCATCGAAGGCGATCACCGAGCCGGCGGCCACATCCTCGACCCCCTTGAACAGTTGCTCGAAGGCGTTCAATCGTGGTGCCAGCGCCGCCAGCACCTGCTCGCTGTTGTTCTTTTCCATGCCCTTGCGGAATGCCCCGAGGAAACGGCTGGAAGGCGCTTCCCTCAAGACATGCAACTCGATACGACGCGGCCCTTTCTCGGCCAGCGCTGCCGCACCGGACGTCTGTTTCGACGGCAGGTAAAGCGCAGCGACGTACATATCCATGAACAGGAAGGTACGCACCCCCGCGCCGTTCAGCACCAGTCCCTGCCCGGCCAACTGCACCTGATCCGGCACCCTCGCGCCGCCCACCTCGGCGGCCAGGCTGCCCCAACTCATCATCCAGCAAAGGGTCGCCACCAGAATTTTTTTCATTTCTACTCTCCCATTCTTCAATCCATCACACTGACGACCGTCATTCCTGCGCCAGGACGTTACAGCATTTTCTCCAGGAATGCCGAAGCAGGCATAGGTTTGGAGAAATAATACCCCTGACCACGGGAACAGCCCATTTCCACCAACAGTTCAACGTGCTGCTTGCTTTCCACCCCTTCGGCAACCACCTGCAGATCCAGCGCCCGGGCCATGGCCACCACGGCCTGCACCAGCGCCCGGTCGCTCGCGTTGCTCTGCATGTCCCGGACGAAAGACTTATCCACCTTGACCGCATCCACCGGAAAACGCTTGAGGTAGGACAAGGACGAGTAGCCGGTACCGAAGTCGTCGAGATAGATGTGGAACCCGGCAGCACGCATCGACTCGACCCACTTCAGTCCCTTGTTGAAATCGGACAGCAAGACGCCCTCGGTGATCTCAAAAATGAGCGCGTCATGCGGAACACCGTAACGGTCGGCGGCCTCGATCGCCAGTTCCACGGGCAAGCCATCGGGTATCTGCGGCGTAGCGACATTGACGGTCATGTACAGCGATGAGTTGTTGGCGGCCCGCCAGGCCGCCAGATGCCTGCATGCCTCTTCCAGCACCCAGACGCCCATCTCGCGGATGAATCCATTCTGCTCGGCAAGCGGGATGAACGTGTCCGGCATCACCATCCCGCGCTTGGGGTGCTGCCAGCGCACCAGCGCCTCCGCGCCCAGCAGCCGGTTGCTGGCCAATTCGATAATGGGCTGGAAGTGCAGTGCCAACTCGTTCCTGGCCACGGACAGCTTCAGGTCGGCCTCCAACTGGTAGCGCTGCTCTGCGTCCTTGATCATGGCCACTTCAAAGAACTCGAATCCCTTCTCACCGCTCAACTTGGACTTGGCCAGGGCAAAACCGGCGTCACGCAATAACGAGTGCAGATCCCGTCCATCGACCGGATAGAACGCGATCCCGACATTGGTCTGGATGACAAAAGGATGATTCAGAACTTCTGCCGGTCGAGCCAGGGTCTTGTTGATTCGGCCTGCCACCCGCGCAGCATCTTCCCGGGTGCCGACCCCATGCAACACGATGACGAACTCATCCCCACCCATCCGTGCCAGCCAGTCGGAATTCTTGATGCACCCCCGCATGCGTGACACCGCCACCCGCAAGATTTCATCACCCGCCGACATACCCATGGATTCATTGACTTGTCTGAACCCGCGAATATCCACCAACAGCAACGCAAAGGACTGCAAAGGTGCATGGGCAACGGCTTCGGAAATATGTCGCTCCAGCCCCAAACGGTTCGATGCGCCGGTCAGTTGATCCGACACGGCCATCTTCAGCGCCAGGGTCTCGGACTGCTTGCTCTGCGTCACATCGGTAACCACGCCCTGCACCTGCCGGTCGCCGATACTGGTCAGCGCAACATTCAGCCACAGCCCGCCATTTGCGCCGATCTCAAACACTCTGGATTGGCACTCGCCATGCTCGGCGCATTGTTCCAGCATGCGTTGCAGCTGCTCGGGATCACACCACTGCAGGTGTGACAGACGATCGAGCGCCATCCCCTCTTTCAAAACGAAACCGCCTAATTTCTGGAATGCCTGATTGGAGGACAGCACACTGCCTTCGGCGTTGGCCACAAAAATGCCCGACGTAGAGTTCTCAAAGATGCTCCGATATTTGCGCTCCTCCTTTTCCCGTGCCATTCGCACCGCTTGCTCTTCACGCAGCGCACTCACCAAGCTGTCGGTCAAAGTATTGATGTCATTCGTCAACACCGCGATCTCGTTTTGCTCATGCCCTCTGGGCGGCAACAACTTCTCGCCTTCGCGGGCATCCAACCGGTGCAAGCTGTCGGACAAGGCGCGTATCGGACGCACGATCAGATGCAGCACGATGCCAGTCACCGCCAATACGATGATGAACAACTGCAAAGCCAGCATCGCCACCCGCACCCGCACCTGGTGTTGCACCGCACGCTCGATCACCGCCGCATCCGGCTGCACGGTGAGACTGCCGATGACTTCTCCGGCGGTAAAAGGCGACATGACCTGACGGACCAACGGCGCCAGCATCCTCCCGTCGGCGCCCTCCCGTCCGGCATGGGCCAATTCCTTCTTATCGGCCTCGATCGACACCCAGGCGATTTCTTCGTTCTTCATCAATCCGGCGACCAATTCGTTGGCCAACTGGCTGTCGCCCACAAAACAGGCCACGCTGGCCGTGTCACCCACCGTTTCCAGCAATTGTTCGAGATGACGGGTGACATCCTGCCGGGCATTACGCTCGGTCAGAGTCGAGGTAATCGTGAGAAAAACCACACTGACCAGCACCGACACCAGCACGATGCCGATCACCGTGCCTGTCAGAATGCTGTGGCGAAACAGGTTCAGGTTCATTTCCCTCCCACTTCGTACACGACCTTGACCTGCGCATTGACGCGGCTCCTGGACACATAAGCCACCGCACTCCGGTTATCCATCACCATCAGCAAGCTCTCATCCTGGCCGGAAACCAGAATGGGCGGCGTCGCCCGGCCTGTGAACATCAGCCGTGCCCAATAGGCATTGATCTCGGCCAGGCTGCGACCGGTCAGTTGGCGATAGAACTGCTCCCGCTCGGCGGTCGAACTGGGCAAATCCAGCGGCAAGGCCGTCAATCGTGAGGGCAACTGGCGGTTGCGCCCCATGAATACATCGACGACCTCCTCCCGCGTCAGTTGGCTCACACCGGATTTCGGGTTGACGATCACCACCAGATCCTCGGCTACGACAGCCGGTGCAACCATACTCAGCGCCAGGATAAACAATAGCCCCCTCATCTCAGAACACCCGGTCATAACTCAAAGTCAACAAGCGTGCATTGCCGAATCGAGGGATCCAGCGCGGCCCACCACGATCCTTCTGGGAATCGAACTGCACTTTGATCGCGCTGGTCGGTGAGAGATCACGCCGCACCGTCAAAGAGCGGCTGACGTGCCCCTCCTGCGCCAGCGGATCGCCGCCCAGCGCCGTCACCGCCTTGCCCTGGTAGCGCGAGAGCGTGACCATCGCCTGCCAGTTCGGCGCAATGCGGTTCCCCAGCGCCACCAGTTGCGCCGTATCCTCGAACGCGGCGCCGGGTCGGGCGATATACAGGAATTCGCTCAACATCAGCCAATCGGCGTAGTCCACATTGAAGGCCGCGCTATAGATCCGTTGCCGCGTCACTTTTCCATTCAGATAGGGATCCGGACTCGGCGTATAGGTGACGCCATTCCACACGCCCGTAGGATTGCTGCGCACCGTATTCGACTGGATGTACACAAATCGGGTCTCGAACCAGTCTCGCACCAACGTCAGGTCTGCACCGACGATGTTATCCCAGTTCACGTCGGTGCGACTGTGCTGACCGTTGTAGATCTTCCAGTAACCGCTGTCGCGGAGATGCTCGCGGCCCGCCAGCACATTCAGGGTGGCCCCCCACTGTCCCCAGGTGCTTCGATGCAACAGGTTCACCCCGTTGTAATTGACTGCCTCCCAGCCGTAAAGCTGCGGCGGCAGATGCGTCCACGGCAAGGCAAAGCCCACATCCTGTGTATCGGAGTAGTAGAACATCGGCAGACGCTTGCGGCCAAGCTGGATGGAAGTACTATCGTTCAACAGATAGCTACCGTAGGCCCATTGCACGTCGCCCTGTCCTCCATTGGCGCCGCGTGCCACGGCCTGGGCCGTGAACGACAAACCTGAATCGGCCAATTCTGCCCGGCCTTGCAGACCCAATCTGGTATCGGGCCGCCACTGCACCCCGCCGCGACCGTCATAAACGCCGGTCTGGGCATAGTCAGAAGTGAAACAGGGGCAATTAAAATCGACGACCGTCGCCCGGTCGCCCCCCAGCATTTTGCCGAGACCCACGGTCAAGAAACCGGAACCGGAGAGGCGAAGTCCGCCCTCTTCTACTGCAAAAACATCGGCCGAACACAACCCGACCGAACACGCCAACACCACCGCATTGATCTTATTCTTCATATGCCTGCCCCCTTACTTCTTCGTTTTCGGCACACCTGAAAAATTCTTGAGGGGTCTTTCGATGTAGATTCACTGTTGTTGGGCAGCACTCGACCTACAGCGCTTCAAATATCCCCGCCGCGCCCATGCCGGTGCCGATGCACATGGTCACCATGCCGTAACGCTGCCGACTCCGGCGCAGGCCATGCACCAGAGTCGTCGTGCGGATCGCACCGGTCGCGCCCAGCGGATGTCCCAGCGCGATGGCGCCACCCAAGGGGTTGACCTTGTCCGGATCGAGGCCGACTTCCTGCATCACCGCCAGCGTCTGGGCGGCGAACGCCTCGTTCAGTTCGATCCAGTCCAGATCGTTCAGCGTCAACCCGGCCTGCGCCAGCGCGCGCGGGATGGCTTCCTTGGGGCCGATGCCCATGATCTCGGGCGGCACGCCCGCCACGCTGTAGCTGACGAAACGCGCCAGCGGCGTCAGGTTGTAACGCTGCAACGCCGCCTCGGAGCACAGTAGCACCGCCGCTGCGCCGTCCGACATCTGCGAGCTGCTGCCCGCAGTGACCGAACCCTCGCGGGCGAACACCGGCTTGAGTTTCGCCAGCGCCTCCAGCGTGGAGTCGGCGCGCGGTCCTTCGTCCTGTGTGACAAGTTGCGAGGCCGACACCGCCTGGCGCGATGCCAGGTCGATGCCGCGCGACGCCACCGTATAGGGCGCAATCTCGGCGTCGAACGCGCCTGCTGCCTGCGCCGCCAGCGCCCGCTGGTGGCTGCGCAAGGCGAATTCGTCCTGCGCCTCGCGCCCCACCCGCCAGCGCGCCGCCACCTTTTCCGCCGTCAGCCCCATGCCGTAGGCGATGCCGACATCGCCGCCCGCCGCAAACAGCGCCGGGTTGTAGGACGGCTTGTGGCCGCCCATCGGCACCCGACTCATGCTCTCCACTCCGCCCGCCAGCATCACCTCCGCCTCGCCCAGCCGGATACGATTCGCCGCCTGCGCCACGGCTTCCAGCCCGGAGGCGCAGAAGCGGTTCACCGTCACCCCCGGCACACTGTCCGGCAGCCCGGCCAGCAACAACGCCATGCGCGCCACATTCAAGCCTTGCTCGGCTTCCGGCATGGCGCAGCCCACTACCACATCGCCAATCGCGGCCGGATCGAGCGACGAGGCTTGCGCCAGCGCCGCGCGCAACACATGCGCCAACAAGTCGTCGGGACGGGTATTGCGAAACACCCCGCGCGGGGCCTTGCCCACCGGCGTGCGCGTCGCGGCCACGATGTAGGCTTCCTGCATTTGTCTGCTCACGCTGCCTCCTCCGGCCTAGACAGGCCGCTTGATCCACTGATCGAGCACCGCCTTGAGGTGCTGCACGTTGATGGGTTTGGACAGATAGTCATCCATGCCAGCAGCCAGACAGCGATTGCGGTCGCCATCCATGGCATTGGCCGTGATCGCCACGATGGGAATGTGGCGCCCAGTCTCCACCTCGATCTGGCGTATGGCCTGCGACGCCTGGTAGCCATCCAGCTCCGGCATCTGGCAATCCATCAACAGCAGCGCATAGTCACCCGAGATTGCCGCTTCGACCGCTTCGCGGCCATTCCCGGCCACCGCAACCTCCACCCCCTGCTTCCTGAGCAGTACGGTCGTGAGCTTCTGGTTGACGATGTTGTCCTCGGCCAGCAGCACCACCGGGCGAACCGTTTCCGCTGCCTCCGGAATCACCGTCGCCGCCATTCTTTCTGGCAAGGCCACAGAATCCGGCAAGGGCGCGATCTCGGGCAACTCGAACCAGAAAGTGCTGCCTTGCCCCTCGATGCTGTCAAAGCCCACGAT
>Ga0233425_10001992_pt1 | contig 42577 bp, 36 predicted proteins | sample Watercolumn_Towu_2_FD_181712 | JGI IMG/M metagenome (GOLD analysis project Ga0233425, IMG submission 181712) | Freshwater microbial communities from Lake Towuti, South Sulawesi, Indonesia - Watercolumn_Towuti2014_140_MG | ecosystem: Environmental > Aquatic > Freshwater > Lake | place...
AAGACCATCACCGACCAGGAGGTGGTCGCAAAAACGCTGGAGCTGGAACTGGCCGAAAGCCACATCGTGAAGATAGGCTTCCCAATCCTGTGGGGCCTGCTGGCCTTTGCCTTCCTCTTCATCGGCATGAAGAAGCAGAACAAGGCGCTCCGCATCATGTCGCTCATCCTTATCGGAGTGATCCTGCTGAAGCTCTTTACCTTCGATATCAAGGATGCATCCGAAGCCGGTAAGATCGTCGCCTTTATCATCCTCGGCGTGGTCTTGCTCATCATCTCCTTCATGTATCAGAAAATCAAAAAGCTGATCATCGACGATAAGCCGGAGACCGATGGTACAATGAACACGCCACCGGCAAATGATCAGAACGATCCTACTATTGTATAACCTTTTGACTATATACGAGATCCGACGCATGAAACCGTTTTTTTTAAGTCTTGTCGCTGTGGCTCTTCTGGGGTTTCAATCGGCGGCGCAGCAGTTTGCACAGGAAATGCCGATTACCGGGATTACCAAGGATTCCCTCTACAAGATCCCGCTGAACCCGGAGCATAAGCAATACATGAAGCATGATTTTCGCGATATGCGCGTGTACGATGCCAAAGGACACGAAGTGCCTTATGTGGTGCTCAGCGAGCCGCAGCTCAAATCCAAGTCGGATTTTGTAGAGTACAAGATCCTCTCGCTGCGCCATATCTCCGACTACACCGAGGTGGTGGTGCATAACCCCGACCGTCAGAAGATCAGCAACATCGCCTTCAACATCAACAACTCCGATGCGTATAAATACTGCTCGATCGAAGGAAGCTACGACCAGAGGCAATGGTACAGCGTGAGCGCCGGCCAGGAGCTGAGCCTCTTGTACAACGATGTGTATACCAACCAGTATAAGTGCATCTATTTCCCGCTCAGCGATTATCCCTATTTCCGCCTGTCGATCGACGACTGGCACCATCGCCACTGGCATCACAACTGGGAAAGCTACCCGTTTAAAATAAATTCCGCCGGCTATTTCAAAAATTCCGTCATCGCCGGAAAGCTCAACGATGTGCTGTTCTCCAAAACCATCACGGAAAACCCAAAGGCAAAGACCACAACTGTCAGGCTGCTCTTTACCAATAACCAGCAGGTAGACCGCCTCGATTTTAAGATCAAAGCGCCGCGTCTCTACAAGCGTCACGCCACCATCTACGTCAACCGGAAGCAGTATGGGAAAGGGCCCGCACAAAGCATCCGGGAGAATCTCTTCGACCTGGAGCTGAGCTCGGATAAGGTGTTGATGTTCGATATTCCGAATTTTAACGAACAGGAATTGTTCATCGAGATCGATAATAAGGACAATCCGCCGCTGGAGATCGAATCGATCAGCTGCAAACAGCTCGCAAGCTACCTGATCGCCGATTTTAAAGGAAATATGACCTATACGCTCAAATGCGGAGACGATTCGCTCAGAGTGCCGGAGTATGATCTGGGAAGCTTTGTGTCGCAGATCCCCCAGCTCCTGCCGGAAGCGCAGCTGGGCGCTGTAAAAATTCTTCCGAAGCAAGCCCCAAAGCCTAAGCAGAAAGAAGCGGAAAAAGAAAAGACCTTTTTCGAGACCCCTGAGTTCCTCTGGCTTTGCCTGGGAGTGGGCTGCATCGTCATCTTTTTGTTCTCCCGCAGCCTGTTGAAAGAAGTAGGGAAGAAGGAGTAGTTTAATATAATCCCGATAGTGTATGATGAGAGTTTTATGTGAGCCTGACCTCATTTTTAAAATCATTCTGAACTGGTTTCAGAATTTGTATATATCTGCCATAAGCTCATCCAGGAGACTGTTAGCTACTTTCGCTTTTATAGTTGCAGGCTGTGTCGTTTGTGGGCAGAATCAATACACGCAGACTGTCCGCGGGCAGATCCTCGATAAGGTGAGCTCCGTTCCCCTGCCGGGAGCCATTGTCCGCCTGAAGAACGATTCCACCAAACAGCGGGTGTCGACCACCGATGCCAACGGCTATTTCAAAATAGAGCATGTGCCTGTGGGCCGCCGTTCCTTTATCGTGAGTCTTTTCGGCTATACTACCATTCCGCTCAACGATGTGATCGTATCTTCGGGAAAAGAAACCTTCCTCAGCCTCGAAATGGAAGAGTCGCTGGTGAATATGGATGAAGTGGTGGTGAATGCCGAAGAAGGAAAAGACCTGGTGACGGATATGCAGGCCGTGAATGTGAAAACATTCAGCATCGAGGAAACCGAGCGTTACCCCGGATCGCGCCAGGACCCGGCCCGTATGGCTTCCAACTTTGCGGGCGTGCAGGGAACCAACGACAGCCGCAATGACATCATTGTTCGTGGTAATTCGCCTTCGGGCCTGCTATGGCGCCTCGAAGAGATCGATATTCCCAATCCCAATCACTTTGCCGTAGCCGGCTCTGCGGGCGGGCCAACGGCCATCATCAACAATAAATACCTGGCCAACTCCGAGTTTTATACCGGCGCCTTTCCTGCCAACTATGGTAATGCCCTGGGCGGCGTGTTCGACCTCAGAATGCGTAATGGCAATAACCAGAAGCACGAGCGCACCTTCCAGTTCGGCTTGCTCGGTACAGAGCTGAGCCTCGAAGGCCCTATCAACAAAGAAACCGGGAGCAGCTACTTTCTCAACTACAGGTACTCTACCCTGAAATTGCTATCGGGCCTCAACATCAAGCTGGGAACGAGCGCGGTGCCCCAATACCAGGACGGCGCCTTCCGCTTCAATTTCCCGACCAGGAATGCCGGCGTGTTTTCGGTGAGCGGCATCGGTGGTCTCAGCACCATCAAAATTATTTTAAGCACGCAGACGGAGCGCCCGAAGGAATTGTACGGCGACCTTAACCGCGATCAGTATTTTAACTCGAGCATGGGTGTGGCGATCCTCAACCACAGCTATTCCTTCAACAGCCGTACCCTCATGAAAACCTCGGTGGCTTACGGGGTTCAGGGGCTCGACGTGGACCACTACCTCGTGTTGAGGAATAAGGACTTTGTGCCGAAAGATACCCTGCCGCAGATATTGGGTTATAATTTTTACGAGGGAAAAACGACACTGGCCTGGTATATCAGGCATAAGGTCAACCCGAAGAACAGCTTCAAGGCCGGATTCTTTGTCAATGCCTTTCATGTGAATTTCTACGATCAGGTGAAGGTCGTATCGCGCTACGATACGCTGGCGCAATCCATCAACGAAATGCCCTTTAAGACAAGGATCAACACGCAAACCGATTTTTTCCTCCTGCAGCCATACATCGCCTATGTGCATAAGTTCAATGAGAAATGGAGCGCCAACCTGGGCGTGTTCTCACAATACCTCACGCTGAGCAGCAGCTGGAGCGTAGAGCCGCGCGCCAGCCTGCGCTACCAGTTCAAAGCCAACCAGTCCCTGAGCCTGGCTTACGGCCTGCACAGCCAGATGCAGCAAACCTACCTGTACTTCGCCTCACCCGACAGCCTCGTGCGCGATGGAAAAACCTATTACAACGCCACGAAGGAGCTGGACAATAAGAACCTCGATTTCACCAAAAGCCAGCATGCCGTGCTGGGCTACGACTGGCAGCTCAACAAAGTGTTGCGCACCAAGATCGAAGCCTATTACCAGTACCTCTGGAATGTGCCGGTATATGCGGTGCCGTCGGGCGTTTCCATGCTTAACCGGGGCTCCACCTTCAACCGCTTCTTCCCGATCTATACCATGGAAAATACAGGCACCGGCTATAACTACGGCCTGGAGTTCACCCTCGAAAAGCTATTCAACAAGCATTACTTCTTTCTCTACTCGGCCAGCTTATTCGAAAGCAAGTTTACCGCCAGCAACCATAAAACCTTCGATACGGATTTCAACGGCAACTACATGATGAACGCCCTGGCCGGCGTGGAATACGGGATCGGCCGCTCGAAGAGGAACAGCATCAATGTGTCCGGAAAATTCACCTATGGCGGAGGCAAGCGCTACTCGCCGGTGAATATTGCCGCCAGCAATGCCGTGATGGATGTGGTGGCAGATAACGACAAAGTCAACACCCTGCAGTTCGCTCCCTACAACCGCCTTGATTTCAGGATTGCGTACAAGATCAACACCAGGAAGGTGGGCTATGAGATTGCCCTCGACCTCGTGAATGTGATGAACACGAAGAATGTGCTTGCCCTGAGCTACGCACCCGATCCGGCCAACATCAATGCCGATCCCCTCATCAAAAACTACCAGTTGGGCTTTTTACCTTTGTTTTATGTTAAGGTCGATTTCTAAATGCCTGCTGTTCTGTTTGCTGTGCCTGTCCTTTCCTGCCGCAGCGCAGGTCATAAACATCGAGGGCAAGCGATTTCTGAACGATACCAATGGCTGGGTCGGAAATGCCGATTTTAGCTTTGCCGTCATTCAGAATACGCAGCAGGTCCTTTCTTTTTCCAATACCCTGCGTGTCCAATACCAGAAGAACCGGAGCCGCTTTATCCTGCTCAACGATATCAATTTCATCAAGGCCGGGAAAACGGATTTTGTGAACGCCGGCTATCAGCATTTCCGCTACAACTACAAGCTTCATAAGCTGTGGACGCTCGAAGCCTTTACGCAAACCCAGTACAACCCGGTGCTCCGGCTCGACTTCAGGTACCTGCTCGGGGCCGGGCCCCGCATCCGCTTATTGAAGCAGAAAAACGCACGTGTGTATGCCGCCACCCTTTACATGTATGAGTTTGACGATATCAAAGCCGATCAGGCCGATGTCCGTGAGCACAGGATCAGCAGCTACGTAACCTTTACTTTTACGCTCCTGAAAAACTGCGAGCTGGTCAGCACGACCTTTTATCAGCCTAAGATCGGAGACGCTTCCGATTACAGGATTGCCAACGACAGCAGCCTGGAGATCCATATCAACAAGCACCTCAATTTTAAATCGACCTTCAATTTATTATATGATACCCATCAACCGGCCGGTGTTCCAGACCTGGTCTACAATTTCAGGAATGGGCTCTCAGTGAAGTTTTAATTGTTTTCATAACAACTAAACTTTACCAGATATGTTTCAAAACATACCAGTTAACAGAATCCTGTTCTCACTTATGAAGTAAGTTCATGCTTTGGAAGCTTGTGGTTGTACCATTGCGATATATTAATCCTAAAACAATATGTCATGATGAAACCACTATGTTCTATGATTGGGATCTTAATCGCCAATTCTGCATTTTCACAATGCCCGCCAACGACGCCTACCATTACAGGCGCTTCCGTCTTGTGTAACGGCGCCTCCGGCTCTTTGTCGGTAAGCGGCTCCGGGGATACCTATACCTGGACGCCGGGAGGAGCCAACACTACTTCCATCAGCATCTCCCCGACAACCACAACGACCTATTCCGTGTTGATGGGGCAAACAGGCTGCACGCTGACTTCTGCCGCTGCGATTACCGTGACGGTTGCCAATACGCCTACCGTGGTAGCTGCTATTCCGATTTTTACGGGAACAGCCAATAGCTTCACCGCCTGCGGCATGGGCTTTCAATCACCTACATTCGAGGCAAGCGGCGCTTCCTCATACACCTGGAGCACAGGGGCAACAACGGCAACGACATCCGTCTACGTTCCGTTCACGACTTCACCGCCCTCTTATACCAATACCTATACGGTAATCGGGCAAAACGTCTGCGGAACCTCTACGGCTGCTATTACAACGCTTATTTACTCGATGCCTTCCCTCGGCATTTCCGCATCACATTCGCTTATCTGCATCGGGAGCCAGGTAACGGTTAAGGCAACGAGCTGGGCAAGCATTTACGAATGGAAAATAGCAGGCTCGGGCCCGGTCATCGCCACAACATCCTCTATCGTTGTGAGTCCTACGGTGACAACGAATTATGACGTAACGGTTACGAACGGCACGTGCTCGCGTTCAGATGATATAACCGTTACCGTAAATTCCTGCACAGGGCTCGCTGAGCTTTCGCCTGAAGCAGGCGTGAAGGTGTATCCTAATCCTGTTACAGAGTTGCTGTATGTCGATCTATACGATCGTCAGGGGCCCGGCGTTTTGGAAGTATACGATATGACAGGGAAGATAAAGATGAAAGAATCTGTTTCGGGTTACGGAAATGTTATTCCTGTTGGTAGTCTGCAGTCAGGGCTTTATTTTTACAAGGTGTCAGGAAAAACAGGAAAATTCATCAAACAATAAACTGGTGCCTGCTATTAATTCTAAAACTATGAGTCATGATGAAACCACTATGTTCTATAATTGGCATCTTGTTTGTCAATTCTGTATTTTCTCAATGTCCGCCCGCAACACCCACGATCACTGGCACTTCTGTGCTGTGTAATGGAGCCTCAGGTTCCCTGTCGGCAAGCGGCTCCGGCGATACCTATACCTGGTCGCCGGGAGGAGCCAACACAGCCTCTATCAGCATTTCTCCCGGTTCCACAACAACGTATTCCGTATTGATGGGGCAGACAGGCTGCTCTGTTACTTCCGTTGCAGCCATTACAGTTACTGTTGCCAATACACCTACGGTTTTAGTCACAGGTTCAGGCTCTACTGTTGCAGCTACTGGTTTTACCACCTGCGGAAGCAATGCCCAGTATCCGTTCCGGGCCAGTGGAGCCTCTTCCTATACCTGGAGTACAGGGGCCAATACCGCCACCACCTCTGTCTATGTTCCCTATGGCTTCGGACAGCCTCCTTATACCAATACCTATACAGTAACCGGGCAAAATGCCTGTGGCACCTCTACCGCGGTTATTTCGCTGTCTGTCTATTCCTATCCTACCAGCAGTATTTCCGCATCAAAATCACCCATTTGTCCCGGGGAACCGGTGGTGCTGACACCAACCAGTACGGCCACCAATTATACATGGCGAAAATCGGGCTCAGCAACCATCATTGCCACAACCCCCACCATCGTTGTCAGTCCTACGGTTACAACCACCTACAGGCTGGAGCTCTCCAGCAGCGCTTATTGCCTACGTTACGATCAGATAACAGTTAATGTCGTCGCTTGCACGGGAATCGATGAGCTTTCGCATGAAGCAGGCGTGAAGGTGTATCCCAATCCGGTCGGGGAAGTCGTGCATGTCGATATAAGCGGTCATCATGAGTCCGGAGTGCTGGAGGTCTATGATCTTACAGGGAAACTACAGATGAAAGCAATCGTGTCGGGTTCAGGCAACGTCATTCCCGCCGGCAATCTGCAGCCCGGCCTCTATTTTTACAAGGTAGCGGGGAAAACGGGAAAATTCATAAAGCAGTAATCTCCTAAACCATAAAAACCATCTCACACATGTGCAGATGGTTTTTTGTTTGGAAGAATTTACGGGCAACGAGCCCTTACTTTTTAGTAGTATCGGCTGCTGCCGGCTTGGCCGCAGGCTGGGCATTCGGATCTATTTTAACCTCTTCGAGGGCTCCGTCGACCACACGGGCAATGGAGTCGGAAATACGCCTGGCGTTTTCGTGCATTTTGACGCGGTCTTCGGCAGCGGGCTTACATTGAGTGAGGCATAAGGCACCAACGAAAATGAACAAAGCAGTATAAAGTGTTTTCATAGAAGTATCAGAATTTGGTAAACGAAGATACTCATTTTTTGGAATTGAGGGGAACAGTGTTGAAAATGTGTCAAACGATAAAAGCCTACGTGTACGAAACACGTAGGCTTTCCTAACTAACTAAACACAAATTCTTAGTGAGCGTGAGCTTCAGTAGTAGCTGTTTCAGTAGCAGCTGGAGCAGCAGTAGAGTCAGCAGCTGGAGCAGTAGCCTCGTTCATTGCACCTTCTAAGCTAGCAGATAAAGCAGCAGAGATAGAGTCAGCTGTACGTTTTGCTTGTTCTTCCATTTTAGCTTTTTCTTCTGCAGAAGGACCACAAGCTACGAAAGATGTAGCTAAAACAGCTACTGCGATAATTGAAAATACTTTTGTCATTGTTTAATTTTTTTAGAGGTTAAGTTTGTTATTTGACCATTTATACCAAACCGGAAAAGAAGTAACCCGAAAAAAATAAAAATTTCTGAAATTATTTTTAAGTAATTGATTTTCAATATTATAAAATATGGGTTACCTGCCTGAAAAAGTAGTGATTCAGGTCTGTCACGGCTTAAAGTCCTGTCTTTTTTTGAGCATGATGCTGTGTAGCGGAGCCAATGCCTTAAAATGGATGTTTAGTGGGTCTTTTCCGGGTTGGAATCCCTGATAATCCTGTGTTTCCGTATATCAGATGGATATCATTTATAGGTACAACCTCGCAAGCTATCTGGCGAATGAATTCCGTTTCACCTTGTCCGACAGTTTTGAAGAACTGGAAGAGCCAAAACGCGACATTGCGTTCTGGGCCTGGTGTGTGGAAAACAACGGTGAGTTATGAAGTCATTCGAAAGTCGCTGGCTAAGCATAGCCAAAGCTCCTGGCATTACTTCGCCAGGAACTCTGTCACCACTTTCTCCGCTTTGGCAAGCGCCTCTTCAAGTACTTCGTTCAGGATAAAGGTGTCGAACAGGTCGGCTGTGCGGATCTCTTTTTCCGCTTTTTCCACGCGCCTGGCAATGCTTTCCGGGCTATCGGTGTTGCGGCTGTTGAGGCGGTTTTCAAGGGTCTTGATGCTCGGTGGCATCACAAAGATCGCCAGGGCTTTTTCCCCGAACTGGTTTTTCAGGTTGAGGCCGCCTTCCACATCGATGTCGAAGATCACATGCTTGCCCTTGGCCCAGATCCTGTCCACTTCGCTTTTCAGGGTGCCGTAATGCACGCCGGCATATACCTCTTCCCATTCCAGGAATTCGTTATTGTCGATCTTTTCTTTAAACTCCTCTACACTGAAGTAATGATAATCTTTTCCATTCTCTTCCACACCGCGCTTCGGGCGGCTGGTCGCAGAAATAGAAAATTCGAGCTTATCCGGAAAGGTTTTCAGCAGGTGCCTCACGATGGTGGTTTTTCCGGAACCGGAAGGGGCTGAGAAGATGATCAATTTACCTTGTGACATGGGCAAAAATAAGCATTGTCGGATAAACAGGAAAATAAATTAACAGATGTATGACGTGTTCGGGAATACAGCATACCGGTGGCTTCGAGAGCCTCAGCCACCAAGCTGGCAAGATGGCTGAGGCTCTCGAAGCCATTTATTTATCCTTATAGATCACCAGGTTGATGATGCCCATGTTCGGTGTGCTGTTATCGGTCAGGGAAACCACAAAAGGCTTGCGTTGCCCTTCAAAGCAGTTGTACACCACATAGCCTTTGTCCTCGGTAGGGTTCGGCATCTTTTTTTCGTAGTAGGTCTTCAGGTCGGTGAATAGCCTGTTGCTCAGGTCGAGGTCGCTGCAGTTGATCTGTACCGCTACTTCATCCAGACTGTCCTTTTCGAGGTTATAGGTAACAGAGTAGTTGGTAATGCTGTCGATCTTATATTCGAAGTACAGGTAGTCCTGGTCCACGTCGGAGGGCTGGCGGGTTTCCGTCTTGGTGATCACGATGGCCTTGCTGTTGAGGTCCACGCCGCGGATCACACCATCCTTTGAGCGGATGATCTCATCGAGCAGCTCGTTATATTCCGGAAAGATCCTGGGCTTTTTCTGCTCCGTCACCTTCGGGCTTTCCTCGCAGGAACCCAGTGCCAAAGCTAGCAGCAGGATCAGACAACCTAATACGCTTCGCATAAACTTTTAATTTAATTCTTCGCTGGCCACGGTTTTAGTTTCCGGGCGCATGGTAGGGAACAGCAATACATCCTGTATCGACGGCTGGTTGGTCATGAGCATGCAGAGCCTGTCGATCCCGATCCCGATGCCGGCTGTAGGAGGCATGCCATACTCCAGGGCGCGTAAAAAATCATAGTCAATGAACATCGCTTCATCGTCGCCGCGCTCCATCAGCTTGACCTGCTCTTCGAAGCGCTCGCGCTGGTCGATAGGATCGTTGAGCTCCGAGTAGGCATTGGCGATTTCCTTGCCGTTGATCATGAGCTCAAAGCGCTCTACCAGCCCGGCTTCCGAACGGTGCTTTTTCGTCAGCGGGCTCATCTCTACCGGGTAGTCGGTAATGAAGGTCGGCTGAATGTAATTGCCTTCGCATTTTTCACCGAAGATGGTATCGATCAGCTTCGCCTTGCCCATGCTGTCGTCGATTTCAAGATGCAGTTTTTTGCATACCTCGCGCAGCTCAGGCTCTTCCATGGCGCTCACGTCGATGCCGGTGTTTTCTTTGATCGCATCAAAGATGCTGATGCGCTTGAAAGGCGCGGCAAAGCTGATGGTTTTGTCGCCCACCGTGACATCCGTAGTGCCGTGCAGGTCGTTCGCGATCTTTTCCAGTAATTTCTCCGTGGTATTCATCATCCAGAAATAATCCTTGTAGGCCACATAGAACTCCAGGATGGTGAACTCCGGGTTGTGCGTGCGGTCCATACCCTCGTTGCGGAAGTTGCGGCTGAACTCATATACCCAGTCGAAACCGCCTACGATGAGGCGCTTCAGGTAAAGCTCATTGGCGATGCGCAGGTACAATGGAATGTCCAGCGCATTGTGGTGTGTGATGAAAGGCCTGGCGATCGCTCCGCCCGGGATCGATTGCAGCACCGGCGTGTCTACCTCCAGCGCGCCGCCCTCATTAAGGAAGGTGCGGATGGTGTTGATGATGGTCGTGCGTTGCTCGAAGGTCTTTTTCACCCTCGGGTTGATGATGAGGTCCACATAACGCTGGCGGTAGCGGAACTCAGGATCGGTCACCTCGTCAAAGGCATTGCCGTCGCCATCGGTTTTCACGATTGGCAGCGGCTTCAGCGATTTGCTCAGCAATTTGATCGAAGTGGCATGAATAGAGATCTCGCCGGTTTTGGTGGTGAAGACGTAGCCTTCCACCCCAATGATATCGCCGATATCGATGAGCTTTTTCCAAACCGTGTCGTACAGCACCTTGTCGTCTTCCTGAGGGCAGATGTCATCGCGGCGGATGTATACCTGCATGCGTGAGGTGTTGTCCTGCAACACAGCAAAAGCGGCTTTTCCCATGTCGCGGATGCTCATAATGCGTCCCGCAAAACGGATGTCCTTGTAATTTAATTTATCGCGCTCGTAATTATCCTTAATATCTTTGGCAGTAACATTTACTTTGAATTCCTCGGCCGGATAGGGGTTAATTCCTAATTTTTTTAGTTCGGCGAGTTTGGTTCTCCTTAGCTCTTCTTGTTCGCTCAGTTCTTGCAACATAGTCTCTTTCAAATTTTGGTCGAAGGTAGTTAATTAATAGCCTATTTTGAAGGGGAATCCATCTAAGTATTCACAATTTATTAATACGGCTTTTGGCATCAGGTTGTATAGTTTCTGCTAGTAAACTGCTTTTTAATCAAATTCGTATATCTGCCGGTGTTTAACTTTCCGATAGTTGTTAATGGGTTGATAAATAGCTTGTTATAAATATTAACATTTATTTCGTTTAATATTAGGCCTATTTCATTAAACAATACCTAACTTTGTTTAAGTATTTTAAAAATAAACTAAACAATCCATAGACTAAATCAATCCTTTAAATTGTATGACAGCTATCGAATTCAACACCCGCATTCTTAACGAGCGGCAATCTCTCAAAAATTTTGCCCTCAGTTTAACTCATAATAACGACGATGCCCTGGATTTGTTACAGGACACTTACGTAAAAGCCATTACCTACCGCGAAAAATTCGAGGATAGCACCAATCTTAAGGCCTGGCTGTTTACCATCATGAAAAACACCTTCATCAATTCTTACAGAAGAGCCGTAAAAACCAAGCAGATCATTCAAACCAATGCCGATGTGGCCATGGCGAAGGCTTTTAAAAATAACTACCAGGATATTACCGAATCCCGCATCGCCAGCAAGGATATCCTGAACAAGATCGAAAACCTCGAAGACCAGTATAAAATACCGTTCACACGCTATTATACCGGTTTCAAATATGAGGAGATCGCGCAGGAAATGAAGCTGCCTTTGGGAACCATCAAAAGCAGGATTTTCATTGCCCGCAAGCAGCTGATGGACGCGATCAACAAATCGATGAATTGATTCTAAGTAAAAGTCATGCAAGAGAGTTCAGTCCGTCATCACGCTATAGCGTGATCATGATGCCTAATTCTAGCCATGCGTTTACGTTCCAGATAGACAAATCATAAAAAAACGCGCTTCGCTGTCTGAGGCGCGTTTTTTTATGTTCAGGAGAAGTTCTGCCTTAGCTGATACGCGCCTGCTGAAAAAACATAAGCGTCTTTCCTGTCGTACTTTATAGCGATTTTTAGCATGTTTGATGGATATTTTATCTTATTTTTAGACGTGAAATTTATCCTGAAACATTTCTTATTCCTGGCCTTGCTGATGGGTGGATTCGTATCGAGGGCCCAGGACGACTGGAGCGAGCCCGATACCACTGCCTCAGCGAAACCTCATAAAGGATTTCACGCCGGCCTGTTCATCGGTGCCTTCTGGGCCAACGGCCAGACCGCCTACCTGTACGATGGCTACGGCTTCGACGAGAACGGGCAGCGAAACAGCTTTAACAACAGCATCCTCTATAACCAGATCGTCAACGTGTATGGCAATGGCAACAACGATATGATCGCGCAGCTGCTTAATGTGAACCATACCGACTGGCAGTTTACCCAAAACGATATGCCTTTCAACTTAAGGTATACCACCACCTACCTCGTTGGCTTCAACACCCGCTACCAGTTCCGCAACAGGCAGCACATCACCATCAACATCAACGGCACCAAGCTGGCCGTGAACGGAAAATTTACCATTACCACCAACACCAACAGCGGAGGCTTCCAGACGCCGGGCGCTGCCAGCCGCATCAACCAGTTTACCATTGTGGGCGCGGAGCAGCGGCTCATGTTCCAGCTCGGCTATCAGCGCATCTTAGGAAAAAACGAGAAGATAAACTTTGTGGTCGAGGGAGGCCTCAACATCATCATGTCCAAGGCGCAGAAGAACCAGGCCCTGCTCTACAGCGATCGCAACAACGGGGCCAATAACATTGCCATCGACCTGATGAGCGTCTACAATACGCCGCCATATAATTATTACAGCGCCCGGTACCTGATAGGGGTTGGGATCGGCGCTTTCGGGGGAATCGGCCTCAACCTGAACCTCAATCCGAGGTACAGCGTTCAGCTCCTGTACAATCCCTCTTACGACCGCATTGCGCTGGGCTACGCGCCGGAGTTTAAGCTCCAGCATGGCTGTGGCCTGAGAGTATATTACAACCTCAGTACGCTATAGCCATTTTTTGGTTTTGAAATAGATCGACAGGCCGAGGATCACGGCCAGCATCACACCACAGGTAATGAAGTAGCCGTTTTTGGTATGCAGCTCGGGCATGTTGTCGAAGTTCATGCCATACACGCCAGCGATAAAAGTGACCGGGATAAAGATAGAAGACATGATCGTAAGCACCTTCATCACCTCGTTCATGCGGTTGGCATTGGTGCTTAAATAAATATCCATGATGCCCGATAAGAGGTCGCGGTAGGTCTCCACGGTATCGATGATGCGGGTGACGTGGTCGCTGAGATCGCGCAGGTACAGGTCGCTGCTGGAATTGATGAGGGTGGTTTCGGAGCGGATCATGTTATTAATCATGTCGCGCATCGGCCATACCTGCTTGCGCAGGTAGATCATTTCGCGCTTGAGGTGGTACAGCTCCATCAGCGATTTTTTGTCGGAGTCGCTGATGATCTCTTCTTCGATCTCTTCCACCTTATCGCCGATTTTTTCAATGACCGTGAAGTACAGATCCACCACCGCATCCATCAGCGCATAAGCCAGGTAATCGGCACCCAGCTTTCTGACACGCCCCTTGGCTGCGCGGAGCCGGTTGCGGATAATGTCGAAAGCGTCGCCGCCGTCGGGCTCCTGGAAAGTGATGACTGTATTCTCCAGCAGCACAATGGCCAGCTGCTCCGATTCCACCCGGTCGCTGTAGCGGATCATTTTCATGATCGACACCACATAGTTGTCGTATTCCTCAAACTTCGGGCGCTGATCCACATGCACAATGTCTTCCATGGTGAGCGGGTGGATGTTGTAGAGCTTGCCGATCTTCTCGATGAGCTCGGGCTTATGGAGCCCTTCTACGTTGATCCACTTCACCAGCTCGGGCTTCACATGCTGCAGGCAGTCGGAGAGGTCGAAAAATTCCTGCTCAAAAAATTCCGTTTCATTATATTCGATCAGCGTGATCTTGATCCGGTCTGTCCGTTTTTCCCCATTGTAGAATAAGGTCCCCGGAGGCGCGCCGATATTTTGGGTTTTAGCATTCATGACCGATCCTGGTTGGTGTGTTATCATGATGAATTATTCTGCATCGTCTTTCATGACCATCTGCACGGTAAAGCGGCTGCGCTGCTCCAGCAGGATGATCTTTTTCCGGGTCAGCGTATCCAGCGTTTCGGGCGTATAGTAACGTACCGTCATCAGCTCTACGCCCTCGTTGTATAGCACTTTGAACAGGCCCTGCAATTTTTCTACCAGCGCCGGGATCCGGCCCGGATCATTGTCGCAGCACACCGAAAAGCTGATGGCGGAGAGCTGCATCAGGTTAATCTTAACGCCATGCCGGGAAAACAATTCGAAAATATCGCTGAGGTTGTCTTCGGCGATAAAGGAAAAGTCTTTGGGTTGTATGGAGATCAGGACCTGGTTCACCTTAAAAATATAGGAAGGGATGTTCAGGCGTTTTTCACCATCGCGGATCACTGTGCCGCTTTCCCTCGGCCTGAGGAAGGACTTCACGTAAAGCGGAATGTTCTTGTTCTGTAAGGGCTTGATGGTTTTCGGGTGGATTACCGTGGCGCCGTAATAGGTGAGCTCGATGGCATCGTGGTAGGAAAGCTCATCGATCTTTTTGGTGTTGCTGAACCATTTCGGGTCGGCATTCAGCACACCGGGTACGTCTTTCCAGATGGTGACATCGCTGGCGTTAAGGCAATAGGCCAGAACGGAGGCTGTATAATCAGAGCCTTCGCGGCCTAGCGTGGTGGTAAAGTTTTCTGATGTGCCGCCGATAAAGCCCTGCGTGATCACCACGCGGCTTGCCCGTAGCCGGGGCAAAAGCAATTTATCCACGAGCGAGCCCGTCAGCTCGAAATCTATCTTTCCTTCCCGGTAGGTATTGTCCGTCTGAATGATGCCGCGGATGTCGACCCAGCTGTTTTTAATGCCGGCATGGTTGAGGTAGGCGGAAATAATTTTGGTGGAGACGATCTCGCCCATGCTCACGATCTGGTCGTATTCAAAATCGAAGCCGTGTGTGGGGTCGTCTTCAATGGCCCAGTGCAATTCCACAAAGGTATTTTCCAGCTCGGTGAAGATGGGGTGATCGCCGGGGAATAGTTCTTTGCAAATGTTGAGGTGATAGGCTTTGATCTCTTCCAGCAGGGCCTCGGCATCCTCGGTTTTATAGAAAAACGCATGGGCCAGCTTTTCCAGAGCATTGGTGGTTTTGCCCATCGCGGAGATCACCACGGCCAGCTCCGTATCGGGAAATAAACTGAGAACATCCGCCACATTCCGGATAGCCTGCGCGTCTTTTACCGATGCGCCGCCGAATTTAAATACCTGCATAACTTATGATTTAAACAAAGATAAGGATGCCCTTATAATATCAGGGAATTAAAATTATTTTTTATAAACCGTTACTTTTTTAAAACGCGGAACTTATAGCTTTTAAACAAACAAACCACTAACCTATAAACACGACTACGATGAGCTCAGGAAAAGAAACGCCGCGTCAGAAGATGATAGGCATGATGTATCTGGTGCTGACAGCCCTGCTGGCACTGAATGTTTCCAAAGAAATTCTGAAAGGTTTTGTCACCGTGGATGAAAGCATTGAGAAGTCGAAGCTGATCCTGGATGAAAACAATGCGAAGGTGCAAAAGGCATTCGAGAAATATGTAGCCGACGGGAATTACAAGGCCCAGCCCTATCTCCTCAAGGCCATTGAGGCGCAGAAGGACCTTCGTGCGGTGGAGGCTTACATCGATAGTGTGAAGCTGCTGATTGTTCAGAAAACGGAAGACCCTTCCAAGCGCGATACCTCGCAGCTCCGCTTTATGGAGAAGCTCGACGATTATGATACACCTACGTATTTGCTGCTTGGCTCCGACGAGTCGAAGCCCATCACCACACGCTACTCTGCCAAAGACCTCCGCCTGCAGCTCGACAGGCTTCATTCAGGCCTCACAGCAATGCTCGACAATATGCAGAAGCATGCCGAAACCCGGCTCGACGAGGCAGACATGAGCGCCCTGAAGCAAAAGCTTGCCACCATCAGACCGGTTGACAGGAACCTGGAAGTGGATGGCGTGAAGCTGAACTGGGAGCTGGAAAATTTTTACAATATGCCGATGGCCGCGGTGATCACAAACCTCAATAAAATTCAGGCGGATATGAAGAACGTAGAGTCGGAGATGCTGCATGTATTTGGCGCGGCATCAGGAAAATTCGACTTCAAAGTCGACAGGCTCCGGGCCAATGTAATTGCGCCAACAGCTTATGTGCTGGCCGGCCAGCCTTTCAAAGCCAATATCGTACTCGGCGCTTCCAGCAGCGAGCTCACCAATGAGCACATGCAGGTATTGGTGGGCGCGGAGTATGACAGCATCAGCAAAAAACTTTCGGTGCAGGGCGCTCCTTTATCGGTTGTGGATGGCATGGGAAAATTTGAGAATGTGACGAACGCTACAGGGCAAAAGAACCTGAAAGGTGTCGTTGTGTATAAGAATCCGAAAGGCGAGGATGAATATTACCCTTTCGATTATTCTTACATGGTGGCGCCGCCTTTCACCGCTGTATCGGCCGACAACATGAACATCTTTTATGCCGGCGTGGATAACCCGATGAGCGCTTCCTCTGCGGGCTTTGCACCGGGCGATCTCCGCGTGACGGTTTCCGGCTGCGGCGCCGTGGCAAGCCCGGCAGGTGCCGGAAAATATACGATCACGGCGAAGTCGGCAGGAAGCTGCACCGTAACCGTTGCCGCGAAAGTAAACGGCGTTTACCAGCAGCAGGGGCCTCCGAAAGTGTTCCGCGTGAAGGACATTCCGCCGGCCGTCTTAAAGATCGGCGGGAAGCTTGCGACCAGCAACCTGGAGCTGAGCAGAAATGAAGTAGGGCAGATGGGAGGCATCGGCGCGGAATCGCCGGGCTTTATGTTCCCGGTAAACTTTGTCGTGCGGAGCTTCGATGTCTTTATGATCCGCAAGGGCAAGCCGGAGACCTACACCTGCACGGGCAACAATTTTTCGGCGGAAGCCAGGGTGGCGATGGCCTCTTTGAAGAGCGGCGATAAGCTTTACATCGAAAATGCCAAAGTACAGAAGCCAACCGGGATGACCACACTTCCTTCCGTGCAGATCAAGGTGAAATCCTGATCTTCATGAAAAAGGCCCTGAATTGCTCACAGGGCCTTTTTGTTTTTTATCGTTGTGTGGTTTAGAGTCACGCTACAGCGTAAGTATCCGGAAGTGACATGCCGACGTTGACTTCGAGAGCCTCGGTCAACGAATGGTGGCTGAGGCTCTCGAAGTCACCATAGAAGCGATTTTAATTAAGCTTTTTCCAATTCCTGGTTAGCCTTACTCGCATTTAAGATCGCTACCTGCTGGGCTACGTTTTGCGCCATTTCCTTGAACGCTAAGGCCTGCGGGGTCGTTTCCTGTAACACGGCAGGACGGCCGATATCACCGGCTTCCCGGATGCTTTGCACCAAAGGGATTTCACCTAAGAGCGGCAGGCGCATTTCGGCAGCCAGGTTTTTAGCACCGTCTTTCCCGAAAATATAATAGCGGTTTTCCGGCAGCTCTTCCGGTGTGAACCAGGCCATGTTCTCAACGATGCCGATCACCGGCACATTGATGGCAGGCAGGTTGAACAGGGCAATGCCTTTGCGGGCATCGGCCAGCGCTACGGCCTGCGGCGTACATACCACCACAGCGCCCGTCAGCGGGATCTGGCTGCACAGGGAGATCTGGATGTCGCCGGTTCCCGGAGGAAGATCGACGATGAGGTAGTCCAGCTCACCCCAGTTGGTATCCATAAACAGCTGCGTCAGGGCCTTGGAGGCCATTGGTCCGCGCAGGGCGATCACCTGGTCGGGCCCGGCCAGGAAGCCCACCGAATTTAATTTCACGCCGTAGCTTTCTACAGGCGCCATTTTAGGCTTGCCCTCGTATTCCGATTTGCCGGGCATGTCGTTCTGCACATCAAACATAATGGTTTGCGAAGGCCCGTAGATGTCGGCATCTACCAGGCCTACTTTCGCGCCTTGCTTCGTGAGGGCAATGGCAAGGTTGGAAGCCACCGTTGACTTGCCCACGCCACCTTTTCCGGAGGCTACGGCAATGATGTTTTTGATCTTTGACAGGGTCGTATTGTCTTTGGTGCGCGTGGTGGTCACGTTGGCCGTCATATTCACATTCACGATCGCTTCCTGGTCTACATAATGCTTGATGGCATTCACGCAGGCATTGTGGATCATGTCTTTCATCGGGCAGGCCGGTGTGGTGAGCACCACCGTAAAGGAAACGTTCTTTCCGTTCACCGCCACATCTTTAACCATTCCCAGGGTCACCAGGTCTTTTTTGAGGTCCGGATCATCCACATATTTCAAAGCGTCTATCACGCTCTCTGTTGTAATTGCCATATTCTTATTTTCTGATAAAGGTACTGACTATATTCAAATAATTGCTGAAGCCCATTTTTTCAGGAACTTCGCCATGATCGGCGTCAGCGACCCGGTGCGCTTCCTGGTAGCTTCCCCCATAATTTTTATAGACCACTTCCCCATGCGTTTCTATATTTAAAAAGTTATCAGCGCTTCCATGCAACCAACAAAAAGGCTGCTGAATTGTTTTCACCTCTTCCGCATTGTCGATTTTTAAATTGGTGAAGAACGATCCGGGCATGTTCAGGCCGCTGCCATCGTTGGCCATCACATCGGCAGAGGCAAAGGGCGCCTCCAGGATAAACTTCGCAGGCGACAGGCTTCTGGGCTTGTTCGTGAGCTCGCATACCGGTGCAGTGCCCATGCTGAAGCCATACATCATCAGGCGGCTGCCTGACAGGCCGTTCAGCTTCAGCCATTGCAGGGCGGCGTCCACATCGGCATACAGGCCTTCCTCGCTCGCTTTTCCCTCGCTCAGGCCGAAGCCGCGGTAGTCGATCATCATCACGCCGTAGCGGTTCTTTCCCGAAACATGGGCCAGCAGCTTGGCGCGCTGCCAGTAAAAATCCATGTGGTCCTTGTTGCCATGGCAATACATGATTACTGTATCGCTTTGGATACCGGCAATGCTGCCAATATAGATCGCGCGGATTATGGTGGCTTTGCTTTCGCCCGGAGCCTGCGAAAACAGGCTGAACTGATGGATCAGGCTATCCGGGATGCTGTAAGAGGCATCGAGGATAAAATCCTGCTCGCCGCTGTAGTGGTCTAACTGGTATTCCTTAATGTCGGTGCTGGGATTGTACAGGTTGCTGTCGAGGCGCAGGCAGGAGGAGAAAAGAACACTTAATAAAAGCACCAGACATAATAGGGATGTCATTGCGAGTCCCGGTTTTTTCCGGGACGAAGCAATTTTCCATATATTGAGATTGCTTCGTCCTGCGTCCTCGCAATGACGGTACTTAATATAGGTATTCTTCCTTTCCATCTTTAAAACTTCCTCATCACATTTAAATAAATGCCCACAGCGCCGCGTTGGTTGATGCCAACGTAGTCCACCACATTGGGCACGTTCTTCCTGTTCATCTCCAGGAATTTGCATTCGATGCTATAGCTCCATTTTTTAGGATTATAGCTAAAGCCAAGGTGCGGATTGATAAGGACATGGTTGCTTTGCGCTTCGTTGTGCGCTTTTTTGGAGGAAAGCTCGAACCAGTTCGTCAGGCCGAGGTACACGAAGCCTTTCTGATGGATGATGTCCTTGTAAATATTCAGGTCGAGCTGTGGCCATGCGCGGAAATTGCCTTCCCACTTGTCGTACACCAGGTTGATGGCGGGATTGACGGTAATGCCGAATCCCAGGCTGTCGTGTTTATAAAGGCGCTGACAGACGCCGAGGTCTGTCTGGAAATTGCCGAAGAGCGCAGAGGTGAGGTGAAGCGACCCGAAGGCGGTTGTGGAGTTGCTGAGGCCACGTCCGTACATCAGCGATGTCAAGGGAAGCGGCGTCACGGCCTTGCCATAATGGATCAACGGGCCGCCGAGATTCAGGGCAAGCGCATTCTCCTTTTTGGCAAGGGGTTTTACGAAACGGCTTGGCGCACAGCGTTGGGATATAATCAGCAGGCTGATACAAACAACGTATGTGGCGAAGCGGATCATCAGATCTGTGCGGCGAGGTTCAGTAAATGCCCTTCTTCAAAATCCCTTCCCATGATCTGAAGGCCTATCGGCAAGCCATTGCTGTGTGAGCCGTTAGGCACGGAGATCGCGGGGCAGCCAACGATGTTGGCCTGCACGGTGAAAATATCCTCCAGGTACATTTTGATAGGGTCGGCGCTGTTCTTGCCAAACTCAAAGGCTGTTCCCGGCGTGGAAGGCGTCACGATAAAATCGTAGTCGGACAGGATCTCGCGCGTCTTCTGACGGATCTTGTTCCTCACTTTCTGAGCTTTCCCGTAATAGGCATCGTAGTAGCCGGCGCTCAGCACGAAGGTGCCGAGCATGATGCGGCGTTTCACTTCCTTGCCGAAGCCCTCGCTGCGCGACTTTTTATAGGTGCTTTCGAGGTCGGTAGCATTCGGGCTCCTGTAGCCGAAATGTACACCGTCGAAGCGCGACAGGTTGGAAGAGGCTTCCGCCGTGGTAAGCACGTAATAGGTAGGCACTAAGAAATCCAGGTAAGGGAAGTCCACAGCCGCTACGGTATGGCCGTTCTGCTTCATCTTTTCGAGTGCGGACAGAGTCTGTTGCTTCACTTCAGGGTCCAGGCCTTCAGAGTCGATACACTCCCTTAAATAAGCGATCTTATAATTTTTTTTGTCTGCCAGGACAGAAGTATACTGGTCTACTTTTTTCTGTGAAGCGGTTGTGTCATAATCGTCGGCTCCGGCCATAATCTCAAGCAGCAGGGCGGCGTCTTCCACGGTTTTGCTGATAGGTCCGATCTGGTCGAAGGAAGAGGCATAGGCGATCAGTCCCCAGCGCGAAATGCGCCCGTAGGTAGGCTTTAGCCCTACCGTTCCTGTAAAGGATGCCGGCTGGCGAATCGATCCTCCCGTATCGGAGCCAAGGGCGATGTGGCATAAGCCGGCAGCCACAGCCGCCGCCGAGCCTCCCGACGAGCCTCCCGGAACGGTTTTTTCATTTAGGGGGTTCAAGACGTTTCCGAATGCTGAGTTCTCGTTGCTGCTTCCCATCGCAAATTCGTCGCAGTTGAGGCGGCCGATGATGATAGCATCCTCGGCGAGCAGGCGCTCAACCACAGTGGAAGAATACAGGGATTCAAAGCCTTCCAGGATCCTGGAGGAGGCGGACACCTTATGCCCTTTATAGCAGATATTGTCTTTCAGCCCGACGATGACACCGGCCAATCTGCCCGCCGTTTTAGAGGCGATCTTCTCATCTACCAGCTTCGCCTGCGCGATCGCAGAATCGTTAAACACTTCGAGGAATGCGTTCAGCTGTTTTTTGTCTTCAATGGCTTTGATGGATTCGGCGACCAGTTGCTGGCAGGAGGTTTTTCCTGCGCCCAGGTCGGCTTGTAGCTGGCGGATAGTTGTAAATGTGTACACAGGTTTCGGTTAAAAAATAAAAGCGCCAATCGAACAGAATGACGCTTTCAATAATGGATTAAATACTAATTATTTGTTCTCTCCCTCGGTAGTGTTTTCACCCCTTGAAGCATCTTTAAAGTCTTTCACACCACGGCCTAATCCTTTCATTAATTCCGGAATTTTTTTGCCTCCGAACAGTAATAGAACGATTACCAAGATAATAATGATTTCAGGAGCTCCCAAACCGCCTAATATCCCTAAGATGAATGATTGTGTCATTGTCGTAAATTTAGGCTACAAATGTACGATATTATTCGCGGATCACCAAATACGGCGGATTTTGAAATTTATCAGCCATTTGGCCTGTTTCAGGGCCCGGATTCCGGGATTTAAATTGCTTTGCCCCGAAATACTCCCTACTTTTGGGGAAAATCACCAGAAAATGATCAAAAAAATAGAGCATATCGGCATTGCTGTGAAGAGCCTTCAAAGTTCCAATGAATTGTTTAAAAAGCTCTTCGGGAAGGAGCACTATAAAGTGGAGCCGGTGGAAAGCGAAGGGGTGAGCACTTCTTTTTTTATGCTCGGTGAAACCAAGATTGAACTTCTGGAAGCCACCACGTCCGACAGTGCGATCGCCCGCTTCATTGAAAAAAAAGGCGAAGGCATCCATCACATTGCTTATGAGGTCGATAATATTTACGAAGAGATGGAGCGCCTGAAAGGGGAAGGTTTCGAGGTGCTTAACAAGGAGCCCAAATTCGGGGCCGACAATAAAATGATCTTTTTCCTTCACCCAAAAAGTACCAATGGCGTGCTCGTTGAGCTTTGCCAGGAGCGGAACGAGGAGATCCTTTGAACCCGTAGGTAGAACCACCAGTTGTTCTACCTGACAGGTTTAAACTTTTCGGAAAACGTAGCGAGTGCCTCGAGAAATTCCACCAGCTTCTTTTCCGTTTCGGTATCAGCCAGTTGATTATTGGCATCGAATTTTTCATTTACCTTTCCAATCATAATTTCAGGCTGCGTCATGGCATAGGCATTCAGAAAAACCAGGCTCTGGCGTAGGTGGTATTGCGCCCTTGCCGTTCCCAGTATACCCGGGCTTGCCCCCATAATGCCTACCGCTTTCCTGTCGAAAGGTTTTTTGGGCGAGCGGGAAATGATGTCAATGGCATTTTTCAGAACACCCGGAACAGAGTAATTGTACTCCGGTGTCACAAAAATCACGGCATCTGCTTTTTTAATCGCATCATTCAGCTTTTCCACGTGGGCCGGAAATTTCTTTTCGTGAAGATCGAAATTGTAGAAAGGTACATCTTTGATTGAAAGCTGCTCGATGCTAATGTGCCGGGGAGCTATCTTTTGCAGGGTTTTCAGCACCATCGTATTATAGGAGCCTTTGCGGATGCTCCCGGAGATAGCGACGAAGTGGTAGGATTTTTTCATGATGAACTTACATCAAAACCAATACCAGCAGGACGCGCCTGTTCAACAAGCAGGCCTCAATGCGCCTTAAAATCGCAGGCGTTACGCTCCGTAGACAAATACTCAGCTTCATTTTCCAGGAAGTTACGGCAGTAATGCTTTCCCTCCGGCCCGCCGTTGATGAAAAAATAATTGATGCCGTATAGTTCGTAGTTGAGGTCGCCATAGATCCAGGGGCTTAGTTTTGCATACCATCGGGAGCGTTCCTTCCATTTTGTTTTTAACGGGTTGAAAAACTGGTTGATGCCGGCCAGCTCTCTGAACTGGAAGGTATGAATCATTTCATGGGCATAGATATCGTAAAAAAACAGATTGCCTCGCAGCGTGTCGTTGAGCAGGAAGCCATTGGTGAGGGTGGAGCCATTGAGCCTGGGAGCATAGGAGATGCTTTTGGTGCGGAAGGTCGGTGTGCCCGATGCCAGGCTGGTACGAGCGTCGAAGCGGCCCTGCGTGGCAAGGAAGACGGTGCCCAGGAATGTAGAGGCCATCACGCGCGGTTTGAACCGGAGCCTGGTTGTTTCGAGCTCCAGCCGGATGAAGCCGACATCATAGTGTACCACTTCCCAGAAGTTCCGGTTAGCCGCGGCATTCTCTACGATGGAGTTTCCCATATCGAACACAAAGCGGGATAAATAGCCATAGCCCAGCTCGCTCTTTACGGAGATGAGGGAGTTGAGGCGCTTGCCGCCGTACATGATCATCCCGCCTCCGGCGCCTACGGCAAATCCTTTTGCAAAGGCTTTATACCATTTCTGGCCTTTGTGCTTGTTGATCACCGAGCCGATGCCGCCTGATACAGCGCCGATGAGGCCATTATAGAGGAGGGAAGCGCCGCGGTAGTCCTGCGCGTGGATGGCCTGCCGGCTCATGCCAATGAGCAGCAGCAGCACCAGGGTCCTGGAAAAGAAAACACGAAACAATCTCATAACCGGGAAAAAGACAATCAATTCATATGCCTGTCTCAGGGCATCAGAGAGGTCCGGCGGGTATCTCTCATGAGCAGGTAAACCACCAGGGATATGAAGATACAGCAGGTGACGTAGATGTAGAAATAAGGCTCATGTCCGTCGTTTTTAAACCATAAGGCCACATATTCGGCGGTGCCGCCAAAAACAGCCACTGTTACGGAATAGGGAAAGCCAACGCCCAGCGCCCTGATCTCTGTCGGGAAGAGCTCTGCTTTCACCACGGCATTGATGGAGGTATAGCCGCTGACGATGATGAGCGCACTCATGATCAGCCCGAAGGCGGAAAAAGGGCTATGGGTCCGGCTCAGGGCTTCCAGCAGGGGAATGGTGGCAAAGGTGCCCAATACACCGAAGCAGATCAGGAGAGGCCGCCGCCCTATCCTGTCGGACAGCAGGCCGAACACCGGCTGCAGGCAGGCAAAGATGAAAAGGCTGGCACAGGTGATCATGGTCGACTGCTGCATGGAAAGATGAACCGTGTTTACCAGGAATTTCTGCATGTAGGTGCTGTAGGTATAAAAGGCCACCGTGCCGCCAAGGGTTAGTCCCACAACGATGGCAATGGCGCGGGGATGCCTGAGCAGCTCCTTCAGAGAGCCTTTTTTGGACGCAGGTTTAGACGTCTGCTCTGTAAAGGCTTTCGACTCTTCCATATGGCTGCGCAGGTAAAGGGCAATGAGCGATAGCATCGCGCCGATGATGAAGGGAAGCCGCCAACCCCAGTGCTGCATTTGCTCATCGCTTAGCAATTGCTGCATGATGAGCTGGATGCCTAAGGCGATCAGCTGGCCTCCGATCAGGGTGACGTACTGGAAGCTGGAGTAGAAGCCCCGTCGGTTGGGAGTCGCCATTTCGCTCAGGTAGGTCGCCGAGGTGCCGTACTCGCCACCCACGCTGAGGCCTTGCAGCAAGCGGGCTGTGAGGAGGAGCACAGGGGCGGTCACACCGATGGATTGGTAGGAAGGCGTAGCGGCGATCAGCAAAGAGCCGAAGGACATCAGCAGCACAGAGAGCGTCATGGCATATTTGCGTCCCTTCTTATCGGCAAGCAGGCCAAAGAGCCAGCCGCCTACAGGCCTCATCAGAAAGCCCACCGCAAAGATCCCGGCCGTATTCAGGAGCTGTGCGGTAGGATCGCTTTTGGGGAAAAATACCGGCGCGAAGTACAGGGAGAAGGCGGAATAGGCATACCAGTCGTACCACTCCACCAGGTTGCCCACCGATCCGCTGATGATGGCTCTCAGGCGCTGGGCATGCGAAAGCTCTGTATGTTGTCGTTGGCTCATGAAGGAATAATGACAACAAGTTAAGGATTTTTTTCGGATGAAAACAGGCCAGCCTCTGTATGCTTCAGAGGAGTTTACCGGGGCTTGCGATGGACAGGGTCAACGGCGGTTCCTTCAAATTCCAGCTTGCTGTCGTAGGTGTTCACCAGTTCGGAGAGCTCGTAGATATTCCGGTAGCCGTAGCCGTACAGGTTGATATAGGTGGGGATGTTCAGCGCCAGGGTTATGGGTTTCGCATTTTCCGGATAACCGGTATCCTTCGTGTTTCTGAAGGAGCTACCGGAGGTCTGCTGCGGCAGAGCTTTTGGCTCGGGCCTGAAAGACTTGGTGGCAAAGTACCTGGTGTAATCCTTTAGCTCTGTAGTGGGACTGGCGGGCAGAGGCGTGCTCACGAAATTATTGTTGCAGTAGATCAGGATCCTGCACTCCGGGGAAGGAATGATCTTTTTGAGGTTGTCCTGTGTAAAATCCGAGAAATTGAGGTGGATCGCGCCTTTTATGTGTACAGCGGCATACATGGCGTCGGAGCGCGTGTCGAGAATGATGACGTTTTTTTCCTTGCTGGCTTTTGCAAATTCTTCGGCATTCAGAAGGCGGCTCTGGCGGTGTTGCTTTACCTCCGATACGAGCTTTTCATAGGCGTCGAAATCGACAAGCGCCGGCGTCACCTGTGCCGTGCTGAGGAGTGAGAAGAGGCTGAGGATCGCTGTCAGGCAGTGTTGTGTGGTTGGTCGCGGGTAGGTCATGGCTTTTGGGTTTATGGGTTGAAATCTATGGTAAAGCTAGCGTCAAGCGGTCTTCAGAAAAATGAGAACTTAGTGAACGGGACGCTGCACCTGGTGAAACGGTTTTTTCGACCCGCGTAAGGGTCTAAAACGGTTATTTTGAGGCACTTTTGCGGAAAGCGCGATTTTAATATCTGCGGTTTCCTTGCTATGTTTGTTGTAGCAATGGTTAAGCATTCACATCGTTTTTTTGCCAGGTTTTCCGGAGTGATTCTCTGTGGCATGCTGTGCCATGGGCTTTATGCGCAGCTTGATAACAGCAGCAACACCAATACGATCCAGCAGCAGAACAACGGCAGGATCAACCAGAGCATCGTGCGGCCGCAAACCAACAGCAGCCAGCAGAATGAGATGCAGGATATCAATTCCAATCCCTTTAAGAAGCGCTCGGAGTTCAGCTACAACAGCACCAGGTACCTCGACTCGGCCGGCTACTATTCGGAGAAAGCGCCGCTGAAAGCGATCGATAACATCAACAAGGCCATTGCGCAAAGTATCCATGAGCAGGATAAGGACAAGGAAAGCTCGGCTTACCTTATCCTGGGAAACATCCAGCAAAACCTTCAGCAGCATGAGCTTGCCATCGAAAACTACCTGAAGTGCATTGCCGTATCGCAGGTGAGAAGCAAGGCGAAAAGCTCCTGGTCGCCGCCCGTGAGCCAGGAGACGCTGTTTCAGGCCAACAAGCACCTGGCGATGTCCTATATGGAGCTGGGCGATTTGGACAAGGCGGAAACCCGGGTCAATTACAGCCTCGGCTATGTCTCTGTGGATGCCGCCGAGTTGCTGTCGGCCAGGCGCCTCCTGGCAGCGATCCGCCTGAAGCAGGGAAGGAGCTCAGAAAGCATTTCGATCCTGAACGATGTTCTGCTCGAAGAGAAGCAAAACGGGAATTTCAAAGGTGAGGCGGAGACATATCTTGCGCTGGGGGATATTTACCTGGAACAGAAGAGCGACGATAAGGCGATCGATTGTTTTTCAAAAGCGAAAACGATCGCTGAAAAAGCAAGCCTGGCGCCCCTGTCGCTGAAGGCCAACGACCAGCTGGCAAAGATCTTCCGCAGGCAGAAAAACCTGACCAAAGAGCTGGAGGCCAGGAACAGCAAGATCAGCATCAATACCAGCAACAATAATCCGCAGGCGATCATGAAGGAGAATATCGAGATCGGGAACGCCTACCTCAATGCCAACCAGATAGATGTGGCGCAGACGTTTTTTGACAAGGGGCTCAACAACGATATGGCGGAGCAGAAGGCGACAGAAGGGATGTACAGCTCCATTACCCAGGAGCAGCTGCTCTTTCCGAAAAGCAATGACCTCGATGAAACGGCCAACACCTACAAGCTCCTGGCGGAAGAATACCTGAAGCAGAAAAATCCGGCGAGAGCGCTGGTGTATTTCGATAAGTATGCCGCCTTGCAGGATTCCATCAGGCATGTGCGCCAGCGCGAGCTGAACGAGGCCCTGAGCCTCAGTGCCAGCCTGGGAAAGAACCAGCAGAAGATCGATCTTCTGCAAAAGGAGCGCCAGCTCTCCGAGCAGGCGATGGAGCTCCTGAAGCAGGACAAAACGATGAAGGAAGAGCAGCTCGGCTTTAAGAACATCATCATCGGCGTGCTTATCTTCTTTATTTTTTCCATGCTGATGGCCGGCTTCTTCGTGATGCGCAGCTCCAGGGAGAAGCGAAAAGTGAACCAGCTGCTGGCGCTGAAATCGCTGAGAGGGCAAATGAACCCGCATTTTATTTTCAATGCGCTGAACTCGGTGAACCACTATATCTCGCAGAACGATGAGCGTAAGGCGAACCGTTACCTGTCGGATTTTTCCAAGCTCATGCGCATGGTCATGGACAGCTCCAAGCACAGCCTGGTGCCCCTGACAGAGGAGCTCGAAATGCTGCGCCTGTACCTGCAGCTGGAGCATACGCGCTTCAACGATAAATTCGATTACACCTTTGAGATCAGCGAGAGCCTGGCCGACAGCGATTTCGAGCTGCCGCCGATGCTCATTCAGCCTTACCTTGAAAATGCCGTGTGGCATGGCCTTCGCTACCTCGACGATAAGGGAAAGCTGGCCCTGACGTTCGAATCCGCAGGGAACGAGCTGTTGGTGACGATCACGGACAACGGGATCGGCAGGGAAAAATCGAAAGAGCTGAAAACGCATAACCAGAAGAAGCAGGCTTCTATCGGTATGCAGAATATAGAGAACCGCATCGTGATCATGAACGACCTGTTCGGTACCAATATCCGGGTGGAGATCGGCGACGCGTATCCGGGAGCGCTTCATTGCGGCACCAGGGTGACATTGTACATACCACAACAACATTAAGACACATGCTGAAAGCGATCATTGTCGACGACGAAAAAATAAGCAGGGATATCCTGAGTGACTACCTCGCAAAATACTGCAGGGACGTAGAGGTGCTGGATCAGTGCGATTCGGTGCAAACGGGGCTTCTGGCCATCGGGAAGCATCAGCCTGACATTGTGTTCCTGGATGTGGAGATGCCCAAGGGGAATGGCTTCGATCTGCTGGAGCAGGTAAAGGACATCAGCTTCGAAACGATCTTCGTGACGGCTTTTGACAATTATGCGATCCAGGCCCTGAACTACAGCGCGGCTTATTACATCCTGAAACCGGTAAGCATCGATGAGCTTGTGGCGGCTGTGGACAAGATCAAAGCACAGAAGCAGAAAAATGCCGCCGGTGTTCATACAAAGGTCCTGCTTGAGAACATGAAGGCGCGCACCATCGATCAGCATAAGATCGTGCTGCCCCTGCAGGACGGATTTGAGGTGGTAAGCCTCAAGGATGTGGTGCATTGCGATGCGCACGACAACTTCACCGACTTTCATTTTGTGTCGAAGCAGAAGATGATGATCTGCCGCACGCTGAAATTCTACGAGGAGCTGCTGGCGGAGTCGGGATTTATACGCGTTCATAAGTCGCACCTCGTTAATCTGGAGCATGTGCAGAAATACAAAAAAGGCAAAGGCGGCCAGCTGACGATGAGCAACGGCTCGGTAATCGACGTGTCGCCCAATAAGAAGGACGAGCTCATGCAGTACTTCGAAAAAGGGAAATAAAAATATCCTACCTCAGGGTATCCGGGTACATATCGAAATTTTTGACGCTGTTGATGACCTCGATTCTCAGCAGCTTACTGTGGTCGGCATTGTAATAATAAGTTTGCTTGCTTTTTGGAGAGGTCATTTTGAGCGTGTTCTTCCCGGTTTCGGTCAGGACGCCCAGTTTACCATAGCTTTCGGTGAATACCTCGTCGCCCGCCGATGGGATCTCGAAATACAATTTGCTGGCCGTCCAGTGGATGGGTTTGCTCAGCGTGGAATCCTTATAGGTATACTTGTAGGTGCGGCAATCGATGTTGTAATGGTCTTTGTCCCAGACCGTCTTTGAAGCATAAGGAACGCCATTGAGCGTGCTGTTGACCATGGCTTTGATGAGCACGCCGTTGTGGTAGAGCGATTCCGTTTTGATGTCCGCTTTTATCTTCAGGATCACCGAGAAGTCGACCGTGCTGTGGGTCACATAATAATCGAAGCCGCTATTTTTAATATGGTAAGCCTGCAGCTTCCCGATCCTGATGCCGGCCATTTTGATGACAAAGACCTTGTCCTGCGCTTTCGCTGCAAAGCTCAGGAAGAGAAAAAAGCTGACTATAAAACGGGCGCTCATCAATTGTCCGGATGAAGATACTAAAACTTCTTCATGTACGAATGCCGCCGGTCACCGGATTGGAAGGATAACATACCGCTCCGTTCAATGGTCGGGGATCATGTCGAAGTTTTTGATGCTATTGACCACCTCTATCTTCTCAAGCTTGCTGTAATCGCCGGAATAGTAATAGATCTGCCTGCTTTCGGGCGTCGTCATCCTCAGGGTGTTTTTTTTCGTTTCCTCCAGGGTGCTCAGCTTGCCATAGCTTTCCGTATAGATCTCCACGCCGGGCTTTGGAATTTCAAAATACATCTTCCCCGCCGACCACCGGATGGGCCGGGTAAGCGTCGTGTCTTTGTAATTGTATTTACGGGTATGGCAGTCGATGTCGTAATGGTCTTTCTTCCAGATGGTCTTTGAGCTGTAAGCTTCGCCGTTGATCTTGCTCGTCACGATGGCCCGGATGAGGACCCCGTCTTCATAAATAGCTTCCGTTTTTACATCCGCTTTAATGGTTATAAAGTCAACCGTGCTATGGGTGGCATAAAAATCGAAATTGCTCTTTTTCAGATGGTAGGCTTCGAGCTGTCCTATTTTGATCCCCAGCGCTTTCAGGGTATAGCTTTTGGTTTGTGCTCCCAGCCGGGCACAAAGGCAGATCAGAATTCCTATGATGGCGTGTTTCAACAACATCCTGTAACAAAAATGACGATCGCCGTATCTAAGCGGATCACCTGACTCTATTCAAAAACAATACCCGCTTTGTGAGCCATGAGAACCAGGTCGGTGTTGGCAGGCTCATCTCCGGCCTGTGTGATTTTCCGGCTCAGCTCAACATCCCGAAAACCTGCGTCCCGGAGCGTGTCCGTCAAAAAGCGGGCGCTGTGATAAAACATCCGGAGTTGCTCGCCCGCGCTGTTCGTTTTTATCCCCGATCGGTAATGGTCGTTTTCCTCCATGCAGCTCAGGTATAGGATTCCCTTTGGGCTTAGGGCCGTGGCGCAGCTTCGGATGAGGCTGGTGCTTTCATCCTCCGATATATAGGGAAGGCAGAAGCCGCAGAGGATCCCGTCATAGGTTTCAGTGATGCTGCCCAGGTTGCGGCAATCCAGCAGGAGGAACTCAGCGCCCGGGCTATTCACTCTGGCCAGCTCCAGCATCTTCGGGGCGATGTCGGTAGCGAGGATCCTGAGATCAGGACGTAAATGGAGCAGGTGGCGTGTGATATTGCCCGGTCCGCAGCCCAGCTCCAATACCTTTGCACCGTTGGCAAGATGGCTGCAAAAACGGTCGAAGGTATCGGCATAGAGGCTCACGTCCATAAAGCGGCTCTGGTAGAGCAAAGCATGCTTGTTGAAGATGTCGGCTGCGCTGTGTACAAGGCTCATGGTATTGATGAAGATACGATTTTTTTTGGGAAACAGCTAAACACAACAAAGCCCGGATCGCACAGGCAAACCGGGCTTCGAAGCTGTTTTGTGAGGCGTGGCCTATTCCAGCATCAGGATAACGGCGCTTCCTGCCGTTTTGCTGGTCATGACCTTTAATTTCACGCGGCGCTTGCTTTCCTCGTTTTCGTAGTCGAGTAACACATCCGCTTTTTCGGACGTCAGCTGTTTCCAGCTGGTTGTGCTCATATAGTCCTGCACCAGCCTGGTGGCTTTTTCTTTCATGGCTGTCAGCTCGGCTTCTTTGTCGGCCTGGTAGCGGCCAAACTCGGCGCGGTATTCCCAGCGGCCTTTGGAGTTATACCAGGTATACTGCTCGTTGACCACTGTAGGCAGTCCTTTGCCCGCTTTAGCCGGATACTGTGAATAGCCTTTCGAAACCCCTAAAAGCCCGGAAGCTTTCCCGGCATCTTCGGTGCTGGCTGTTGTGACCATGGTGAGGATCTCGCCAAGGCGTGTGCTGAATTTTTTTTGAGAATCGTTGGCGGAAGCTGCCGGCTTGGTTTGTGCCTGCATCACTGCTGCGCCGAATGGCAGGCAGAGTCCGAGGATCAGGATGAGTTTTTTCATAAGGGAAGTAGTTTGAGTTGTTTGAGGCTAAATGTAATTATTTCCTTCCGAATGCAAAATACCCCGCAATCTAAAGCATGATGCTGTCGGCCAAAGCACATGGAAAAGAAAGAGCCTATTGGTAATTTCCAGGCACAGCCCGGCAGGGAGAGGTGCACAGGCTTTGTCAGAGATCAGGAACTAAATTAGTATCTTTGGGCTGTGATGGTATCCGGCGCTTACCGGAATACACACAGGAATCATGAACCCGAACAGGCAGTAAGATGACGACGCTTTTTATTAAAAATATGGTTTGCAACCGCTGTATTATGGTGGTGCAAAACGAACTGGATAAGCTGGGCCTGGATGTGAAGAGCATCAGGCTGGGAGAGGTATCGCTTGAAAAAGAGCCAGACACCAAGGATAAAGAGCGATTGAAAGAGGTATTGGAATCCCTGGGCTTTGAGCTTATTGATGACAGGAAAGGAAGGATCATCGAGAGGATCAAGAATGTCATTATCGAGCTTGTTCATCGCCAGGACAATGGAGCCAAAACCAATCTTTCTGCTGTGTTGAGTGCGGAGCTGCACCACGATTACAATTATCTGTCCAACCTGTTCTCGGAGGTGGAAGGCACTACGGTTGAAAAATACTTTATCGCCCAGAAAATAGAGCGGGTCAAGGAGCTCCTGGTCTACGACGAGCTGTCTCTGAGCGAGATCGCGCTCCGCCTGAATTATTCAAGTGTCGCCTATTTAAGTAATCAGTTCAAAAAAGTAACCGGGCTCACCCCCAGCCATTTCAAGCAGATCAAAGAGGAGAAGCGGAAGCCCCTGGATAAAGTGTAGGCCGGATTTATTGTTCCCCTGAATCTTACAAATCAATCCCGAAATTCCACAACAGCTTTCCCTGCTATTATTGCCAATTTTGCCCTGTAAACCAAAGCAAGTGAAAACATGGCAACAACTAACACACAGGAAATCGTTTATCTTCCGCTGGAGGATGTGGAAAGCGAGCACTGCGCGCTCATCGTCGAGAAAGGGCTGGCGCAGGTAAAAGGCGTGGAAAGCCACAGGGTGGAGCTCAACAACCGCCGGGCGGCCATTACAGTAAAAAATAACGAGGCCATTGCCGAAGCCGTCAAAGCCATTAAGGACCTGGGCTACGGTGTGTCTACCGTCAAGCATACCTTTCCGGTATTGGGGATGACCTGTGCGTCCTGCGCCGGCAGCGTGGAAAGCATCGTCAGGTATCAGGAAGGCGTGGTGGGATCCTCGGTCAATTTTGCGACGGGCAACCTTACGGTGGAATACCTGCCCACGATGACGGATCCTGCCAGGCTGCAAAAGGCGGTTCAGTCCATCGGCTACGACCTGTTGGTGGAGCAAGAAGCCCGGCAGCAGGAAACGCTGGAGGCGCTCCATGCGCAGAAATTTCAAAAGCTGAAACGTAAAACCATATGGGCGGTTCTGTTATCGCTTCCGGTGGTGGTCATCGGGATGTTCCTGATGGACATGCCATACGCCAATGAGATCATGTGTCTTTTTGCGACACCTGTTGTGCTATGGCTGGGGAAAGACTTTTTCATCAACGGGTGGAAGCAGGCCATGCACCGTTCGGCCAATATGGATACCCTGGTCGCCCTGAGCACAGGGATTGCTTATGTGTTTAGCGTGTTCAATATGCTCTTTGCCGGCTTCTGGCATCAAAGGGGCCTGCATGCCCATGTTTATTTTGAAGCGGCATCGGTTGTCATTGCGTTTATTCTCTTAGGAAAACTGCTGGAGGAAAAAGCCAAAGGCAATACATCATCGGCCATTAAAAAGCTGATGGGCATGCAGCCTAAAACCGTACTGGTCATACAGGCCGACGGAACCGAGCGGCAAATGGCCATCGAAGAGGTAAAGGTGGGCGACAGTATCCTGGTAAAGCCGGGCGGGAAGATTGCCGTGGATGGCATGGTCACCACAGGCAGCTCTTACGTGGATGAGAGCATGCTGAGCGGAGAGCCTGTTCCGGTGCTGAAAAAGGAGAACGAGAAAGTATTTGCAGGAACGATCAATCAGAAGGGGAGCTTCCGGTTTACAGCCCTAAAGGTAGGTAAGGAGACCATGCTTGCCCAGATCATCAGGATGGTGCAGGACGCACAGGGCAGCAAAGCGCCGGTTCAGAAGCTGGTGGATAAGATCGCAGGTATTTTCGTTCCGGTGGTCATCGGTATAGCCATCCTCACCGCTGTGCTGTGGTTCTTCCTTGGAGGCGATAACGGGCTTGTGCAGGGATTGCTGGCAGCTGTAACAGTGCTGGTGATTGCCTGCCCATGCGCCCTGGGATTGGCTACACCTACGGCCATTATGGTAGGCGTTGGCAAAGGCGCCGAAAGCGGGATCCTGATCAAAGATGCGGAAAGCCTTGAGCTGGCCAGGAATACCGATGCCATCGTGCTGGATAAAACAGGCACGATCACCGAAGGCCGGCCGCAGGTGACAGGCATCCGCTGGCTGAATGAAGATGAGGCGGCTGCGGATATCCTGTTCAGCATCGAAAAGCAATCGGAGCATCCGCTGGCAGAGGCCGTGGTCAGGCATTTCGAAGGCAGGGCGGCTCTTGTCCCTTTATCCGGGTTCGACAGCATAACGGGCAAAGGCGCAAAGGCCGTCTACAAGCAGGAGGCCTATTATGTGGGCAATAAAAAATTATTGGCGGAAAACAACATCCGGATTGCTGAGCAGCTACAACAGCAAGCCGATGAATGGGGCAGGCAATCTAAAACCCTGATCTGGTTTGCAGACGGCAAACAGGCCCTTGCGGTGACCGCTATTTCCGATAAGATCAAAGAGACATCGGTAGAAGCTATTAAACAGATGCAGGACATGGGCATTGAGCTCTATATGCTGACGGGGGATAACGAAGCGACTGCCAGAGCCATTGCAGAGCAGACAGGGATCAGGCATTATAAGGCAGAGGTATTGCCACAGCACAAGGCCGATTTTATCAGGGAGCTGCAGCAGCAGGGTAAGGTTGTGGCGATGGTAGGCGACGGGATCAACGACAGCACGGCCCTTGCCACTGCCGATGTCAGCATTGCCATGGGCAAAGGAAGCGATATTGCGATGGATGTCGCCAAAATGACCATCATCTCCTCGGATCTTGGAAAGATCCCGCAGGCCATCAGGCTCTCGAAGCAAACGGTTGCCACCATCAGGCAGAACCTGTTCTGGGCATTTATCTACAACATCATCGGGATCCCGGTAGCCGCGGGCATTCTTTACCCGATCAACGGGTTCCTGCTGAACCCCATGCTTGCGGGGGCAGCGATGGCTTTGAGCAGCGTCAGCGTGGTAAGCAACAGCCTGCGCCTGAAATGGAAAAACTAAAACAGTAAATCCTGTAAATCAAAACCGGAATATCATAACAGCCTTCTTTAAAAGAATCCGGAGCTTTGTATCATTAAAACAACCAATCATTTTAAAAATAATAATCCTATGGAAACCCAGACATTTCAATTCAAAACAAACATTAATTGCAGCGGATGCGTTGCTTCGGTAAAACCTTTTCTGGACCAGGCAGAAGGCCTCTGCCATTGGGAGGTGGATACGGCCAATAAAGACAAGGTGCTGACGGTGAGCTCAGATGGGATCAGCGAGCAGGAAGTGATGGAAACCGTAAAAAAGGCCGGTTTTAAAATAGAACCGGTAAAATAAAAAGCTCCGCTTTTTGTTCATTCTTAACAGACCTTATTAACTTAAATTTTTTAACGATGAAATTAATAGCAAACATCATGATGGTAAGCGCGGCCATACTGTCATCCGTCAGCAGCTTCGCGCAAAACAGGAAGGCGACAACGGAAACCGTCAAAATTTCCGGGAATTGCGATATGTGCAAAGCCACGATCGAAAAGGCCGGCAACGTGAAAAAGCTTGCTGCCGTGGCATGGGACAAAGATACCAAAACGGCGATCCTTGCGTATGACAGCCAGAAAACGAGCAGCGATGAAATCCTGAAACGCATCGCCCTGGCGGGATACGACAATGAGAGGTTCCTGGCGCCGGCGGAGGCCTATGCGAAGTTGCCGGGCTGCTGCCAGTACGAGCGCGTGCTGAAGCCTGCCGCCAAACCCGCGGCAGATCCTCATAGCCATCAGGAAACGACCCCCTCGGCTAATGATCAGGCTCAGCAAGTGTCGCCATTGAAAGCAGTAACCGATACTTATTTTTCGGTAAAGGATGCTTTGGTGAAAACAGATGCCGGAGCGGCTTCTTCAAAAGCAGGCGAATTGCTTAAGGCCATAAACGCTGTAGATATGGCGAAACTCCCGGCTCAGGAGCATGCCGCCTGGATGAGTGTTCTGAAGGACCTAAAGGCCAATGCCGAAAAGCTGAGTCATGCCAGGGATATTTCAAAGCAGCGGGAAGCCTTTGCGCTATTGTCCGAAAATATGTATGCTTTAGTGAAAGCATCCAAACCGGAGGCGACTCTCTATTACCAGCATTGCCCTATGTACAATAACGGCAAGGGGGCTAACTGGCTGAGCAGGGACAGCGCTGTGAAAAATCCCTTTTACGGTTCTAAGATGCTGACATGTGGCAGCACGGTGGAAACTATTTCCAACAAATAAGATCCGGACCGGCTCATTTGAAATTAAAAGAAAGGAATTTCCGGAATGAATACATTGAACAATAGAACAGGTGCCCTGCTGACATTAGCCCTGCTCCTGCTGTGCAGCCGCCTGCTGCTTTCGCAGAGAACAGTACGCTACGAGCTGTTTGTAAAGGATACACTGGTGAGCTACGCTGGCAAAGAGAAGCGGGCCATTGCCGTCAACGGGCAGATCCCGATGCCCACGCTCACGTTTACGCAGGGAGACACGGCCGAGATAGTCGTTCACAACCAGCTCAGGGAAAGCACCTCGCTGCATTGGCACGGCGTGTTTCTGCCGAATAAGGAGGATGGCGTGCCCTGGCTGACGCAAAAGCCGATAAAAGCGGGAGAAACCTATACGTACAGGTTCCCGGTGATCCAGAACGGAACCCATTGGTACCACTCCCATTCAGGGCTCCAGGAGCAGATCGGGATGTATGGAAGCTTTGTGATGAAAAAACGGGAAGACGATCACACCTTTCGGAAAGGAATTGACGACCTGCCGGCGGTTCCGCTTATCCTGAGCGAATGGACCAACTACGATCCGGACAATATCAACAGGATGCTTCACAATGCCAACGACTGGTCGGCCATTAAGAAAGGCGCGACGCAATCGTATGCCGAAGCCATTAAGGAAAGACGGCTTGGCACCAAGGTGAAGAATGAATGGAAGCGGATGCTGGCCATGGATGTCAGCGATGTGTATTACGACAAGATATTGATCAACGGAAGCCAGGCGACGGATCTGAAAGCCGTGGAGGGCAGGGACCTGAAGGCAGGCGACAAGGTCAGGCTCCGGATCTCCAATGGCGGCGCCTCCTCTTATTTCTGGCTCAGGTACGCAGGGGGCAAAATAACGGTGGTGGCCAACGATGGCAACGACGTGGAGCCGGTAGAGGTGGACAGGCTCATCATCGCTGTTTCGGAGACCTACGATATCGTGGTGACCATTCCCGAAGAGGGACTTGCTTACGAGCTTCTGGCTACCACCGAGGACAGGACGCAATCGGCGAGCTATTTCATCGGCAAGGGGATCAGGCAATTGATGTCGCCCTTACCGCGGTTGAAGTATTTTGAAGGGATGAAGATGATGAACGACATGATGAAGATGAACGGCGACCTGGATGACATGGGCATGAAGATGAGCCTGAACCAGATGGATATGAATGTGGTGATGTACCCCGAGATCACCGGTGAAGGCGGAAAGGCGGAAGGGCACGGGCAGCATGTGATGAAAATGGAGGACGATCCAAACCGTTACAATGCCAATGCCCTGGGAGACCTCGTTACGCTGAACTATGCAATGCTGCAATCGCCCTATAATACGACGCTTCCCAAGGACGCTCCGGTGAAGGAGCTGAAGTTCACGCTTTCCGGGAACATGAACCGCTACGTCTGGAGCATGGACAACAGGATCCTCTCCGAGACGGATAAGATCCCGGTAAGGAAAGGGGAGGTGCTGCGGATCACGATTTATAACAATTCCATGATGCGCCACCCGATGCACCTGCACGGCTTCGACTTCCGGGTGCTTAACGGGAAAGGAGAAAAGTCGCCGCTGAAAAATGTGCTCGACATCATGCCGATGGAAACCGATACCATCGAGTTTCTGGCAAACGAGGAAGGCGATTGGTTCTTTCATTGCCACATCCTCTACCACATGATGTCGGGCATGAACCGCGTGTTCGCCGTGGACGATTATCAGAACCCTTATTTGCCCGATAAGGGGAAAGCATATAAGGCCTTGCAGAGGGAGAGCAATATGCCTCATCTGATGGCTCAGAACGACTTTGCCAGCAATGGAAACGACGGGGAAGCGATGGTGCAGAACGCAAGATGGTCTTTGGGCACGGAATGGCGCCTGGGCTACAACAGCATGCATGGCTTTGAGGTGGAAACCCATCTGGGAAGGTATATCGGCAGGATGCAATGGTTTATGCCCTTTGTCGGCTATGACTGGCGCTACCGGAAAATGGGAGTGGACGAGCATGAAAGCAATGTGTTCGGACAAAAGAATGAAAAGGACACGCGCAGGGCATTCAGCGTTGGGTTCATGTATACGCTGCCGATGATGATCCGCTTCCAGGCAGAGGTGTATCACGATGGGATCGTGAGGCTTCAGTTGATGCGGGAGGACATTCCCTTATCGAAGAGGCTCAGGGCAGGCTTTATGGTGAATACCGACCTGGAGTACATGGCGGAGCTTAAGTACGTCATAACTAAAAACATCGGCATCCGCGCGCACTACGACAGTGACATGGGGCTTGGCGCAGGCTTATCGCTGAATTATTAGAGTGGCAAAGTAAGGGATAAGCTCTGGAAGATATAAAGCAGAAATGGCATAGTTTTGGTAATTTGCCTGGAGTGGTACTCCTTTATGCCGTCGCTTCCTGCAATAATAATTACACGTGTGATGATCGTCCTGGTCCTGGCGGGAAATGCAGCAATCGGGCAATTGAATCCTAAAGTGAGTTTTTCGCCTGCTTTTTTAAGAGAACAGTCGTCGCCTTTGAAGTTTAAGCGTGAGAAGAATTACAATGCAAAGTACGATCTTGGGATTGGAGCAGACGTTTTTCTTATGTTCAGTAAATATGATCCGACTAAAAAGCGGGGTTTTCACTTTGGGCCTTCTGTTGGTCAATATTATTTCTGGAGCAACTCTGTCAAGACCTTTGAGCATCACTTTGAATACAGGGAAAATAATCTTGTGTCGCCCATGCTAATGAACCTGGGTTTCGGAAATGATCCACGGCAACTCCTGAGAAGAGAAAAACGCCTGGCCTATTCGGTAGATATAGCGTTCGGCGCGGCTTACATTCAAAACACCATCGTTTCTCTTCACACGCCCGATATCATCACTTCCAAAAAATGGTCAGAGATGGCCAGGTTCCGGTTTCATCTCATGTTTGCGACTGCCAATATCAGGATTCCTGTTCTTGGATTTGGATTGGAATATACCTACCTTGATAAAAGGAGTTTCGGTTCTGTGTTTTACTGAGAAGATGTCAATCTGCGATAATTAAGTATATGCAGGCCATTCATGGTTTTTATAAAGAATTTTGTAGTTAAAATTTTGAGTTGTGATTTTTTTCAAATATCTTCGTCCTCTCTTTTGGGGGATTAGCTCATTTGGCTAGAGCGCTTGCCTGGCAGGCAAGAGGTGACCGGTTCGAATCCGGTATTCTCCACAGCAAAAAAGGTTCCTGATCGTGGAGCCTTTTTTTGTTTTTCCCCTTGTTCCAACACCCGAAATCCCTTTGAAAGTACGTATGTACATGGTTTATATATTATATTCTCCCTCTAAAGACAGGTATTATATCGGTCATACGGAAGACCTCGAAAGGAGGCTGCAGGAGCATGACCGTAAGCGGAATATGGGAGCCAATGATTGGATATTGAAGTATTCGGAATCGTTTGAAACCCGGGCAGAAACTATGAAGCGAGAATCCGGGATCAAGCATAAAAAAAGAAGGAGTTATATCGAAAGCCTTATCGGGTCATTAGGCCAGAGCGTCCCGCAAGCCTGAAGGTGACGTATTTAGCTTAGGAAAAAAGCTCCTGACCTCCGGGGGCTTTTTGAATCAATCACCGCTTAATTCCTTGACCGCTTCCTGAAAGGATTCGTTTTCTATTTCAAGCAGAATGTCGCCAAACCTGTGATCGTCTTTCTTTCTCAGAAGCAGGCTTCTGCCAAAGTATAAATGGGTTTCATACCTCATGTCCCCGATTTTCCGGTTTATCTCTGTTATAATGGATTTGGGAAGCGTGCCGTCTACGTGCCATCTGCACAATACCTCCAGGGCGGTTGCCTGTGTCCAGTCATACGCTCCGAATGCCACTTCTTTCACCAGAGGCAATGATAGTTCCTGTACATGATAGAGCAGTTCAAAAATCACATACTGGCAAACAGCCATCCATTGCCCTAAGCCCAATTGTCCTTCGTCCACTCCTGAAGGAACCTTGGGAGCATCATGAAATCTGCTTTTTAAACAGCTTAAATCGCTTAAGCTTAAAAGGGCTGAATCCCGTTTGGCCGCTTGTTCAAAGGCTCTTCTATCTTTCAATAGAAGGGCAGCAAGAGAGGAAATCATGGTGTTAATGTCTGCTTCTTTCATCATAAGGCTGGGGGTTTTATCATGTCGTTTCACAAAAAAAGTCCTCACGATGCATTGTGAGGACTTTTTAGTTTTATCCGGTATCTTTTAAAGTTTCGCTTTGATTTCCACCATTTCGTAGCCTTCGATGATGTCGTCTACTTTGATGTCATTGAAGCCATCGATGTTCAGACCGCATTCGTAGCCGGTAGATACTTCCTTCACGTCGTCTTTGAAGCGTTTCAGCGATCCTAAAGCGCCCGTATGGATCACAATGCCGTCGCGGATCACACGTACCTTGGTGTTACGCGTTACCTTGCCGTCGAGCACATAGCAGCCGGCAATGGTGCCCACCTTGGTAATGTTGAATACCTCGCGTACCACGATGTTGCAAACCACTTTCTCCTCGAATTCCGGTGAGAGCATCCCTTCCATCGCCGCTTTGATCTCGTTGATCGCATCATAGATGATGGAGTAGAGGCGCACGTCGATCTCTTCCTGCTCTGCCAGCTTGCGTGCCGCTGCCGAAGGACGAACCTGGAAGCCCACGATAATGGCATTGGAGGCGCTGGCGAGCATCACATCGTTCTCGCTGATGGCACCTACCGATTTCAGGATGATATTGATCTGGATCTTCTCCGTCGACAATTTCTCCAGGGAGTCGGATAAAGCCTCGAGAGAACCATCGACGTCGGCCTTCACGATCACGTTCAGCTCCTTGAAGTCGCCGATCGCCAACCGCCTTCCGATCTCGTCGAGCGTAATGTGTTTCTGTGTACGGATGCCCTGCTCGCGCTGCAGCTGCAGGCGTTTGTTGGCCAGCTCGCGTGCTTCACGCTCGTCGCTCATCACGTTGAACTTATCGCCCGCTGTCGGCGCGCCGTTGAGGCCTAAGAGCTGTACCGGGATAGACGGGCCCGCTTCCTTGACATTCACGCCGTGCTCGTTGGTCATGGCTTTCACCCTGCCGCTGTAGCAGCCGGCTACCAGGATGTCGCCGATGCGCAGCGTTCCTTTTTGCACGATCACGTCCACCACGTGTCCGCGGCCTTTGTCCAGTTTGGCTTCCACAACCGATCCGGAAGCTTTGGCTTTCGGGTTGGCTTTCAGGTCGAGGATCTCCGCCTCCAGCACGATCTTCTCCAGGAGAAGGTCGATGTTCTTACCGAATTTCGCGGAGATCTCCTGCGATTGGTATTTACCGCCCCATTCTTCCACTAAGATGTTCATCGAGGCCAGCGCTTCGCGGATCTTATCCGGATTGGCGCCCGGCTTGTCAATTTTATTGATGGCAATGATCATCGGTGCACCTGCAGCCTGCGCGTGGTTGATGGCCTCACGTGTCTGAGGCATCACGCTGTCGTCGGCCGCTACCACAATGATCACGATGTCCGTTACTTTGGCACCACGGGCACGCATGGCCGTAAAGGCCTCGTGACCAGGAGTATCCAGGAAGGTAATGGATTTGCCGCTGTCCAGCTTTACATTGTAGCTGCCGATGTGCTGGGTGATACCACCCGCTTCGCCTGCGGTAACGTTCGTTTTACGGATGTAGTCGAGCAGGGATGTCTTACCGTGATCGACGTGACCCATGATGGTCACAACCGGCGGGCGTTCCACCATATCGTCCGGATTTTCGGTATCCTGCTCGTCGATCGCTTCCTGCGCTTCCACGCTCACAAACTCCGTTTTGAATCCGAACTCTTCGGCTACGATGGCCAGGGTCTCTGCATCCAGACGTTGGTTGATGGACACAAACAAGCCGAGGCTCATGCAGGTAGAGATGATCTGGGTTACAGGCACGTTCATCATTTGCGCCAGCTGGTTGGCCGACACGAACTCCGTTACCTTCAGTGTTTTCTTTTCCAGGTTGGAAAGCTCCTGCTCCGCT
>Ga0233425_10001993_pt1 | contig 42574 bp, 19 predicted proteins | sample Watercolumn_Towu_2_FD_181712 | JGI IMG/M metagenome (GOLD analysis project Ga0233425, IMG submission 181712) | Freshwater microbial communities from Lake Towuti, South Sulawesi, Indonesia - Watercolumn_Towuti2014_140_MG | ecosystem: Environmental > Aquatic > Freshwater > Lake | place...
ACACGTCGGACACGTCGGACACGTCGGACACGTCGGACAGGTCGGAGCCTACGTCAGTGCCGGTGCCAGGTTGGGCGATGGCGTTTCGATCGGCCCGGGGTCGGTGATCTGTGATGGGGCCGAGCTGCACGCCGGAGCACGGGTGGAACGGTGCGTGGTGCTGCCCGGGGCCAGGGTCGATGGATCGCTGTCGCATGCCATCGCGGGGCCGGGCTGGGTTGCAGACGTGCAGCAGCAATGATGCTCGCCGGGCTTGCGCCTCGGCTCGGGCCGGTAGAAGATGGCCGAAGCATCGAGGAGGGCCGAATGGGACACCTGTCGCTCAAACACGCTCGGGAATCGCTTCGAAGGCGGCTGGACCACAACCCGGTGGGGGCACCGCCGCACAAGGCGCTGTACGAGATCCTGTCCATGCTGTTCACCGACGAGGAGGCGGCCATAGCGGCGGCCCTGCCGTACGGGTTCACGGGTACCCGGAAGATTGCGGGGATCGTGGGGAAGACGCCGGAGGAGCTGGAGCCGGTGCTGGATCGGATGGCGGACAGGGGGTTGCTCTTCGATGTCCGGAAGGACGGGAAGGCCTGGTGGTACCTCAATCCGCTGGTGATCGGCTTCTTCGAGTTCAGCATGATGCGGATCCGGCCGGAGCTGGACCAGAAGCACCTGGCGCACCTGATCCACGAGTATGCGTTCGAGGACCCGTCCCGGGGGTTCATGAAGGAGCTGGGCAAGGGGGGGGAAACGCAGCTTTTCCGCCCGCTGGTGCACGAGCAGAACAGTGAGGGGGAGCCGGTCGAGGTGCTGGACTTCGAGCGGGCCACGAACATGATTTCCGAGGCCGGGGCGTGGTCCATCGGCCTGTGCCACTGCAGGCACGTGCAGCTCCACCGGGGCGAGCCCTGCCGGAACAGCGCCAAGGGGGTCAAGGACCCGATGGACGTGTGCCTCTCCCTGGGCGGGCCGGCGAAGTTCTTCGCCCGGCGGGGCATGGCAAGGGCGGTGGACAAGTCGGAGGCGCTCGACGTGCTGGCCGGGTCGGTGGCCGCGGGGCTCGTGCAGCTCGGCGACAACGTCCGGACCAAGGGGGCCTTCATCTGCAACTGCTGCGGGTGCTGCTGCGAGGTGCTGTCGGGCTATCGGCTGCTTCGGGATTCCCCGATGGTGATGACGTCGGGGTTCCTCCCGTCGTTCTCCGCGGACAAGTGCAACGGCTGCAACGTGTGCGTCAAGGCCTGTCCGGTCCAGGCACTGTCTGCGGGGGAGGCCGCCGAGGGAACCGACGGGGGGCGCAAGCCGATGCCGGTCCTGGATGCCGGGTTCTGCCTCGGCTGCGGCGTGTGCGGCACGAAGTGTGCCCGCGGGTCCATCCGGATGGAGCGGGGGCCCAGGCAGGTGCATACTCCCGAGACGTTGGTCGAGAAGATGATGCACATGGCGCTGGAGCGGGGGAAGCTGCAGTACCTGCTCTTCGACCGGGCGGATGCGGTGTCGCACGCGGCGCTCCGGGGGTTTGTCGGGGCATTGCTGAATCTCCCTCCGGGACGGCTCGTGCTGGCCAACCGGCAGCTCAAGTCGCGTTTCATCTCCTTCCTGGCCTCCAAGGCCCCTGTTCGTGAAGTCCCATAATTCTTGAACGGCTCGGGAAATCAGGCTAGAGTCGCTGTGCCGTATCAGGCTCTTGGGATTACCTAGTACGCGTGGGAGCGGAAAATGGCGAGAAAAGAGGAACTGCTGGACAAGGTGAAGAAGTCACCGACCGACAAGGCAGCACTGGACACCCTGGTGGGTTCCATGGCCCAGAGGGGGGATTTCCAGGCCCTCTATGAGGGGCTGCAGGAGGTGGTGGAGGGGATCCAGGACAGCGATGCCCTGGCCGAGTTCAGGTCCCGCCTTGTCGAGATTGTCCGCAAGCACCTCGATGCTGCCGGCGACGCGGTGCTGGCTGCCAACCTGAAGCTGAGGCTGGCAGGGCTCCTGTATGCGAACGACCCGAAGGAGGCGCTGGTGCTGGTGGCCGAGGCATTCGAGCGGCTGCCGTCGGAGGAGGTGGCGCAGCGGGCGGTGTTCATGCTCACAGACATGAAGCTGGCGCTGTTCGTGACGCAGCTCCTGCGGCAGAAGGCTGCGGCCGAGACGGGGTCGGAGCGGCGTGCGGACACCCTGTACCAGCTTGGCCACGCGGCACTTGCGAGCCACGACCTGGACCTGGCTGGACGGTCCTTCCGGGAGCTTTCCGGGTCGTTCAAGGGGTGGGCGGACAAGGCACGTGAGGGGAGCGCTCTGGTCGCTTCGGCCATCTCGGAGACGGAGCAGCAGGTGACGCAGCTCGAGGCGCAGCTCTCGTCCGCCACGGACATCGAGCGGGCCGTGCTCAAGGGGAAGCTGGGCAGGAAGCTGGTGAGCCTGGGGCGCCTGGACGAGGGGATCCCGCTGCTGGAGGAAGCGCTCGACCAGAACCCGGGGGAGGAGCTGTTTGTTGAGTTGGCCGAAGCGTACAAGGCCAGCGAGAAGTGGTCCCGGCTCGCCGAGCTGGTGGAGCAGTGGACGGAGCGGGTCAAGGACGACGAGGCCCGGCGGGAGCTGCTCAAGGAGCGGGTCCGCGTCTTCATGCTGAAGCTGGGGGACCGGAAGAAGGGGGCGGTGGCGCTGGACGACCTGTACAAGCGGTATCCGGGGGACCCGGGGGTGGTCGAGTTCTGCGTCAACGTCTTCTCGACGATTGAAGATTTCGATGCGCTGGCGGCCCTGCTGGGGCGGGCCCGGCAGGATACGCGGGACCGGGACCAGGAGCGGCGTTACCTGGAATGGGAAGCCGCGCTCAAGTGGCGCAAGCTGGGGGACCTGGAGGAAGCCGAGAAGCTCTACCGGCGGGTCAAGTCGATCGACCCACGAAACGAGCCGGCGCTGCTGTTCTACGAGGAGTACTGCCGGGTCCACAAGGACTACCGCAAGCTGTACTCGGTGCTCTCGACGAGAGCGAGCCTGGTCCCGGACAGCCAGAAGGTGCGGCTCCTCAAGGCCATGGCCGACGTGGCTGCCGGTGAGCTGGCGCAGCCCGACCGGGCCATCGACAGTCTCAAGAAGGTCCTGGTGCTCGATCCGGGGGACGAGGAGGCTTTCGAGCGGCTGGCCTCGCTGCTGGTGGAGACGCGGCGGTGGCACGCGGTCATCGAGCACTACTCGGCCCGCCTGGATCGGCTGGCGGACGAGCAGAACGAGCGGCGCATCGACCTGCTGCACCGGATGCTCGACATCTACGAGAACAAGGACAAGCTCCCGGTCCCGGAGATGGTGGTGACGCTGCACCGGCGGATCCTCCAGGTGGACCCGCAGGCAGCCCAGTCCATCGATGCGCTCGAGGATTACTACCGGAAGAACAGCCGCTGGGGCGAGCTGATCGAGGTGCTGGAGCGCAAGGCCGAGCGGGAGAGCGGAAATAAGGAGCAGCTCGCCATCCACAAGGAGATTGCCCGGATCCTGATCGAGTACCAGCACCAGGAGCAGAGCGCGATTCCGCACCTGGAGCAGGTGGTGTCGCTGGCACCGAAGGACGACGAGGCCGTCAAGCTGCTGGCCCGCGCGTACCGGACCCGGGGGGACTTCGAGAAGTTCTTCGACCTGGGGAAGCGCCAGCTTGCGTCGGCCAGGGGGCAGGACCGCAAGGATCTGCTCGAAGAGCTTTCGACCATCGCGCTCGAGCGGCTGTCGCTGGAGGACGAGGGGGCGGATCTGCTGGAGAAGCTGTTTGCCGCGGACCCGAAGCACCCGTGGGCATTCCGCCGGCTGCGGCAGCTCTACGACAAGCTGGAGCGGTACGATGCGCTGTGCGACCTGTACGGCCGTGCGGTGGAGAAGAGCACGGGGGCGGCGCAGCGGGAGAACCGGGAGCGCCTGGGGCTGCTCCTGGCCGAGAAGCTGGACCGCCGGGAAGAGGCCGGCGAGGTGTTCCGCAAGCTGTTGACCGAGGATCCGAACAACCGGCAGGTGCGCCAGCATCTCCAGCGGATCCTGGCGCAGTCGGGCGAATTCGGGGAGCTGCTGGACATGTTCAAGCAGGAGGGGAACGTGCCCGGCCTGCTGCGCTTCCTGGACGAGTTCCGTCAGAAGGAGGGCGACCTGGTCCGTGCCCGGGCCGCGGGGTTCGAGATGGTCCGTCTGACCCGGGAGGTGCTCAAGGACAAGGCCAAGCAGCGCCAGGTGCTGGATTCGCTGCTCGACCAGTTCCAGCAGGACGTGGAGCTGGCCCGCATGGCCCTCGAGGCGCTGCCCGAGGGGAAGCCGGGGCTGGAGGCGGCCCGGCCGCTGTCCATCCTGGCCGAGCACGGGGAAGGGGAAGAGAAGCAGGAAGCCGCTCTCAAGCTGGCCGAGGCGCTGGAGCAGGCGGGCGAGACCGAGACGGCTTACACCCGCACGGTGAAGCTCTTCCTGGAAGGGGCCCGCAACGGCGACCTGTCACTGCTGCAGACGGTGGTGGACCGGGCCGAGCGCTCCGGAAGCCTGGAGGGGATGGCTCGACTCATGGTGGAGCTGCTGGGCGATGCGTCGCCCGACATCCAGGAGCGGCTTGCCCTGGAGACCGCCAGCCTGTTCAAGGTCCGCATGAAGGACCCGGCCCGGGCACGCCAGGTGCTGGAGGACCAGCTCAAGCGAACGCCCGACTCCCTGGAGGTACTTCGGGAGCTGGAGCGGCTCTACATGGCCGCGAGCTCGTGGGAGGACTTCGAGCGGGTCGTCCGGGCCATGGCTGACCTCACCCCCGAGCTGGATGCACGCAAGGTGGAGCTGCACAAGCTGGCGCAACTCTATGAGGAGATCGTTGCAGAGTCGGAAAAGGCCGCTGCCGTGTACCGCGAGCTGCGCGAGCTGGACCCGTCGGACCTGGAGGCGTTTGCCGGTCTGAAGCGGGCACTGGAGGAGCTCGAGTCGTGGGAAGCGCTGGCCGAAGTGCTCGAAGAGGAGCTGCTGGTCGCACCGGCCGAACAGGTGCGGGAGGATCTGCTCCAGCTCGCGCTGCTGCTCGACGGGAAGCTTTGCAAGAAAGAGGCCGCTGCGCAGACCTGGGAGCGGGTCCTCGAACAGTGGCCCGAAGACGAAGACGCCTGGACCCACATCCGGCGGCTGTTCGACGAAGGGGAGGCGCTGGCCCAGGTGCTGCCGCTCCTCGAGAAGTGCTACGAAACGGCCGAAGACTGGAATGCCCTCGTCGAGGTGCTGTCCCGCAAGGCCCAGGTGACCGAGGACGACCGGGAGCGGTTCGACACGTTGTCCCGCTGCGCCGAGATCCTCGAGGACCGGCTCGGCAGGCCCGACGAGGCCTTTGCCAACCTGGTCCACATGACCGCGCTCGAACCGGGGGCGGAGGGGCTGCTCGGCAGGCTCGAGCGAGCCGGCCGCACCGCAGGGAAGCTGGCCGGGCTGGCCGGCGTGTGCAGGGGGCTGCTGTCCATCGGACAATCGGACTTCTCCGCCCAGGGCCCTCTTCCCGAAGAGCTGGACCAGCCCGTGGCCCTGCTGCTCGCGGACCTCGCCATGACGCTCGAGGACTTCCCGGTGGCAATCCTGGCGCTGCAACGGGCCAGGGTCACGTCCCCGTCGGACCTCGGGCTTTTCGGACGCCTGGAGGAGCTGCTCGACCTGTGCGACCGGCACGCAGACCTGCTGGCACTCCTCGAAGAGAAGAGGGACTACGTCTGGGAGGAGGACGAGAAGCGGGCGTTGTACCGGCAGATTGCGGACCTGCTGGCCGGCAAGCTCGAGCGGGAGGAGGACTCGATCCCGTGGGTCGAGGAGCTCCACGCCCTGGCACCGCAAGACGAGGAAGTCGATTCCCGGCTGGAGCGGCTCTACAACGACTTCGAGCGGTGGCCGGAGCTCGCCGCGCTCCTGCAGACCCGGCTGGCCCGGCTCGAGGACGAGCCGAGGCGCCGGACTACGTTCCAGCTTGCGCTGCTCCATCGGGATCGGCTGGGCGATGTCGAAAGCGCGTTCCAGCTCCTGGCGGACGTCATCGCCCAGGAACCGGGGAACGGGGAATTCGTGGGAGCGCTGGCCCAGCTCCTGCACATGGAGGACGCTCAGGGGTTCGAGACCGTGGCCTTGAAGGCCGCCTCGGTCCTGGAGCCGATCGCCAGGGAAGCGCAGGACTGGGTGCAGCTTGCCGAAGTTCTGCGGGCAAGAGCGCGGCTGTCCCCCGAGCCCCAGGGCGCGGCCACGGCCTGGCACTCGCTGGGCAGGCTCCAGGCCGACCAACTGGGCGACAGGGATTCGGGGCTCGAGTCGCTGGCACTGGCCGTGGAAGCGGATGCCGGGAGGGAGACGTTTGTCGAAGACCTGGTGGCCCTGGGCCGGGAAACCGCCGCAGCGCAGCGGGTCATCCGTGCGCTGGCAACCGGCATCGGGCAGGTGGAAACAAGCCGGCATCTGGAGGCGCTGCGCGCACTGTCGCAGACGCTGGCCGAGTCGAATGCAGACGCGGACCTGGCATCCCGAACGCTGGAGCGCCTGGTCGAGCTGGATGTGGACGACATCGAGAATTACTGGTCCCTCGACGCCCTTTACTCCAAGGCCGGCAAGACCGGAGATCGCATCCGGATCCTGTCCCTGGCCGTGGAGCGGATCGACGGCCGCAAGCGTGCCGACGTGCTGGTCACGCTGGCCCAGCTCCAGGAAGACGAGGGGCAGCGGTCGGACGCGGTCGACAGCCTGACCCGGGCCATCGACAACCCCGACCTGCTGGACGAGGACCGACGGGAGCTGGCATTCAACCTGATCGAGGCCGCACTCCAGGCCGAAGAGCGCTGGTACGACCTTACCCGGACCCTGGAACAGCGGCTTCGCTTCGTCAAGGATGGGGAGGAAAAGAAGGGGATCCTGTTCCACCTGGCACGGGTGGAGGAGGAGAATCTCACCAACCCGGACCGGGCCGCGGCCCACTACCATGCGATCCTGGACGCGGATCCGGTGGAACCGGCAGCATTTGCCGCGCTGGCAAGGATTCTCGAAGCCGGCGGCCGGCACGATGCCCTGGAGGATCTGCTCTCGACCCGCTCCGAGCTGGTGGATGACGCGTCCGAGAAACACGCACTCCTGCTGAGGCTCGCCAAGGTCCGCCTCAACGACCTGGCGAATCCAGACCGGGCCGTCGATGCCCTGGGGCTGCTGGTCGAAGCCCATACGGCCTCGGCGGAAGTGGTCGAGCTGCTGGAGCTGATCTTCGCGGAGCATGCCGAGGCCGGCTTCAGGGCCTCACAGCTGCTCGAGAGCGTGTTCGAGCGGGAAGAGCGGCACGAGCAGCTCGCCGAGGTCTACAAGGCCCAGATCGACCGGTACCCGCAGGAGGTCGACCGCGTCGAGCGATACCGGACGCTGGCACAGCTCTATGAGAAGCGGTTCAAAGATACCGATGCCGCGTTCCTGTACATGAGCCAGGCATTCAAGCTGGAACCCACGTCGGAATCGATCCACGACGGGCTGGTCGCTCACGCCCGGGAACGGGGCAGCTTCGACGAGCTGTTCGACATCTACCTGGACGTGCTGGTGCAGCTCGAAGAGGCGGAGGGGCGCAACAACCTCCGCCGGAAGATGGTGGGCATCTACCACGACGAGCTGAAGGACCTGGAGCATGCGGAGCTGATCTACCGGGACATGCTGGACGACGAGCCGGGCAACCCGTTCGCCATCGAGCGTCTCCAGGGGCTGTATGCACAGCAGGAGAACTGGGACCGCCTGGTCGAGGTGCTGCGCATGAAGGTGGAAGCAGCCCCCTCGGACAAGGCCCGCATCCCGGTGCTGTACGAGGTGGCCTCGGTGTTCCGGGAGAAGACTGCCGACCTGGTCGAGGCGCTCGACGTGTACGAGCGCATTCTCCAGCTCGACTCGTCCCAGGCGGACGCGTACCGGGGGATCGAGAGCATCCACTTTGAGCAGGGGGACCTCCAGGGGGTCACCGCGACGCTGCGACGGGAGCTGGCGAGCCGGACCACGCCCGAGGAACGACGGGAAGTGCAGCTTCGGCTGGCGGCCTTGCTGGCCGGGGAGCTGGAGCAGTTTGCCGAGGCCTCGGACACGCTGTCCGAGGTGTTCGCCGCGTTCCCGTCCGACCCCCAGGCCCTCGAACAGCTCGACGAGGTCGTGGATCGCTGGGATGCCCCGTCACCGGAGGCCATCGGCCTTCTCGTGGACGCCCGCACGCAGGCCTCCGAGTGGGACCTGCTCGTCACCCTGTACCAGAAGCTGGCGGGACGGGCCCCCAACGACGAGGAACGCATCGATTGGCTCGAGAAGATCTACCGAATCCGGGTGGAATCGCAGCAGGATCTTCGCGGCGCTTTTGCGGCCACCAAGATCATGCTGACCATCGATCCGACTGCGGCCGACCGCCGACAGCGGCTGGTCGACCATGCGCTGGCCGTGGACGAAACGGCCGACCTTCTCGAGTTCCTGGAAGGGTTGCTCGAACACGACCGCGTGGCGGGGGCCGAGCCGGAATTCGAGATCCGGCATCTCCTGGCCGGACTGTACGCGGACCGTGCGGATGACAAGGCCGCAGCGGCGGCTCACTTCGAGGCCGTTGCCGAAGGTCCCCTGGAGAATCTCGCCGCGGACTCGCGCCAGCGCCTCCGGCCGCTCTACCAGGACCTGGAGGCGTGGGACAAGTACGTCGCGCTCATGGAGCAGCTCGGTACGCAGAGCGCCGAAGTCCCGGTTCGGAGGGCCTGCCTGCTGGAAGCCGCACAGGTGGCCGGAGTCACCCTCAACGACCCGGACAAGGCGCATGTGCTCCTGTCCTCCCTGGTCCAGGAGCTGCCGGATGACCCGGTGGTGCTCGAGCGGTTCGAGAGCCTGCTCGTCAGCCAGGCACGGGTCGACGAGCTGGAGGAGTTCCTCAGCGGGCGGGTCGATCGGACCGCGGCAGCGGAAGAGCGCGGGGCGATCCGGTTCCGGCTCGGCAACCTGCTGCTGTCCCAGTCCGGACGGGTTCCTGAGGGAGTCGGAGAGCTGCTGACGGCCTTGCAGGAAAGCCCGGGCATGGCACCGATCTGGGTCGTGCTCGAGCACCTGGCCGGCTCGGAGGAGACTCCGGACGGAGAACGGCTGCGGGTCGCAGCCGGGCTCGAGGCGGCCTATCCCGCCACCGGAGCGGAAGAGAAGGTCCGGAAGATCCTCGAGCTCCGACTGGCGCTCGAGGAGGACGTCGTCGAGCAGAATCGCATCCACCTGAAGCTGGCCGACCTGACCCAGGAAGGGGAGCCGGAAACGGCCTTCCTCCACTGTGCCCAATCGCTCAAGATGTTCCCGGGCGTGCCCGAGGTCGAGGAGCGGCTGGCACGACTGGCGGATTCCGCCTCGGTTCACGCAGACTACCGCGACGTCCTGACCGAGGTCGCGGAGCTTGCCGGAGACGATGCGCTGCTGGTCCGCTACCTGCACCAGGCAGCGGAGCTCGATGCCGGGGTGCTGCGCAACCCGGAGGCCGCCGCGGCCACCTGGGAGCGCGTGCTCACCGTCGACGAAATGGACCGTACGGCCCTTGCCCACCTCGAGGAGTGGTACCGGGGGCAGGAGGCATGGGATCGCCTCGCCCCGATCCTCGAGAAAGCCATCGAAGTGGAGGACAAGGCCGACAAGAGGGTCGCCCGGGGGCTCGACCTGGCCCTGCTCTATCGCCAGAACCTCGGCGACGTGGCAAAGGCCCGCACGTGGTTCGAGGAGATCGGCCACGAGCCGCAGGTCCGCGAGGAAGTCTGCGTCCACCTCGAAAGCATCTACCGGGAGCTCGAGGAGTGGGAGACCCTGTCCGACCTGCTGATGCAGGTCAAGGACGAGATCGAGGAGGCGGCAGGGCGGCGGGACGTCCTGCTCAAGCTCGCGTACCTCAACGAGGAGTACCTGGACAACCGGGAAGAGGCATTCCACCGGTTCGGCGAGCTGCTCGAGAGCCACCCGGAGGATTTGGCCGCGCTGGCCGGACGCCGCCGCTGCGGCCTGGCCCTGGAAGACTGGGATGCCGTGGCCCGGGCCGACGAGGTGCTGATTGCCAAGGGAGATGCTGAGCAGGCACCCGAACTTCGCAAAGAGCTGGCCTCGATCCTGCTGGAGCGGCTCGGCCGCAAGCGGGACGGGCTCAACTGGCTGGCCCCCCTCCTGGGGGAACCGCCACTGTCCGAGTCGATCCGGGAGCTGGCGATGAGCCAGCTCGAAGACCCTGAGATCGGGGCCGAAATCGCGGGCCTGCTGGAACCGGCCCTCGACGTTTCCGACGAGCTGGAGGCCCTGGTCCGGCTGTACGAGACCCGGCTGGAGCTGGCCGCCGGCACAGAGGAGAAGCTCCCCCTGGTGCTCAAGGCGATCGACGTGCTTTCCGACCGGATGGGAGACCAGGAAAAGCCGTTCGCCCTGGCAGCAGGGCTCCTCGAGCTTGCGCCGTCAGACACGGACCTCACCGCCCGCCTGGAGCGTCTGGCAGAGAAGACCGGCCGCTGGGATCGCTATGTCGAGACCCTGACCGGTGCGTTCGACTTTGCCGGCGGCACGGAGCAGTTCCTGGTGCTGGGGACTCTGTTGGCGCGGGCGTGCGAGGAGCGGCTCGGGAATCCGCAGGCCGCGTTGGAGTGGAGCCGCCGCGTCCTGGTCGAAGCACCGTCCGATGTGCCCACGATCCGGAGAATCGAGGGGCTGCTCGACCGGCTGGAGCAGTTCGAGGAGCTGGCACGGTTCTATGATGCCGTTGCGCTCGACTTCGAGGGGGACCAGCGGGGCGAGTTCCTGCTGAAGTCCGCGTTCCTCAAGGAGAGCCGGCTGTCCGACCCTGCCGGTGCGGTGCAGGGGTACCGGGACGTGCTGTCCCTGTTGCCCGACAACCAGGCCGCGCTCGAAAGGCTCGATGCCATGCTCGACAACCCGCTCCTGGCACTGGCCGCGGTCGAAGTGCTCGAGCCGGCCTACCGGCAGAGCGGGGAGAAGGAGAAGCTGGCCCGGGTCCTCAAGGTGAAGGCCACCGAGGTGGAAGGCAGCCTGGACCGGTCCCAGATCCTTGCCGAAGCCGCACAGCTGATGGCCGACCTGCATGGGCGGGAAGCCGAAGCGTTCGAGACCTACCTGTCGGCCATCCGGCAGAAGCGGTTCGAGACCCACGACATCCTCCTGGGGGCGGAACGGCTGGCGGAGCAGCTCGACCGCTGGCAGGACCTGGCCTCCGCACTGGAGCAGGTCTGCGCAGACCCGGGTAGCGACGAGCTCAAGCCCGACCTGCTGCGCCGCCTGGCACTGGTCTACCTGGAGAAGATGGGGAACCCGAACCTGTCCGAGCTGAAGCTGCGGGAGATCCTCCACCTCGACCCGGACAACCTCTTTGCGCTCCAGCTCCTGTCGCAGGTGCTGGCCCGGCTCGAGGAACCGGAGGAACAGCTCATCGTCCTGGCCCGACTGGGTGACCTCGCCGTCGATTCCGAGCAGAAGAAGGGGTTCTTCCTCGAGGCTGCCGGCATCGCCCACGATATCGCTCAGGACGGCCGAGCCGCGGACTTCTACTCCCAGGCCCTCCGGGTCGCGCCGGACGACATTGACGCGATCCGTCGCCTGTCGGACATCTATCGGAAGCAAGGTTCCTTCAAGGAGCTCGTGGAGCTGCTGGAGCGTTGGGCCGGCCTTCTCGATGTCGACCACGCAGTCGAGCTGCTCCTCGAGGCTGCCCAGATCGCCCGGGACCGTCTCACGGCCCCGTCGCGGGCCATGGCCCTTTGCCGGCAGGTGCTCGACCGGGACGAGGACAACCACGATGCGCTCCTGGTCATGTCCGACATCCTGCGCGGCCAGGACCGACCGCAGGAGCTGGCGGCCACTCTCGAGAAGCTTGCGGGGATGCTCCAGCCCGAAGAGCGTGTGGGCATCTACTGGGAGCTCAAGGATCTGGCGGTCCAGACCGGCGATTCCGAGGCCGCGGTGGGATACCTCCAGAAGATCATCGAGATCGACCCGGGCAACGAGGGGGCAGTCGAAGCCAAGCTCGACCTGCTCCGGGGCGGAGAGGACCTCTACTCGCTGGTGGCCACCCTGGAAGACCAGGCCAAGAGGACCGACGATCCGGTCCGCCGGGTCGAGCTGCTCTACCAGGCCGCAGTCACGCTGGCCGACGAGGTCGGCGACCCCGTGGCCGCGCTGGAACGGCTGCGGACCTTGCGGGAGCTTGCACCCGACAATGTCCAGGCCATCCGGAAGACAGCGCAGATCCTGGTGCAGCAGCACGACTTCTCGGCCGCTGTCGAGACGTGGGAAGAGCTGGCCAAGCTCGTGGAGAGCCCGGCCGAGAAGGGGGACTGCTTCCGGGCCGCAGCCCGCGTCGCCATCAACGACCTGGGCGACTCGGAGCGGGCTCTCTTCCTGGCCCGCCAGGCCCTGGCAGCAGAACCCGATTCGGCCGAGGCCGCGGACATGGAGAGCCTTGCCCTCGAACGCCTGAAGCGCTACGAGGAGCTGACTCAGACCCTGCTGGCCCGGGTCAAGAAGACCCAGGATGCCGGTCGCCGTGCGGAGCTGTCCAAGCAGCTCGCCATCGCGTACCGGGACGGCCTGGGACGGGAGGACCTTTTCCTGAGCTGGACCGAGGAGGCCCACAAGGCCAAGGAGGACCCGGAGCTGGTCGACGAGATGCTGCGCCACTACCGCAAGCAGGACAACATGCAGCGCGTGGCCCCGCTGCTCGAGTGGCGGGTCTCGTGGCTGACCCAGCGCAAACAGCTCAAGGAAGTGCCGGTGCTCCTGTTCGAGCTCGCCCAGGCCCGCAAAACGCTCGGGCAACCCGAAGAAGCGCTCCATGCGCTCGCCAGGTGCCTGGACATCGATGCCTCCTTCCTCCCGGCCCTGTTCCTGTCCGCATCGCTGCGCTTCGAGCAGGGACAGGCCGACGAGGCACTCCCGCTGTTCCAGAACCTCCTGCTCCGGATCAACGAGCTGGAAAGCCGGGAACAGAAGATCGCTGTCTACATGAGCCTCGCCCGCATCAACATCGACAAGGGCGACAAGAAGAAGGCAAAGACCTTCCTCACCCGACTGCTCTCGCTGGACAGAAACCACCCCGAGGCCAAGGAGCTCCTGGGAACCCTCTGAACGGATCGCTGGGGGTGTGACATCCCTCGATGTCCCAGTGAGACATCGGAGGATGTCACTGTGACATGTCTCCCCCCCCCGAGGGCGTTCTGCATTTCCCGTGCCCTGGTCAATACCGGACGGTGCGCGCCTCAGGCGGATCATTGCTGGCAGTCATCTGGTTGGAGAAGGCGGGGGTGTGACACCGGCGGGCGTTGCCGTCTCCGCCGGTGTCACACCGTCTTGTCCCACAGGAACGTCCCCCCTGGACGTGTGGAACGCGTCATGGCTGACGCATCGGTGCGGCCGCATGGGCCTCAAAGAACCGATTGGCCGAAACGGTCCGTGGTGGTCGAACAGGTGGGCAGTGGACCGCTCCGACCCGACACCTTAATAGGGGAAAAAAGCGTGCCAGACCTCGGCGTCGGGAAAGAAAAGTGACAGGTCAGTGCCAGAAACCGAGTCCGAACCCCCAGTTGAAGTAGCGCGATGCCAGGTCGAACGACATCCCGGCCCTGAGGTCCCAGTAGAACAGGCGAAAGAGGCGGACATCCATCCCGAACGTCCCGTGGGCCCGGGCATCGCTCTGGTCGAGTCGGGGCGGCTCGATGTAGCTCCCTCCCCGGATGACGAGCCGATTGCTCCAGACCTCCGATTCCAGCCCTCCATGGACCGAGAGGCTGCCGTCCTGCCCGCTGAGGGCCTCCTCGCCACCTGCGAACGGGGCGGCACCGACGGCCCCCTTTGGAGCCGGCCCCCAGAAGACCAGGTCGAGCGCGGCCCGGACGTACCGGCGGTTGAGGGGAGGAGAATCGGGCTGCGGCTCCCCCGCGACCTTCTCTTCTCTCGGCCGATTGTAGGGGTGTCCGCCGAAGCTGTGGAAGAAGGATACCCCGGTGGCAATGCGCCAGGGAATGTGGACCGAGTCCGGAAGCGGGGTGGCCCCCAGGTCGCCGTCCATGCCGTCCCGCTTGGAGGAATCGATGAGAACCGGGAACCGGATGCTGGTCCCGAGGCGGATAGGGAGCTTGAGGGGGCGCCACAGCACTCCGGACTCGAGCCCCCCTCCGTTCCACTTCACGCTGCCGTTCTGCTTCCAGTCGGCCTTGGCGCCCTGGGCCGCCTGGTCGACCCAGGAGGTGACTTCGAGACCGCCGCCCCCCAGGCCGGCCCCGACGACGAGCTGCTCCCGGAGAAATGCGAACGCCGCGCCCAGGTACCCGTAGGTGAAGGCGTAGGTGAGGCGCTCGTTCCCGGTGACGGCGGAGAACGTGTCCGAGTTCAGCCAGAGCCCCACTCCCAGCCGGCCGAACTGCAACCCGGCCCCGAGGTTGATGCCCAGGTATCCCTCCCCTCCGCCCGCATACGTTCCGTCGTTGTCGATGTCGGCATCGGTTCCAGGCACAAGGATGAGCCAGTCGAGGTTGAAATCCCAGTCGAACCAGTCGGTGGACCACTCATAGCGGTTGGCCAGCGACGCGGTGTTGAGCAATCCCCCCTGCGTTCCCTCGGCCACCGCGGTGTAGGCCCCCCCCATGCCGAGCACCCGGGGCGACGCAATCACCGGTCCCCGAAACACATCGACCGTGGTACCCTGGGATTCCTGGGCGGACGCGGGCGAAACGGGGGTGCAGAACACGAGCAGTGACAAGGTGACAGCCACCCGCAGCGACCTGTCGCGCTCAACACGGACCATCCGACCTCCAGTGCCTTCCTTGGCCACGCGGGACAACCGTGCTACTATAGCACGACCGTTTGGGAGGTGGTATTTTGCAACCGGCCTTTCCTGTCCTGCTGGCACTCGTTTCGGCCCTGTTCCCGCTGCCGGGAACCGGCGAAGCGGCGGCCTTCGTTCCCGTTCTGCTCCCTCCGGCGGCTGCCGCAGGGGCTCCCACAGGGTCACCCGAAGCCGCCCTGGATGTGCTGGTGCTGGGGTTCTCACCCGAATCGGACCGCGTCCTGCTGGCCGAGCGCAAGAGCGAGACAGCCGTGACGCTGCGACTGGTGGACCGACAGACGACGACACTCGAGGCCGAGCTGGTGCGTTTCCAGTCCGCGCAGACGGCCCCCGCGTTCGAACCCGAAGCCCTGTTGCGCCAGGAGAAGACCAGGGCGTTCTTCAGCCGCCACGGCCTGAAGCCGGCACCTGCGGCCTTCCTGTCTTCTACTGGGAAGGCACAGGCATCGCTCCGGTTCGCTCCGGAGGGGTACGTCCTGTCCCTCGTGACGTCGGCAGGGGAGATGGAGCTGCTGCGGCTCCCGACTCGCGCTGCGTTCGACATCCGGTCCTGGTTCTCGCCGGACGGGAAGCTGCTGGTGCTGGCCGGCTGGCGGGACGATGACGGCACCGGAGACGGCGGTCCGACCGGAGTTTTCCAGGTGGCCCCGGCTGCGGGGGAAACCGCACTCGACGAATCGCGAATCGTCGAGATCCTGGTGAGGGATGCCCGCTCGATGCTCGATGGCAGGCGGTTTGCCCGGGCGGCAGAAGGGGCCGCCGTGGCCCTGTCCCGACAGAGGAACCCTGCTACGCTCGAGCTGGCGGCCCTCGCGCTCGCGTACGCGCAGAATTGGAAGGAATCGGCCGCTGCGTACGAGGAGCTGGCCCGCGGGAAGGAGGCTTCGTCCCAGGAGGCAGCGGCCCGACTCCGGAGGTCTCCCCTGGTGCGGGAGGCACTTCTCCGGATGCTCGACATCGGTCACGACAAGACGCTGACGTTCAAGGCGGCCAAAGGGTTCGAGGGGACGACCGTGTGGGTCAAGGTCAAGGACTCCACCGGACGCAACATCGCCATCTTCAAGCCGACCAACGGCAACACCTACCATCGCGGGGAGGTCTTCACCTACCAGATGGCCAAGATCCTGGGCATCGAGGAGATGTACCCGGTCACGATCCTGCACACGCTCGATGCCGCAGGTTGCAAGAAGCTGGAGCAGGCCTTGTCGGAGACGGCCTACAAGGGCCCCAAGGAAGGAAACCGGAAGCTGGTGCTGCAGCGCTGCAGGAAGGGGCAGCTCGAGGGTGCAGTCAAGGAGTGGGTGCTCGACTTCCAGTTCTACCAGGCCATCGGCAAGTCCGAGCGGCTGAAGAAGTCTGCGCTGTTCCGCCACCTGACCCGGGACGGTGCCTTCCCCGAAGAAGGGAAGATGCTCAAGGTGACGACCAAGACACGGCTGTACAAGCCGGACAACTGCAAGTCCGCCACCTACCTGGGGAACGTGGAGCTGGCCGGCCTGGCCCGCGACCTGAGCGACATGCTGGTGATGGACGTGCTCAATGCCAACGAAGACCGTTTCCCCGGGGCCAATGTGCACTTCAAGTCGCTGGGCACCACGAAGGAAGTCAAGACGTGCGAGTTCGACTTCGGCGAGTCGAGGCTTTACTCCCTGGACAACGGGGCCACGTTCAAGGGGACCTACTCCAACGGCTTCGTCGACTTCACCAAGCGGCTCAAGCCCACCCGGTTCCACCGCCGCACGTTCTACCGCCTGAAGGCCATTGCAGACTACGTCGATGCCACGCGCCCCATCCCGTTCTGCCTCTCGACCTGGGGGATCCGCACCCGGGAAGACCTGGTTGCCTGGCTGGCGCTGGACAAGGGGGACGAGCACCCCCGACGCAAGGTCCCCTTCTCCCTGTTCGATTCCAACCTGCGGTCGGTGCTCAAGGTGATGCGGAAGTTCGAGGGGGACTCGAACGCATGGTTCAAGTAGGACGCATCCGCGGCGAGACCGTCGCCAGCCAAGACGGCGAGCCGGCCATCCAGGCCGTCCGCCGCATCGCAGCGCTGTCCCAGAGCCAGGCACGCACCCTGTTTGAAACCGGAAAGGTGTACGTGGAATCCGCCCCCTGTCTCGACTGGCGGCAGACGCTGAGGGCCGGGACCCGGGTCTCGGTCGATACGGACCGGCGGCGGCCGTCCCGGCTGGCGGTGCTGGAGCCGGAGCGGGTGCTCGAGGTATCCCGCTCGGTCGTCGTGGTGGACAAGCCGCCGCTGCTCGTCTCGGTACCCCCGACGCGGACCGGCGAGCCGACGCTGCTCGACCTGCTCACGACGCTCTTGAAGTCGAGGCCCGGCTCCCCCCGTCCCGTAGCGCTGCATCGCCTGGACCGGGAGACATCGGGGCTCATGCTGTTCGGCATCGCAGGGGGCAGCCTGGAACCGCTCCGGCGACAGTTCGAACGGCACGATGTCGAGCGCGAGTACCATGCCGTCGTGGCCGGGACTCCCAGGGCCATGGCCCTTGCCGAAAACATCGACGTGACCCGGACCCGCTTCTCCAGCCGGGAATCGCAACGCTTCGCCGTGATGGAAGTCGAACCGGTCCGGACAGCCGGACCGATCACCCTGGTCCGCTGTCGGCCGCACACCGGGCGGTTTCACCAGATCCGGATCCAGCTCTCGGCCGCCGGCTACCCGCTGCTCGGGGAGAAGGAGCACCTCCCCGATGGCTTCCGAATGCCCTTCCACGCCGGCCGCCTGGCACTCCAGTCGTTCCGGCTCACCTTCGAGCACCCGGACCGCGGAACCCGGGCAACCTACCAGCTCCCGCTCGACCCGTACCTCGAAGAGCTGCTCCGCAGGGGAGACGAACGGTGAGAACCCCACATACGGAATGGTCGATGGTCCCCTCGACTGGGCTCGGGGCAGGCTTTGGTCAATGGCTGGCCTTTCTGCTGGCGGCACTTCTGCTGAGTGTGCTGGCACCTGCATCGCCTGTGGCACGGGCCGATGAGGCACCGCCCCGCTGCGACATTCCGCAGTTTGACGGGGACGAACGGGCCGGACTGGCGCGGGCCTACATCGAGCTGGCCGAGGATGGCTTCCCGGGACCGCACATTCCCGACTTCCCCAGGGGCGTGGTGGCCGGTGCGCTGTGGATGCTGGACCAGATTCCCGTGCCCCAGCGGCCGGTCGATCATGCGGACCTGGTCCTTCGAGGCTGCATACTGCTTGCACGCCAGCAGCGCGTGCTCGAGCTGGCGTACGATGCTCCCGGGAACGACGGGCTCGGGGCCGGGTGGGCGGCCCGCTGCCTGGGGCTGGCCGATTCGGTCCCGAAAGCGGAGCCGGCCTGGTGTGCGGCGGCTGCCGTCCGGGCAGCGCTCGGGCCCCTGCCTCCCGACGAGGTCAAGGCCGTGCCGATCCGCTGCCAGCCGGCGGATTCCGCTGCCGTCCTGGCCGACCTGGCGCTGCGGGCGGGGGAGCTGGATCGGATCAACCTGCTGCTCCCCGACATCGAGGGGAGCTGGTTCCAGAGGGAGTATGGAATCGCGCTTGGAAACGCTGCCCGCCAGAAGAAGCGGCTGGACCGGCTCACGGTCCGCTGCGGGAGCCGGCAGGATTGCGCTTCGTGCAGGGCCGTGGCCCAGGCTCACTTCCTGGCGGGCGAGGAGGCAGAAGGGCTTGCCGCGGTCGACGCCCTGGCCCGGTCGAGTTCGGACCACTGCGCTCGGGAGGCAGCCACGCTGCTTGCCTGGCGCCAGGATTGGAGCACGCTCGACCGGCTGTTTCCCGACGGGAAGGGCCCGGACGAGGCGTGGTGGCATCGGATTTCGCTCTACCGGAGGCTCAGCGAGCTGACGGCCTTGCAGGGGGTGGATCCGGATCCTTCCAGGACTGCGGCGCTCGTCCGCGGTGCCTGCCGGGAGCAGGGGAGTTGTCCGCTGCTCGAGACCGCGGTGCTCGGCTTGCTGCAGTCCGCACGGGTGTATGCCGGCCGGGACGAGCCGGAGTCGCTCGTGGCGTTCGTGCTTTCCCGCTCCGAAGTTCCGGAAGTCCTGGAGGCGGGGGCACCGGCCATGTCGGCCCTGCTCACGCTGCTGGCTCCGGTGGGGGACGAGAGCCGGGCCGAGGTCATCCTGGGTCGCTTCCTGTCCCATCCGGCCAATGCAGCGGACTGCAGCCTGGCGGAGCAGGCGGCAGTCGAGCTGCTCGTCAATGCGGTCGAGAAGCGGGACCTGGTGCGGCTCCAGAAGGCCCGCGTGATGATCGACCGGGGGCTGAAGAGCTGTGCCGACGACACGCTGCGCCGGGTGCGCCTGGAGTACTTTTCGGTCATCGCCCGCTGGGCGGATGCGAGGCTGGCCGGGGAAACGCTCAAGGGGCTGCGGGACCTCAAGACGCAGCTCCAGCGGCTGCTGGCCCAGAAGGCCGGGTTCATGGAGCCGTCTCTGCGGGGGATGGCCTCGCTGAACTACCTGGCAGCGCTGGTGCGGACCCGCACCCTGTCCGGAGTCGAAATCGATGCCCACCTGCGCGAGGCGGTGGAACGCGACGTTCCCTACCACGTGCTCTGGGTCCACCGCCTGGTGGGCGAAAACCGGGTGGAACGGGCCGTAGCCGTGGCCCGTCTGTGCGAGCTGTCCACGGACGTGGACCGGGAGCGTTCAGCGTGCCTGGAATGGCAGGCTGCGTTGCAGCGCTACCTGGGCCACGAGAAGCTCTCGGAGTCGTTCCTGGCGGAGGCGACGGCCTGCGGAGGAGCCGGACGGGAGTCAGACGGCTCGGGGGTATCGTGCGTGCTCGGGGGAGACCGCAGACTTCGAATCGTGCTCGACCGGGAGGGGGAGTTGAGCGTGGAAGGGGGTTTTTCCCCCCGTTTTCTCGTGATTCTGTTGCCCCAGGCCGGTCTGCCGATCTCCCGCGGGAACATCGATTCCGAGGTCCGGGAACCCGGGGCCTCCTGCCCGGCATCGCCGAGGCCCTGATTTCCCCAGTATTTTCTACCTGTTGTGCCGATCGCCCGTGATCGACCCCAAGATGTAGTGGTTTTTTTCTTGACGGCCGATCGATCGGCCATACCATAGGGTCGTTGCCTGTGCCGATCCCCCCGAAAGGGACGAGGCGGAAAGCCGAGGCGGTCTGAAAAGGCTGGCCTTTGTGGGGGCACTCGCGCATACTGACAAGGAGAGTCCATGCTGAACATGGTGGGTTCGAATACGGTGAAGAAGGGACGCAAGGATCAGCAGGCAGGCGGGCTGTTCGGAACGGAGGCGAAGCGGGAGGCCGGGGTCCCGCGCAAGCGGCCCCTGACTGACGGGCGCTTCTTCCGTGAGCCGGTCTTCAGCACGGCCGGGCTCCATCCGTACGAGGAGAAGGAGTGGACCCTTGCGCGGGCGGAGATCCTCAGCGAGAAGGGCAAGGTGGTGTTTGCCCAGGAGGGGCTCGAGTTCCCGAAGGACTGGTCCCCCACCGCGGTCAACGTGGTAGCATCCAAGTATTTCAAGACCAACCGGGCAACCGGGGAAAAGGAACGCTCGCTCAAGGAGCTGGTGGACCGGGTCGTGGGAACGCTGGCCCACTGGGGGCTGGAAGACCGCTACTTTGCTTCCCCCGCGGAGGCCGAGCTCTACACCCGCGAGCTGACCTGGCTCCTGGTGAACCAGCATGCCTCCTTCAACAGCCCGGTCTGGTTCAACGTGGGGAACGAGCCGCACCCGCAGTGCTCCGCGTGCTTCATCAACTCGGTGCAGGACACGATGGAATCGATCCTCGACCTGGTCAAGACCGAGGGGATGCTCTTCAAGTACGGGTCCGGATCCGGCGTGAACCTGTCGCCGCTCCGCTCCTCGAGGGAGTTCCTGAGCGGCGGCGGAATCGCATCCGGCCCGGTTTCCTTCATGAAGGGTTTCGATTCGTTTGCTGGGGTCATCAAGTCGGGCGGAAAGACCCGCCGGGCGGCCAAGATGGTGATCCTGAACGTGGACCACCCGGACATCCGGGAGTTCATCGAGTGCAAGTCCAAGGAGGAGCGCAAGGCCCGGGCCCTCATCGAGCTTGGATTCGAAGGGGGGCTCGACGGCGACGTCTACAGCTCCATCCAGTTCCAGAATGCCAACAACTCCGTGCGCGTGTCCGACCGGTTCATGGAGGCCGTCGTCCAGGGGGCAGACTTCTCCACCCGTGAGGTCTGCACCGGCAAGGAATCCCAGACGGTCCGGGCGCAGGAGCTGCTCCGCCTCATGGCGGAAAGCGCGCACTACTGCGGAGACCCGGGCATCCAGTTCGACGACACGGTGAACGGCTGGCACACGTGCCCCAACGGGGGGCGGATCAATGCCTCAAACCCGTGCAGCGAGTACATGTTCCTCGACAACTCGGCCTGCAACCTCGCCAGCCTCAATCTGCTCAAGTTCCTCGATGCCGAAGGCAACTTCCAGGTGGACCGTTTCCGGGCCGCGGTGGACCTTCTCATCCTCTCGCAGGAGATCGTCATCGACCGGGCCTCCTATCCCACCGAGCAGATCACGGGCAACAGCCGGCGCTTCCGGCCGCTGGGGCTGGGGTACGCCAACCTCGGGGCTCTGCTGATGTCGCTGGGAATGCCGTACGATTCCGACCGGGGGCGGGCCATGGCCGGGGCCGTCACCGCGCTCATGACCGGGGAAGCCTACGCCATGTCCGCACGGATCGCGGAGGAAATGGGGCCGTTCGAGGCATTCGAGCCCAACCGGGGCCCGATGCTCCAGGTCATCCGCAAGCACCGGGCGCACATCGACAAGATCGACTCGAAGCTGGTGGACCCCGAGCTGCTGGCCGCGTGCCGCCGCATCTGGGGCCAGGCACTGGCCACCGGCGAGAAGGCCGGATTCCGCAATGCCCAGGCCACGGTGCTGGCACCGACGGGAACCATCGGATTCATGATGGATTGCGATACCACGGGCGTGGAGCCGGACATCGCGCTCGTGAAGTACAAGAAGCTGGTCGGCGGCGGTCTCATGAAGATCGTGAACCAGTCCGTGCCCCGGGCGCTGAACCGGCTGGGCTACTCCGCAGGGGACGTTCGCGACATCCTGCGGCAGGTGGAAGACCGTGGGACCATCGAAGGGGCAGTCTCGCTCAAGGACGAGCACCTCCCGGTATTCGATTGCGCGCTCCAGCCCGCCAACGGCAGCCGGTTCATCCACTACCGGGGCCACTTGAAGATGCTGGGTGCGGTGCAGCCGTTCATCTCGGGCTCCATCTCCAAGACGGTCAACGTTCCTCGGGAAACGAGCGTGGACGAGCTGTACAACCTGTTCATCGAGTCGTGGCAGATGGGGCTCAAGGCCGTTGCCATCTACCGCGACGGGAGCAAGGCGGTACAGCCGCTCTCCACGGGCAAGTCCGAGGACTCGGCCAAAGCGCAGATCCCCAAGGCGGTCCGCAGACGGCTGCCCGACGAGCGGCAGGCCGTGACTCACAAGTTCGGAATCTCCGGCCACGACGGCTACCTGACCGTGGGCATGTATGAAGATGGCACGCCGGGAGAGCTGTTCATCGTCATGGCCAAGCAGGGCAGCACGGTATCCGGCCTGATGGATGCTTTCGCGACCAGCATCTCCATGGCCTTGCAGTATGGAGTTCCGCTGGCCTCCCTGATCGAGAAGTTCAGCCACCTGAGGTTCGAACCGTCCGGCTTCACGAGCAACCCGGAGATCCCCATCGCCAAGTCGATCGTGGATTACATCTTCCGCTGGTTGCAGTCCAAGTTCCTTTCCGAAGACGGGACCGTGCATGCGTACGGGAATGGACACTCCAACGGGGCAGCGCCGGCACACGGCACCCCGTCCAGGAGCCCGTCCCAGGCCGGTGCCGCGGTCGTCTCTCTCGTCCGGAGCCAGGACGATGCCCCCTCCTGCCACAATTGCGGCGATGTCATGACCCGCAATGGTGCCTGCTACAAGTGCAATACCTGCGGAGAGACCTCGGGCTGCAGTTGATCTTCTAATCTGCGCCCGTAGCGGACCGGCCGTGGACCTTCGCCCCGTTTTCGTTGTATCGTCAGCACTGATGGTTCGGGAGGACGACATGCGGAGAATCAGACTGCCTGGTTTGGTGCTGGCCCTCTTGCTTCAGGCGTTGCTTTCGGGGTGCGGTTCCGAGGGCACGGTGCAGAGCATCGATGTCCCGGATGGTGCAAGGGCGGACTTGCCCGGCATCGATGGACTGCCTGCGGATGGGCCGGCAGCCCTCGATACCCTGGACGTGGTGCCGGACGTCCTGCCGCTCGATCTGGGCACGGAGGCCGCAGACCTAGTGTCCCCCCTTGATGGAATCCCCTCTGCCGGTGAACCCGGATCTCCGTGCAACAAGGGCCAGGACTGCTTCTCCGGGTTCTGCATCAGCACGCCCGAGGGGCCTCGTTGCACCCAGACCTGCGTGGACGAGTGCCCGTTCGAGTGGGCATGCGTCCAGCACGGCCCGAGCCTGCCCGACGTGGTATTCGTCTGCATCCCGGCGTACTCGGTTCTGTGCCGGCCCTGCCTCACCAACGGCGAGTGCATGGTCGAAGGGTCCGATGCTGGCCTGGACTGCGTGAGCTTCGGAGAGAAGGGAGCGTTCTGCACCTACTCGTGCCAGGCCTCGGCAGACTGTCCGGACAACGGTCTTTGCGGCCCGGGGGAAAGCGTGACCGGCTCGAAGGGGCAGTACTGCATCGGGCTGGAGCCGGATGAATGCGGCTGCAACGGATGGTTCGCAGACCAGGCAGCCTCGACCGGGTGCTATCGGGAGAACGAGGCAGGCAAGTGTGCGGGAGAGCGGCTCTGCTCGGCTGGAGGTCTCTCGGATTGCTCCGCCGCAGTGCCGGCCGCCGAGGGGTGCAACGGCAAGGATGATGACTGCGACGGCACCGTGGACGAGGATGCGGGCGCGGAGGACTGCCTCGTGACCAGCCCGTTCGGGGCATGCCCCGGAGTTTCCGAATGCACCAACGGCAAGTCGGTCTGCATCGGCCCCGAGCCGAAAAAGGAGCTCTGTGACGGAGCCGACAACGACTGTGACGGCAGCACCGACGAAGGATTCCCGGACACGGACGATGACGGCGAGGCAGACTGCCTGGAGGCGGACAAAGACGGCGACGGGTTGAGCGACGTGCTGGACAACTGCCCCGCAGTATTCAATCCCAAGCAGGACGACGCGGACCTCGACACCATCGGCGATGCGTGCGACCCCGACGATGACAACGACAAGGTGGCGGACGATCAGGACTGTGCGCCGCTGGACGACAGCACCCACCCCGGGGCCACGGAGGTCTGCGACGGCAAGGACAACGACTGCAACTACGTCGTGGACGAGGGGTATCCCGACACCGACACGGATGGCTGGAAGAACTGCATCGACGACGACGACGACGATGACGGAGTGCCGGACGGCTCGGACAACTGCGCCCTGGCCCCGAACCCGGGACAGGAAGACCTCAACGAGAACGGAATCGGGGACACCTGCGAGAAGGACCTCGACCAGGACGGAACCCCCAACGAGCAGGACTGTGCCCCGCTCGATCCCCTCGTGTTCCCCGGTGCCGTCGAGGTCTGCAACGGCCAGGATGATGACTGCGACTTCGTTGCCGACGACGGTTTCCCGGACTTCGACAAGGACGGGGCCAAGGACTGCCTGGACGACGATGATGACGACGATCAGGATCCGGACCTGACCGACTGCCAGCCGCTCAACCCCACGGCTGGACACGGGCTGGCGGAGGCATGCGACGGACTGGACAACAACTGTGACGGCGAGGTGGACGAGGGGTTCGGGACCACCACCTGCGGGCTGGGCAAGTGCAAGCACACGATCAAGAACTGCTTTGGCGGCGTGCTGGTGATGTGCAATCCGTTCGATGGTGCAGCGGCAGAGACATGCGACGGGCTCGACAACGACTGCGACGGGATTGCCGATGAAGATCTGGGCACCCTTCAGTGCGGAGTCGGCCAGTGTCTGCACACGGTGCCCGCTTGCCAACAGGGAAAGCCAGGAGCGTGCGACCCGATGCAAGGGGCCTCCGAGGAGCTATGCGACGCCAAGGACAACGACTGCAACGGACAGACCGACGAGGGGCTGGGCAAGACCACGTGCGGACTCGGCCAGTGCGAGCACGCCGTGGACAACTGCATCAAGGGGATCCCTCAGATGTGCAACCCGTTCGTCGGGGGTGGAAAGGAGGCCTGCGATCTGGTCGACAACGACTGTGACGGGATGGTGGACGAAGACCTCGGCGCCATGCCGTGCGGCATCGGAACCTGCTACCACCTGGTTCCGCACTGCATCGACGGCGTTCCCGGCGAGTGCGACCCCAAGGAAGGAGCTAAGCCCGAGGCATGCGACGGGCTGGACAATGACTGCGACGGGGCGGTAGACGAGGACCTGGGGACCACCTCGTGCGGCAAGGGGATCTGTGCCCACCCGGAGGACAACTGCGTCGGTGGGAAGCCGGTCCTGTGCAATCCGTTCGAAGGGGCTCAGGCGGAGGTTTGTGACGGGCTGGACAACGATTGCGACGGGCTGACTGACGAAGACATGGGGGCCGTCACTTGCGGCCAGGGCGTGTGCCAACACTCCGTCCTGCTCTGCGAAAACGGAGTGCCCAAGCAATGCGACCCGTTCCTGGGCAAGACGGACGAAACGTGCGACGGCAAGGACAATGACTGCGACGGGGCGGTGGACGAGGATCTGGGAATGACCACGTGCGGACTCGGCAGCTGCCTGCACACGGTTGACAACTGCTCCAACGGCCAGCCAAAGCAGTGCGACCCGCTCGAGGGGGCATCCCCGGAGATCTGCGACGGCAAGGACAACGACTGTGATGGCAAGACCGACCCGGTCGATGCGGCCGGCTGCAAGACCTTCTACGCCGATGCGGACAACGACAAGTACGGTGCAGGGGCGGGCTCCTGCCTCTGCAACGCGGTTCCCCCCTACGTGACCAACGATGCCGGTGACTGCGCAGACAACGATCCGCTACGATACCCGTTCCCCCATGCCATATGCGGCATCGACGCGGATTGCGTCAACGGGCTCCTCGACATCGGGGAGGAGTGCGACGACGGCAATGCCAAGGATGGCGACGGGTGCAGCTCAGCCTGCAAGCTGGAACCGCCCAAGGTGTTCACCCAGGTCATCCACAATGGGGCCTACGGCGGGTACAACCAGGAAGTGCTCAAGCTCGGGACCATTCCCGCGCTCGCCGGCATGAAGATCAAGATCACCCGGGTAGGCCTCTGCGGTGATGCCGATGCAAGCTCGGGCCCCAAGCGCTTCGCCATCCAGGGGGGCGGGCTGGACTTCTCGTGGGCCGCTGGGCAGACCACCTGTACGGCCACGCACTGGCTCGGCTACACCACCCCGACTCAGGATCCCAACCGAGGCTTCGTGTACGCCACGGTGAGCTACACGGCCCAGGTCAACCAGCCCCTGGATCTGTACATTACCAACAACCAGGACTGGGACGGCCACCATTGCCAGGATACGGACGCCTACGGCACGTCGTTCAACGATTCCGGGGTCGGCGGGTCCTGCTGCAGCGTACGCGGCTGGGTGGAATACCAGTACGTGCCCTGAGCTCAGCTCTCCTCGTCCCCTTCGACCCAGCGGGTGAGGTCGTCGGCAAGCTGGTTTCGGCCCAGGAGGCGGGCCAGGGACAGGTTGCCCTCCAGGAACAGGGAGAACAGCTCCGGCACTTCCCGACCGACGGCCCTGGCCTCGGACAGAATCGTCTCGAGGTCGTTGCGCACGACCGGCCCGGAAACCGAGGTGCCAAAGCCGCCCTGAAAAGCCTGGTCCAGCACTCCCCCCATCAGCGAGCCGATCAACGCCCGTCCATCGGGCTCGGAGATTCCTGCGGACTCCATGAGACGCCCCGCGGCCATCCCCAGCAGTGCGGTGAAGTTCGCAGCCATCACGCAGGCCGCGTGGTAGAGGACCGGGTCCGGAGATGCGGCCACGAAGCGAAGCCCGCAGCCTGTCAGCAGGCGAACCGCCGGAGCCGTGGCACGCTCATCCCCGTCGACGAGGAAGCAGATGCGGGCCAGGACGTGCAGTGGCAGGCCGGGCAGCGGAAACGCAAACGCGGGGTGAACACGCCCGACCGGGCGGGCTCGGGTCCGAATGGTGTCGACGGGCAGCGCTCCGGAGCAGTGCAACATCGGCACCGTTGCCGGAAGTCCGGCGGCATCCAACTCCCGGGCGACCGCGGGAACGGCGTCATCCGACACGGCGAGGATGGCAAGGTCGACGGCCTCCGCTGGGTCGCCGGGGAAGACGAAGGGCCTCCCGACGAGCACTTTCACCGGAGTCGAGTCGGCCAGCGCCGCTTCCACGGCCGGTTCCAGCGGCCATGCGTTCCACAAGGCCACGTCGTGACCGTGCGATGCAAGCAGCCGCGCCAGGTTGGTGCCCACACGGCCTGCGCCCAAGATCAGTGCTCGCACCTTCTACCTCCTCCCGTCGGACAGGTCGGACACGTCGGACACGTCGGACACGTCGGACAGGTCGGACACGTCGGACACGTCGGACAGGTCGGACAGGTCGGACACGTCGGACAGGTCGGACACGTCGGACACGTCGGACAGGTCGGACACGTCGGACAGGTCGGACACGTCGGACACGTCGGACACGTCGGACACGTCGGTCACGTCGGTCACGTCGGACACTCACTGCCTCCCTACGGCCGATACAGGCCGTGCTGCTGCACGTACCGTGCTACTGCGATGGGGAGCAGGGTGCCTGGCGGGCGGCCGCCGCGGAGCAACTCCCGTACCCGGGTGCTCGAGATGTCCGGGAGCGGGGGCACGTTCTCTCCTCCGGGGTATCCGAGCCTCGGGATCACCAGCGGAGGGGCGAGCTTCTCCACCTCGTCGAACCGGTACCACTTCTTCGTCTCCCCGAGGATGTCGCTGCCGATGAGCAGCCGCAACTTCCAATCCGGATGCCGTTCCTGGAGGTGGGTCAGCGTGTCCAGGGTCCGACTGGGTGCGGGAAGATCGGCCTCCACTTCCGAAACCTCCATCCGGTCGCCGAAAGGGGCAAACGCCAGCCGGGCCATTGCAACCCGGTGCGGAAATGGCGTGAGGTTCTTCTGGAACACGTGTTCCAGGCAGGGCACGACGAGCACGCGGTCGAGGTCCGCGATGGACATGGCCAGCGAGACCGACAGCACGTGACACAGGTGGGGCGGGTCGAAGCTGCCCCCGTAGAAGGCGACGTTCATCCGATTCTCCCTTCCCGGACCGGCGGGTACAGCAGCCGTTCGGGCCAACGGACGACGAATCCCCTGGCCGTGGCCTCCAGGTCCGCGGCCACGTCCTCGACTGCAGCACCAGCCTCCAGTCGCTCCCGAGCCCCCGGGTACCCCAGCAGGAGGTCGATGGCCAGCCGGTCATCCACGAACTCGTAGGTTTGCGTCCGCCACTGGAACTCGTCCGGGTGCAGGAGCCGGAGCCACTTGACCAGGGCCATTCCGAACCTCAACGGCTTGAACCTCTCCCGATCGGAAACATGGAGGCGAAGGCCGTTGCAGAGTCTACCCGACCACTTCCCGAACTGCGGCCTGAAGCAGGCCGATGTGAGCACGAAGCCGCCGCCCGGGAGCTCTTCGGACAGGCGCTTCCTCAGTGCCTCGGGGTCCACAAACGGTGCGCCGAACAGAAGGAACGGCGTGGTCGTTCCCCTCCCCTCGGACACGTTGGTCCCTTCGAGCAGACAGAGGCCGGGATAGACAATCGCTGTCTCGACGGTCGGCATGTTCGGCGAGGGAGGAACCCAGAGCAACCCTGCCGAAGTGCCGTTCCGGCCTTGCGAAACGGTCGCAGGTTCCTGCAGGTCGACGCATCTCGTCCGAACCCAGCCGGAAAGGGCCACGACCGAGAGATCCACGTCCAGCCTCTCGTCGTCGGCGCAGGCCATGGCGAGCTCGCCCAGGGTGAGGGCGTGGCGGTGAGGTACCGGCAGCTCGCCGACGTAGCTCCGCATCGACTCGTGCGGAAGGCCGCCTTCGATGGTGATGCCGTCGATGGGGTTCGGCCGGTCCAGCAGCAGGATGCGTAGCGACGTTCCGGATGCGACCCTCAACGTCTTGGCCACGGTTGCCGCATAGGTGTAGTACCGGGTCCCGATGTCCTGGAGATCGATAAGCAGCACGTCGAGGGCAGCAAGCTTCTCCCGGGCCGGAGCGAGGGACTCCTCCCGGTCACCATACAGGCTGTCCACGGATAGGTGGAACACGGGATCCTCCATCCCCTCGACCGGCTCCATGTCCTGGTGGGTGCTCCACAGGCCGTGCTCCGGCCCGAACAGGAGAGCGGGCCGAAGCCCCCTGGCAAGCAGGTGCTCCACCAGGTGAGTCCCCGCGGAGTCCACGGCACACTGGTTCGCCAGCACCCCGATCCGTGCGTTGCGGCAACGGCCGAAACCGTCCTGCGCCAGGATGTCCAGCCCGGTCAACATGGTCTGTCAACGCTACTCGCAGGCATCACCAATTCCGTCCTTGTCAGTGTCCTCCTGGCCGGGATTGGCCACCAGGGGGCAGTTGTCGACGTTGTCGAACACGTCGTCGTTGTCGTCGTCGGCATCGCACGCGTCGCCCAGCTTGTCACCATCAGTGTCGGCCTGATCCGGGTTGTACGTCTTGGGGCAGTTGTCCAGATCATCTGCAGTGCCATCCCCGTCCTTGTCGGTGGTGCAGGCATCTCCGATTCCGTCCTTGTCGAGGTCGGCCTGATCGGGGTTGTAGACCGTGGGACAGTTGTCGAGGGTGTTGACCTTGCCGTCTCCGTCGACATCCGAGTCGCATGCGTCACCGCACTCCGTCCCGGCGGGATACGGGGTCGGAGGGCAATCCTTGTCCGAGTCCTTCTGGTCTGCGTTGGGCAGGTCCGGGCAGTTGTCCAGGCTGTTGAGCGCCCCGTCCCCGTCACGGTCCGGATCGCAGGCATCGCCGAGCTTGTCCCCATCGAAATCCAACTGGTCCGCGTTGGGTTCCAGCGGGCAGTTGTCGAGGTCGTTGTCGACCCCGTCCCCCTCGATGTCCGAGTCGCACGCATTGCCGATGTCGTCGCCGTCGAGGTCTTCCTGCTTGGTGTTGTAGACGAACTGGCAGTTGTCGAGCAGGTCGGCCACCTGGTCATTGTCGTCGTCGGAGTCGCAGGCATCGCCCTCTTTGTCACCGTCGGCGTTCCCCTGGTCGAGATTGGCCACCCAGGGGCAGTTGTCCATTCCGTCGAGCACTTCGTCGTTGTCGTCATCCGAGTCGCAGACGTCCCCCTTCCCGTCCTTGTCGTTGTCCTTGTTGTCCGCATTGGGGATGAGCGGGCAGTTGTCGATCTCGTCCTTGACTCCGTCGTTGTCGTCGTCCGGGTCGCACGCGTCGCACATGGAGTCGCCGTCCGTGTTCTTCTGCGTGGGATTGAACAGGTAAGGGCAGCAGTCCTTGAGATCATCGACGGAATCGTTGTCGTCGTCCGGGTCGCACGCATCCCCGAGGCCGTCTTCGTCCAGGTCGAACTGGTTGGCGTTCCCGAGCTCGGGGCAGTTGTCGTCGCCGTTGAGAATGCCGTCGCCATCCAGATCCGAATCGCAGATGTCCGGGATCTTGTCCTTGTCCGCGTCGAGATACTCGGGAAGGGAGAAGAACTCGCACTGCTCTTCCGGCGTGGGGCAATGCCCCGGTCCGGGAGCGACGGCATCGCACTTGAGCTGGCCGTCGATGCACTCGGACTTGCCGGGGCACTTGCCGTACAGGCTCTCGGCCACGCACGGATTCTGCCCGAACTGTTCGAAGTCTCCGACGCCGTTGCAGTCGCCATCGATGCCGTCGCAGATCTCCAGGGCACCGGGGTTCATCGCCGGGTTCAGGGGCTGGCAGTCTTCTTCGTCCCAGTACCCGTCGGCGTCGTCGTCCGGGTCGCAGAAGTCGGGGTAGTAGTCTCCATCGTAGTCCGTGATCGCCCCCCACCAGAAGCACTCCATGCCGATGACGCTGCAGATGTCCAGGAACGCTGTCTTCACGCAGGTCCACTTCCCCTGGAGGCACTGTTTCGGGACCTGGCAGGCACCGGAATCGAAGTCGAGGATGCAGGTGGGAGCGTTTCCTTCGAGCCCTTCGTCCACCTGGCCGTCGCAGTCGTTGTCCTTGCCGTCGCAGCTCTCCGGCATGGGAGCCGAGACGCTGCACGTCTGCAGCACGCCATCCTTGCACACCCTCTCGCCAAAGCACTTGCCCAGAACGCTCTCTCCAAAGCAGGGTGTCGACAGCCCCTCCATCCAGGGCTCACAATCGCACTCGGTCCCCGGCTTGGGCATGCAGCGCAGCAGCTCGGTCCCTGCGACCTGGCCGCAGAAATGGGTCTCCGGACAGGGCAGCTTGCCGTCCTCTGTGCACTCGGATCCGCAGAACCAGCCGTCCTGGCCGAAGTTCAGGCAGGACACGGTCACAGGGATCGCCTCGGGAGTGCAATCCGAGTCCTCCTTGCACGGGCGGCACAAGTTGGCCGCGGCCGGGAAGCATGCCGTGTCCTCGAACCCGAACGGCAGGCGGCACACGTACCCGTCAGGGCACTCGGATTCCTTCTCACACCACGGGAAGCAGCTTTTTCCGCCCATGCCGTCGGCCAGGCAGATTCCCTTCTGGTTGCAGTCCTCGTGGTCCTGGCATGGAACGAGCTCGAACGGCACGGGAGCCACGTCCTCCGTCGCTTCGGGCACGATCTCGACGACCTCGAACGGTCCCCCTTCGTCCTCGATGTCGGGCACATCCGGCAGGGGTAGCTCGACCGCGTCTGGAGCATCGTCTTGCCGGACCTCGACGTAGGTCTCCGACTCCGGCTCCAGGTCCTGTGCGGTTTCCAACGCTTCGGGCAGGGAGGGAACGTCTCCGGGCTCGGGTGCGACTTCGGCCGCCGCCTCGCTTAGTGCGGAATCCGCAAGGTCCCCCCCTTCACGCACCACGGTGGTACCTTCGCTACAGGCAGCCGATACCAGGATCACCAGCAGGCAGACAGCATGACGCACAGCCGACCTCCTCCGGGAAAAACCGCTCCCGGTGCAGCGCATTATAGCAACGCCCCGGGGCTTTGCCAAAGAGGCGATTTTTTGCCTTGACAACCGGCCAGTTCGGGATCTATAAGATGCCCTGCCCTGCGCAAGGGCTTGATCGTTCGGGGATCGTCTAACGGCAGGACGGCGGGTTCTGGCCCCGCTAGTCGAGGTTCAAATCCTCGTCCCCGAGCCAGGTCGTTTGAGTTGTAGTGGCCCATTAGTCTAATCGGTTAGGACGCCGGCCTCTCAAGCCGGTAGAACGGGTTCGAGTCCCGTATGGGCCACCATCCTCCACATCCGAAACGGAATCCCACGGCGTAGCTTTGCGCTGGGCCGTCGGAAACCGTTTTCCTCGGGCCAATGGCTAGCGACATTCGAAAGAGTACGCGAGGGGGTCCGCGTCCAGGCCGAGCGCAGCGGCAAACGCCGGAGAGGGGCGCACGGAGAGCGAACCGTCCGTTGCAGTGGAGACCTGGAGAGGCTCTCCCGAGGTCCGATCGGCCAGGAACCCGGTCCACAGCCCGGATCCGAGGTCGGCCTGGGACGGGCACTTTCCCGTCTTCAAGCGCATGGTCAGGATCTCCACGTGAATCCGGACTGCCTGCAGCAGGAAGGTCCTTTCCCGGTACTTGAGCGCATAGCGGCCGAAGGCAGGGACCGCAATGCCGCCGAGGATGTCGAAGATCCACTCGCGTACGGCCAGGACGGGGTCTGGAGACACGAGGACGAGGAGCATGCGCCTCCAGTTGCTCCTGCCCGCCCGATCGGAGAGCTCTCCGGCCAGCTCCTCAAACGCTTCGGCCATCCCGAGAGGCCCCTTTGCCTCTTTGCAGGCCGCCGCCATCTGGCCATGAACCCGGTCCAGGCCGAGCCAGCTCAGTGCGACCTCGTTCCACTTGGGCGAGCCGAACGGGGCCCCCCCCTCGGGCAGATCCTGGGGGGTGCCCAACTCGTCGAAGCCGCCGGGAGGGCCCCATCCCTTCCCCTTGAGCACCGGGAGGAAGAGCTGCAAGGCCATTCCGTAACGCTCATACGGGAGGAAGTCGCAGAACCCCGGTTCCGAGGCCAGCAGGGCATCGATCTCCAGGGCCGTCCGCTCCAGGACGCGCAGGGCTGGAGACGCACCGGACAGCACCGGGCGCAAGCCGTCCTCCACCACGACCCGGCTCGCTGCCGTGCCGAGCATCGCGGCAATGAGCGGTGCCCCCGGTCCTCGTGCGAGGTCCTGAAAGAACAGGAGGGAATCGAGCGCCAGTGCCAACGCTTCGTCCCCCTTTCCCGCATCCGCAAGCACACGTACCTGCATCGTCAGAGCCTTGGATGCCCGCAGCAGGGAAACCAGCGCCGGGACGGCCCGGCGGCCAAACAGGTACGGAGAGCAGGCATCTTCGTGGCGGACCGCACGGCCGATGGCTTCAGGCAACCCGACGCAGGCTTCGACTACGGCGGCCGGAGGTCCGGAATCGTGCGACCGCAGCCCCAGCCAGGACCGCAGCGCATCGGCATCGGAGCGGACCGCGTCGAAGCACTCTGTGAAGCGCTCCCCCTGCGCCACGGCCACGATGTCGGCATCGGCATTCCCCGGCAAGGGCTTGCCCCGAAGCACCGGCCGGAGACAGCGGCGCTCCTGGTTCTCCTTCACCTTCGCCATCAGGTCGGCTTCGAGCGCCGCTACCTCCTCCCGCGTGATCAGCGGACGAAACACCGGGGCCGGCTGGCCGGCGACGGCAAGCGGAGACAAGACCAGAAGAAACAGAAAGGCTGATGTCATGCCACGTCCGATCATGGAAGAACCTCCCAAGGCAAGATCCCCCCTCCTAGCCTCCCCCGATGGGGGAGGTCGCAGTCGCTGAGTCAGATCTGTAGTGGGCACTGCGGCCGCCCCACGTGGGGGCGGCGCGACGGGCTGCAGCCCGGAGCGGTGGGGGCATCTACCCAGCATGGTTGACTCCTACCGTGGTCGATTGCAGTTCCAGGGCGAACAGAGCAGCCACGGTCACCGCTACGTCCGCGATTCTGACCGGCTTGTCGACCACTCCCGGAGCCAGCCCCGGCGATGCGATCCCCAGCACGACCGGGGCCGTGCTCACCGACCCGTGCCCTCCGAGGAAGGGGCAGACGGCATCCATGGTGAACGGCAACGGGATGGGACTGGTCGGCAGGAACTCCATGTAGGTCGGGCACTGCCACCCGTTGCGGGTGAACAGCATCAGGTCCGGCCAGGCCAGCGTCTTCTCCTTGTCCGAGTCGATGAAGTAGGGGTGATAAAGCTCGCCAGGGCCGCACACCCCGGCATACCCTTCCTTCATGCGCTTGCGGTCCACCACCCACCAGGGGCATTCCATCTGCCCGGTCATGGGGTTCATGGCCTGGTAGGCCTCGAGCAGAGCCACGGCACCGGCCACCCGTTCCTTTCCGTCGCGCCAGTACAGGTTGCAGATGGTGGAGGCGGACACGCCGGCCACGTCGCCATCGCCGGCAAATCCCCCTTCCTGGAGCAGCCGCAGGTAGTCGGTCTCCAGGAAATGGCCCGGGATCCAGTTCTTTGCGGCCACCTGGTTCTCCATGGAGTGGTCGGAGAACACCACCACGGTTGCCTTCTCCAGCACCCCCTGCGCCTCGAGCCCGTCCATGAGTCGGCCGAACTGGAGGTCGACCTCCCGGAGATAGTCGAGCATCGGTTCCCGGTAGAGGTTCGGGTTACGGCGGCTGACCCACTGGTAGCCCCCGGGGTCCGGACATCCCTTCTCGATGGAAATGGCGGGGTCGGCCTTGACGAACTCGCCTGCATCCCAGGGAGTACCCAGTGCGTGCCCTGCGTCATCGCATTCCGCAAGCAGGATGTAAGTGAAGTCCGGCATTTCCCGGGCAAAGAGCTGGAGCGCGCTGTCCACGATCCAGGAATCAGCGGGGAACATGTCGGGCACCGTGGCCAGCAACGGGCTCACGATGGTCTTCTGCCACAGAGATTCCGGGTCACACCCGGCATCCGTGTCAGAGGGCGGGTCGAACAGGTTCGGTGCCGTGGGCTTTGACCGGAAATCCGGAACGCTGCGCCCCGTCACGATGAAATCGATCACGGGCGGATCGGTCCGAAACATCTCGGCCACCCAGTCCTTGCCGGAAACAAAGGCCACCTTCCGGTCCGGATACCGGCGCTTGAAAGCGTGAAAGAGCGTGTCCACCGGGCGTCCCAGATCGTCTCGTGCCATGGAATGATGGATTGCCGGGAGCTTGGCCTTCCCTGCCGCATCCCAGCCCGTGAGCTGTCCAAACACGCTGATGATCCCGGTAAGCCCGGAGTGCGTTCCGGCCACCACGTTGAGCTGGTTCATGTCAGTCGCAGACGGCAGGTGGCAAGTGGCATTCCGGTACCAGGTGCCCGCCTCCAGGTGCTCCCTCAGGCGGGGCATGAGCCAGGCGCCCGGGGTTCCACCGGCGTTTCCGGCGACGTCCAGATCCAGGAGCGCCGGGTGAAGCGAATCGATGCAGACGAATACCAGGGGACCGTCGGGTCCCGTGCGACGCAGGATCTCGGGAAGCTGCTGCCACTCGCCGGTGCGGTCGAGCCCGTCATCGACGTCCGGGCCGCGGCCTCCGTTCACGCCACTTCCGCAGCCGGCCGACCAGAGGACCGCCCCTCCCGCCAGCCCGGCGGCCCTCTGCAGGAAGCCCCGTCGCGTGCAACGCCCGGACCCTTTGCCAAAACCAGCAGGCGGCATTTCCAACTCCTCCGTGCTCACCGGATTGTCGTGGAGCCTGCCCGCCATGTCAACGGGATGATCGCACGGGTGTGGAAATTTGACCCCCTGCGCGTGCACGCCTTATACTTGGTGCGCATGGCCGTGTGTGTGCCATGCGTCAGGCGGTGCAACGAATCGCTGCCCGGTCCGACATCTGCGGGATGCAGTGCCGGCCGGAGGCGGTGTCGCATCCGGGGTGTGGCGGTGGGCGAGCTTCGCATCAGCGAGAAGAAGAGCCGTGCCTTCACCAGCGGACTGCCGCAGTGTCTCGCCGACTCCGAAGTGCTTGCGTTCAACGTGGTGAGCGGCTGCCCCGTGGATTGCCACTACTGCAAGTACCAGCCCAAGGACCCGACCAAGGCGGATGTCGTTCATCTCTACACCCTGCTGGGCCAGCAGGTCCGGGACGAGCTGGCATCCATGGCCCGCCGGGATTGCCTTCCGAAGATGGTGCTGTTCAACACGATCACCGAGTCGTTCTTCGGGAATGCCCTGGCCAACCGGGTGGCCGGGGAGGTGCTCGAGGCGCTGTTCGCCGCGGGCGTCTACGTGAACCTCTCGACCAAGGGAATCATGCCCCGGACGGTCATGGAGATTGCATCGCTCCATCCCCACCTGGTCACCGTGACGGTCAACGTGGCATCGCTGTCCGAGAGTTTCCACCGCCTGTTCGAGCCCCGCGTGGCCACCCCGGAAGACCGGTTCCAGGTGATCCGCCGCCTCCGGGAGCTGGGGGTTCCCGTCCGTGGCCGCATCGAGCCCCTCATCCCTACGGAAAACGACTCCCCGAAGGACGTGGAGCTGCTCCTCGCCCGCTTCCGCGAGGCAGGGGTGAGGGACGTGGTGGTCGCGTACCTTCACTACGGTGCGGACGTGGCCAACCGGCTGGCCCGCCGCGTGAGCCGGGTGCAGACCGCGCTGCTCGGTCCCTGGTACCGCGGCCCCAATGGCGAGACCGTCCACCTCGTCGACAAGGAATACCGGAAGCGCAAGTACGCGGACTTCAAGCAGATCGCCCAGAAGTACAGCATGCGCCTGCTGGTCTGCGCCTGCCGGAACGCGGACATCTACTCGGGGCGCTGCTTCGTCATGCCCGCCCCGATCAAGGCACCGGAAAAGAAGGTGCTGTTCTAGGCCAGATCCCCCCCTCCTTGCATTCCCCCGCCTGCGCCATATATTGACCCGGTGACACGGGGGCCACGTGGAAGAGCGCACCGAGCTTCTGGACCGATTCCGCACCTATCTGACGGTGGAAAGGGGCTACTCCCGGCACACGCTGCGCAACTACCTGGCGGACATGGAGGCCCTGGCGGACTTCCTTGCCAGGCGGCACTCAGGGCTGGCCCGCGCAACCCGGCGCCAGCTCCGCGAGTTCCTCGGGCTGGAGGCGCAGGGGCACCGCCCGGCCACCGTGGCCAGGAGAAAGGCCACCATCCGCACCTTCTACCGGTTCCTGGTTCGGGAAGAGGTGATCGCAGAGAACCCCGCGGCCGTGCTGCCCAGCGTGAAGCTGCCAAAGCCCCTGCCCAAGGCGCTCACCCAGCGGGAGGCCGAAGCGCTCATGGACCAGCCGGGAAGCACCGGTCGCAAGAAGGGACCGGATGCCTCCGACGAACCGGAGGATCTGCCTGCGCTCCTCCGGGACATAGCGATCGCGGAGCTGCTCTACGGAACCGGGATGCGCGTGTCGGAGCTGGTTGCGCTCGACCTCGATGACCTCGACCTGCGCCGTGGCGAAGCCCGCATCCGGGCCGGCAAGGGGAACAAAGAACGCCTGGTGTACCTGGGCGATCCGGCCAAGGAGGCCCTCGGTCGCTACATGGCCGAACGCCCCCTCTGGACATCGGGGCGGGATCCCCAGGCGCTGTTCTTCGGCAAGCGGGGGGCCAGGTTGTCCGACCGGGGGGTCCGCCGAATCCTCGACCGCCTGGCCGTAAGGCTCGGCAAGCCGCTCCACCCGCACATGCTGCGCCACTCGTTTGCCACCCACATGCTCGAACGGGGGGCCGATATCCGCTCGATCCAGGAGCTGCTCGGACACTCCAGCCTGTCCACCACGCAGAAGTACACGCACATGGACTTGAAGATGCTCATGGAGGTCTATCGCAAGGCCCATCCCCGTGAGGACGGAGAATGACCCCAACCCACCACAGGTTTGACCTGTGTCCGGAGGACCGATGACCGAAGCAAGATTCCACTCCACCACGGTGCTTGCCGTCAAGGATGCCAGCCAGGTCGTGCTCGTCGCAGACGGCCAGGTGACGCTCGGAGATGCCGTGCTCAAGCACACGGCGCGGAAAGTGCGCAGGCTCTACCACGACAGGGTACTGGCGGGATTTGCCGGCTCGACCGCGGATGCGTTCGCCCTGTTCGAGCGGTTCGAGGCCAAGCTCAAGGACCATTCTGGCAACCTCATGCGGGCTGCCGTCGAACTGGCCAAGGATTGGCGGACCGACAAGATCCTGCGCCGCCTCGAGGCCATGCTGCTGGTGGCGGATGCAGAATCGCTGCTGCTCATCACCGGCAACGGCGACATCATCGAGCCGGAGGAAGGGGTGGCAGCCATCGGCTCCGGGGGCAACTTCGCTCTGGCCGCGGCCCGGGCGCTCAAGCGGCACACCCAACTTCCTGCGATCGACATCGCCCGCAATGCCATGGCCGTTGCTGCCGGAATGTGCATCTACACGAACGACCGCTTCGTGGAAGAAACCCTGGATCGGGAGGTGCCCCGTGGCTGAGATCCCCCTGGGCGAAGCCGCCCTCACCCCTCGTGAAATCGTGGCCTATCTCGACCGCTTCATCGTCGGCCAGAAGGATGCCAAGAAGGCCGTGGCCATCGCGCTGCGCAACCGCTGGCGCCGGAAGATGGTCCCGGACCACCTCCAGGAAGAGATCCTCCCGAAGAACATCATCATGATCGGACCGACCGGTGTCGGGAAGACCGAGATCGCCCGCCGCCTGGCCCGCCTCGCCAGTCTCCCGTTCCTGAAGATCGAGGCATCGAAGTTCACCGAGGTGGGCTACGTGGGCCGTGACGTGGACTCGATCATCCGCGACCTGATGGAAACCGCGGTGGGAATGGTCCGCAAGGAAGAAGAGGAGCGGGTGGCCGCCCGAGCGCTCGAAAACGCGACCAACAAGGTGCTCGACCTGCTTACCCGACGCCCCACATTCGAGGAGGTGGACCCGGTCGAGACGGACGGCACCTCACGCCGCAGGCAGAAGCTGCGCCAGCAGCTCGAGGCCGGCCTGCTCGACAACCAGGAAGTCACCATTTCGGTGCAGGACAAGGCCTTCCACCCGATGATCGAGATCTTCGGGTCGCAGGGGATGGAGCAGATGGGGGTGAACCTCCGGGACATGATGGGGAACATGTTTCCGGCCAAGCGCAAGGAGCGCAAGGTCTCGGCCAGGGAAGCGCTACGGCTGCTCGAGCAGGAGGAAGCCGCGGGCATGGTGGACTCGGACAAGGTCACCGAGGAGGCCCGCCGCCGGGTCGAGCAGTCGGGCATCGTGTTCCTGGACGAGATCGACAAGATTGCTGGACGGGAATCGGCCCACGGTCCCGATGTTTCCCGTGAAGGGGTGCAGCGTGACCTCCTTCCGATCATCGAGGGCACGACGGTCTCCACGAAGTACGGCCCGATCCGCACCGACCACATCCTGTTCATCGCGTCCGGGGCATTCCACGTGAGCAAGCCGTCCGACCTGATCCCGGAGCTGCAGGGCCGGTTCCCGATCCGGGTCGAGCTGGAAGCCCTGTCCCGGAACGACTTCCGCCGCATCCTGGTCGAGCCCGAGAACTCGCTGATCCGCCAGTACACGGCGCTCCTCAAAACCGAGCAGGTCCAGATCGAGTTCTCCGACGACGGCATCGATGCCATCGCGGAGCTGGCCGTGCTGGCCAACGAACGGCTCGAGAACATCGGGGCGCGACGCCTCTACACCATCCTCGAGAAGCTGCTGGAGGAAATCTCCTTCGATGCCCCCGACATCGCGGGCGGCCGCATGCTGTTTACCCGTGACGAGGTGATGCGTCGCCTGGGACCCCTGGTCCAGGACCAGGACATGTCGAAGTACGTTCTGTGAACCTGTCCCCACTCCTTTCCCTCTGTTGCGGATCCGTGCATAATCCTGGCGACGGAGGGGAACGATGTGGGAGCGGACCATCGTCAGTCTGCTGGTGTTGGGAGCTGCAGCCACGGCTGACGTCGGGGCCAGGGCCGGGGAACCGCCCTTGCCGCGGGCCCCTCGCCCCGCTGTGGTGGCGCCAACGGTACGGTTCCTGCAGAACGTCGCCGAGGCCCCGCCCCCCTTCGTGCGCCCCGGTATCGTGACGCCGGAGGCCTTTCTGGGCAGCATCCGCACGTCGCACCCGCTGTCGCCGGAGGAAACGGCAGCACTCGAGGGATGGGGAGTCCGCTTTCGTCGACAGGGACCGCTGCCGGCCGGCCTGGCGGTATCCGTGCCCGAAACTGCCGACACCGCTTCGCCCACCGTTGCCCGCCCCGAAGCAGCCGAGCCCGTCAAGCCTCACTCCCGCCCCGAAGCAGCCGAGCCCGTCAAGCCTCACTCCCGCCCCGAAGCAGCCGAGCCCGTCAAGCCTCACTCCCGTCTCGGGACGGCCGATGCCCCAGCCCAACCCGACTCCCCTCCCGCCCGCATCGGCACCGTCTACCCCGCATGGATACCGTGGGCAGCGCTCGATGCCCTCACCTGCATGCCCGCGGTTCGCCAGATCGAGCCGGAATACCCCATCCGCCCCCTGCCGGCACTGGACGTGACCCGCCCCATGACGGGCAGCCCCTGGCTCGGCGACCTCGTCTCCCTTACGAGCGGAAAGCTGCCGGGCGAAGGGGTGCTCATCGCCGCCATCGACATGGGGATCGATGTGTTCCACCCGCTGCTCTTCTTCCCGAACGGCGGCTACCAGGCCTGGGTCGACCAGGATGGGGATGGTGCCCTGACCCTCGGAACGGACGGCATCGACTGGAACGGCGACGGCGTGGTTGCTGACGACGAGGTGCTCCACCTCCTGGATGCGGGGTTTCTGTCTGCCCCGATTGCGCAGGGGTTGACCGGAAACGGCGTGTTCGAGCCGGGGGTGGACTGGCTCTACCTCGACCGGGACGGCAACGGCCGGCGGGACTACGGTGCAGACCTCGGCTGGTGGGACAAAGAACCCGGCTTCGGAGAGCCCATCTTCGTGGTCGACGACGTGGACCTCGACGGCGTGCTCGACCTCGACGAGCGGCTGATTGCCCTCGGCAAGACGAAGATCGCCTGGGCACTGGCCGGCGGCAAGGAATACCAGGGAGGAATCGACCTCGCCACCCTGTCGCCGACGAAGTTCAACACCCTCTACCTGGGAGACAACGGCGCCATGCACGGCACGGCGGTCGCCGGGATCCTGCTGGGCGGAACGCCCGGCCTGACCCGGTACACCGGCATGGCCCCCAACGCTCGCCTTCTTTCCATCGACTGTTCCCTCGACACCAGCATGGGGTACGACTTCGGGTCCTCCTTCCTCGACAAGGCTGCATGGGCCCGGGACAAGGGAGCCGACATCCTGGTGTTCGAGATCGCGAGTTGGGGCCAGACGTTCATGGACGGGACCAGCAACCTCGAGGTTGCCATCGACGGGCTGCTGGCCGAGGACGACATCGTGACCGTGGCCCCGGCCGGGAACCTCGCCGGAATGGGAGTCCACATGCAGGGCGTCCTGCCGCCGGGCGAATCGCTCGTGGCGGTGGACATCCCCGGGGGAAAGACCAATCCCAACCAGTTCGAGAGCGGCTGGTTCGTGCTGTCCCTGTACTGGCCCGGGGACGTCGAAGACCTGCAGGTGGCCCTGAAAGTGCCGGGGGAATCCCAGGCCGTGCCCGTCCCGCTGGAAACGTCCGCCCCGTTCTACGTGGTCCCGAAGATCAAGGTCGAGTCACACGCCTCGGTCTCGGAAAAAGGCATTGCCTGGCGGTACCTGATGGTCTGGGACGTCAAGGACTGGCAACTCAATTCGGGGGTTTGGGAATGGACTGTGGTCAATTCCACGGACGGTCCCATCGACGTCCACGGATACCTGATGGAAGGGGCCACCACCTGGCAGCGTACCCTGACGTTCCAGCAAGGTGAGACCGACCAGAGCACACTGTGCCACCCGGCCACGGCAACCGGAGCAGTCACGGTCGGTGCCTATGCCGGTCGAGAGGGGGCCGTGGGAACGCTGCGCCATTTTTCGAGCCGCGGTCCCCGGATCGACGGGGTCCTCGGGCTCGATGTCGCCGCCCCGGACGATCCGATCACGGCCCTGTCCCGATACCAGTCCGGCGGGCTGGTGGTCGAGGGAGGATATTGGGGCTTCGGAGGCACTTCCGGTGCCACCCCCCATGTGGCGGGAAGCCTTGCACTGCTCCGGCAGCACATGCCCGACGCCTCGGCCCAGGCGCTGCTCGATGCCCTGCTTGCCGGCACCACGAAGGAGCCGGCGATGGGATCCCTCCCGAATGGCGACTGGGGGCACGGGAAGCTCGACATCCACAAAGCAGGCACTGGTTCCCCTGCACCGGTCGACAACCAGTCGCCCAAAGCGGTCGCATTGCTTTCCGGAAGCCAGGGCCTGACCGCGTTCCTCGATGCTTCCTTGAGCTTCGACCCGGAAGGACAGCCGCTCCAGTTCCAATGGGATTTCGATTATGACGGAAAACCGGATGGCGACTGGTCCGATTCGCCCGCTGCCGAGCACAAATACCCGATGTCGGGAACTGTGGTTGCGAAGCTGGCCGTGCGGGACGCCCATGGTGCCAAGGCCGCCGCCCTCGTCTCGTTCGAAGTCCAGCCCGACCCGTCCGACACGTCCGACGTCCGACAGTCCGACCCGTCCGACACGTCCGACGTCCGACAGTCCGACCCGTCCGACCCGTCCGACCCGTCCGACCCGTCCGACCCGTCCGACCC
>Ga0233425_10001994_pt1 | contig 42570 bp, 41 predicted proteins | sample Watercolumn_Towu_2_FD_181712 | JGI IMG/M metagenome (GOLD analysis project Ga0233425, IMG submission 181712) | Freshwater microbial communities from Lake Towuti, South Sulawesi, Indonesia - Watercolumn_Towuti2014_140_MG | ecosystem: Environmental > Aquatic > Freshwater > Lake | place...
CCGTTGCGAAATGGTCGGCGTCGGGCTCTGACATTTGCGCGATATGGGCGGGACGGGTCATGGTTACTCGCTCGGGCGGCTCACGGTTCGGCGATCAGGCCGGCCGCAATCAGGGTGGATCGTGCAAGGGCAATCGACAAGCGCGCGCGGCGTTCCATCGCTCCCTGATCGAGCATATCCACTGCGCGGATGACAGAAAGGTGACTACGCTCGATCCTCAGCGTCAGCCACTCGATCAGATCGGGCCGGGCATCCAGGCCACGGCGCTCGAACAGATGCTCGAACAATCCGGCAACCAGTTCATCATCCGGCGGGCCGATCTCGGCCAAGCTGCTGTTGGCCAGGCGCGAACGGAGGTCGGGCAGCTTGACCTGCCAGCGCGGCGGTGGCGAGTCGGCGACGATCAGCAGAGGGCGCCGCTCCGCCTGGGCGATATTCCATGCATGGAAGATCTGAACTTCGGGCACACGCTCAGCGTCGTCGATGATCGTGCCCCCGCTCTTGGCCGCAAAGATGCGCGCCAGCAGCGACCGTCCCGACTTGCGCGGACCGGTCAGGATCGCAGCCATGGTCGGCCACGCCTGCCATTGCTCCAGCATCCGCGCTGCCATCCGATTGGACTCGGTCAGCAGGAACGCATCGGATCGGGGGTCCGCCGGCCATTGCAGCGGCAGCGCCATCTGGTTCATCCGGTAATCACGCCGTCCGATGGAGGCACCGGCACGGGCACTTGCGGTGCGCGCCGGATGCGAAGGGTGGTGCCCGAACCGGACACCTGAAGACCGCGCTGCTCCAACGCGCGGCGAAGCTGATCGGGATCGCCGTCATAGGTGACGGCCATGATCGACACGCCGCCCAGCGCCAGGCTGGTCGTGCCGGCTCGAATCACCCCGGGGATACCCCGCACCAGGCTTTCGGCATTGGCGACGGCACTGGCGGTCGGCGCGTCATATTGCAGCGTGACGGCGATCCCCGCGCCCGACGACGCGATGGCAGCATCCAGTCCGGCAATCGGCTCCTCGCCCGGTGCGGTATCGTCGGTGATCGTGGCCTGCGGCTTGGGCGGCGGGCTGAGTGAGACGTCGGGTTGCAGCGTACCGCTCGCCAGCGCCTTTTGGTAAAGCCCGTCCAGCCGCATAACCCCCGTGTCGAGCAGTTGCGGCAAACCATCGGTGCTGCCCACCCGCAAGGTGACCGTGCCCAACAGCGTGTTGTCGGGTCCATGCCGAGCCTCGAACACGCCGATCACCGGCCCGCCCGGCCATTGGCGATAGAGATGCACCACCGGGATCAGGATGTCGGACGCGCCATATTGATCGAGAATCGCCCGCCACCAGCCACGCGACCGCCGCCCGATCTGCCCGGCATCGAGCAACAGGGGCTCCGCTCCCGTTCCCGCCGGGCGGATATAGTCAATGGTGGTGTTGCCAGTCCGGAACCGCGCCCAAGCCTGTTGCCAAGGCGTCCGCGCCTCGAACATCTGGGATACGCCGCCCGAAATCTGAAGCGGCATGACCAGCATCGGCGGCGAGCGATCGGCATAGGCCGACACGCCCAACACCGATGCCGCGCGAACCCGGTCGAACAATATGCCGAGCTTGGCGACATAGCGGGTCGGACCGATCTGTTCGTTTTCCACCACGATGCCGCTGACCAGCGAATCGAGCAGCCCATCCGATGCAGCCGTGCCGCCGCGTCCCAGCCGTTGCGCCAATATCGCCCAGCCCTTGCGCTGCGCGATCCGCCAGCCGCCGAGCCGCGCGGCTTCCGCCGTCTTGCCTGACACGTCGACCGCGACGCCCGTCACTTCGTAGGAGCCGCCATTGTCGACCGGCGCGACGCCGCGCGCCTGCCCTTCGATCTGGGCAAACACGGCACCGCCTCCCATGCCTAACCCGGCAAGGGCAGCCAGACCGGCCATGATGGGGGGCAATCGCAAACGCATCGCGGCCTTTTGGCGAAGCAGGCGTGGAAATCCAAGCGCGATATAGCTAACGGGCAAACATGACCGACAACAGCACGCCGTCCACCAGCCCTTCGCCCGCCGAAAAGGGTGCGTCCTACACCTATGCAGATGCTGGCGTTTCGATCGCCGCCGGGAACGCGCTGGTCCGCGCGATCGGCCCGCTCGCCAAGGCGACGCGGCGGCCGGGCGCGGATGCGGACCTGGGCGGCTTTGGCGGCTTCTTCGACTTGAAGGCTGCCGGTTTCACCGATCCCCTGCTCGTCGCGGCCAACGACGGGGTCGGCACCAAGCTGAAGCTCGCGATCGAGCATGACCGCCATGACGGCGTCGGCATCGACCTGGTCGCGATGTGCGCCAACGACCTGATTGTGCAGGGTGCCGAGCCGCTGTTTTTCCTCGATTATTACGCAACCGCCAAGCTGGAAGGCGATGTGCCGGAGCGTGTCATCGCCTCGATCGCCGAAGGCTGTCGCATCGCGGGATGCGCCCTGATCGGCGGCGAAACGGCCGAGATGCCGGGCATGTATGCACCCGGCGACTATGATCTTGCGGGCTTCTGCGTGGGTGCGGTCGAGCGCGATCAGGTGCTGACCGGCGCGACCATCGGCGACGGCGACGTGATCCTGGGGCTCGCCTCCTCTGGCGTGCATTCCAATGGTTTCTCGCTGGTTCGCCGTCTGGCCGCTGACAAGGGCTGGAAGCTTGATCGCCCGGCCCTGTTCGATCAGGACATATTGCTGATCGAAGCGCTGATGGCCCCGACTCGGATTTATGTCCGCTCGCTCCTCCCCTCGATCAAGGCGGGCGCGATCAAGGGCCTCGCCCACATCACCGGCGGCGGCTTGCTCGAAAACATCCCGCGCGTGCTGCCCAAGGGCGCTCATGCGGTGGTCGATGCGGACGGCTGGGAGCAGCCGCGCCTGATGGCCTTCCTGCAGGCGCAGGGCGGGATCGAGCCGGAAGAAATGGCGCGCACCTTCAACTGCGGCGTCGGCATGGCAGTGATCGTCGCGGCCGACCGGGCGGACGCTCTGGCCGAAGCGCTGCGCGCCGAGGGCGAAACGGTCGTCACTCTCGGCCGAGTCACAGCGGGCGAGCGTGGCTGCACCGTCAAGGGTTCGGCCGGGACCTGGAGCGCCAGGGCCGACTGGACCGCGACCCATGTCGGCTGACCAGCCGGTCAAGGTCGGCATCCTGATTTCCGGCCGGGGCTCCAACATGCAGTCGCTGGTTGCCGCCGCGAAGGTGCCGGACGCTGCCTATACCGTCGCGCTGGTCGCGTCCGACAAGCCCGACGCAGCCGGGCTGGCCTGGGCGAAAGAACAGGGGATCGCCACCTTCGCCCTGTCACCCAAGGGGATCGGCAAGCCAGCCTATGAAGCCGCCATCGACCAGGCCCTGCGCGACGCAGGCGTTCAGGTGATCGCGCTGGCGGGCTATATGCGACTGCTGTCCGGCGATTTCGTGTCGCGCTGGCGCGGGCGGATCCTCAACATCCATCCCTCGCTGCTGCCGCTCTACAAGGGGCTCGACACGCATGAGCGCGCCATCGCAGCGGGCGATGCCAAGGCAGGCTGCTCGGTTCATGTCGTGACCGAGGAACTGGATGACGGCGAAGTGCTGGGTCAGGCCGAGGTGCCGATCCTGCCCGGTGACGACGCGGCGGCACTTGCGGCCCGTGTGCTCGTTGAAGAGCATCGATTGTACCCGCAACTACTCACGGAGTTCGTACGTCGATGACCGATTTCCTGTCCCGCATCCGCGACATCGCCATGCAACTGCCCGGCACGGCCGAGGAAGCTGGCGATGGCGACACCCGCTTCCTGCTCGAAGGGACACCCTTCCTCCGGGCAAGCGGTACGTCGTCGGCCATCCATCTGTGCGCCGCCGATAAGGACCAGGAACCGCAATGGAACGCGCTGACGCTGACCGCCGACAGCGACTGGACGCTGATCGAGGACCAGATTGCGCGGAGCTGGGAACTGGTAGCGCCGACCGAGCTGCTGGAAGCGGGCGGGCGATGAGCGGGGCGGCGGGCGAAGAGGCCGCCGAGCGCGCCAAATCGCGGCGACGCCTGCTGACGCTGGCAGAATTCGTGGCGGTCGCAGGATTGATGGTGGCGGCGCTGACCCTGTACCTCAACTGGTCGCAACGGCGTAGCGACGCCGAGGACAAAGCCGCTTCGGCCAGCGCCCAGCGGCAGGAGCGCGCCCGGCTAAATCTGACCGCGACGGTCGAAGGCGACGGCCGCCGTCTGCTTCTCCACGATGCGAACCATGATCTTCAGGATGTCGCGATCGATTTCCCCAGGGCCTCGGGCATCGGACGTCAGGTCCCGGTGGGCGACCCTGCCATAGAGGCAGAGCCGATCGCCGGGCCGATCCTAGCCTTGACGGACGGAAAGACCGACACCCGCGAAGGGCGACTGCCCGCGCTCATCACGGTCCGTTACTGGGACGGCGATACTGCGCGGACCGTGACCGGACTTTATGACATCATCTGGGGCACGCATGGCCGCCTGTTTCGTGGACGAGCGCTGCGGCTGGAGGGACTGCGGCTACGCGACCGCAACGGCACGACCGCAAAGCTCGACACCGCTTGGATGGCCCGGCGCGGCTAAAGGTTTCTGGCATAGACGACATCGTCAAAGACGGTGTCGCCGACCCGGAATTGCCGGGTTCCCACAAGCGCGAAGCCTTCGCGCTCGTAAAAGGCGCGGGCACGTTCGTTGATGCCGAGCACGCCCAGCAACATCCGGCGGCGGCGCATCGCACGTGCGTCATCGATCGCCATCGTCATCAGCCTGTGGCCCAGGCCGGTGCCGTTGGTCAGGGACAGGGTGTAGATGCGGCGAAGCTCAATATCCCGCGCATCCGTCTCAACCGGCAGATCGGGGGACGTGAGCAGCGTATAGCCGACCGGCGCCGCACCGTCGGGATGCTCCGCCAGTGTCACGACGCCGGAGGGATCAGCGATCCAGGCATCGAACTTGGCGGGCGAACTGTTCAGGGTGCAGTGACGCACCATGTCGGGACCGGCGATGGTCCCGGCAAAAGTCTCTAGGAACGTGGCGGCCGCGACGAGCGACAGCGCGGGCGCATCGCCCGGCCCGGCCCGTCGCAGCCGCCATTCCATCAGCCGACGATTTCTTCGGGCTTGAAGAAGTACGCGATCTCGATCGCGGCATTCTCGTCCGAATCCGAACCGTGAACGGTGTTGGCTTCGATCGACTCGGCCAGTTCCTTGCGGATCGTGCCCGGCTCGGCGTTCGCCGGGTTGGTCGCGCCCATAATGTCACGGTTGCGCTGCATGGCGTTCTCGCCCTCGAGAACCTGCACGACGACCGGACCCGAGATCATGAATTCGACCAGATCGTTGAAGAAGGGGCGCTCCTTATGCACCGCATAGAAGCCCTCGGCCTGCTCGCGAGTCATCTGGATGCGCTTCGAGGCGACGACGCGCAGGCCGGCCTCCTCCAGCATCTTGGTGACGGCGCCGGTCAGGTTGCGGCGGGTCGCGTCGGGCTTGATGATCGAAAAGGTACGATTCGCGGCCATGATGGTCACGCAGCTCCTGATAAATGTGTTGGCTGGAAGTGGCGCCGCCCTAGTCGGGGCGTGGATGCAATGCAATGTCTTATGAGGGCGGACCTGATCCTCCTCGGTACGGGGAGGTGGCAAGGCGAAGCCATGATCGCAGGGGTTTCTATAAAGGCCGTACCTTGAGGCACGCCCCCTCCACCAGCTTCGCTGGTCCCCCCCCCGTGCCGGGGTGGATCAAGTCAGGCCGCCTGTTCCCAGCGACCCTGGTCGTTCTGCTTCCAGTAACGCCGCTCGACGCCTTCCCGGTCGGCCAGCGCCTTCCATGCGGCACGCGCTTCGCCGATGCGGTCGCCGTCGAAGAAGTGGAACGCTCGGTCGAAGGTCAGAACCTCGTCGCGCCAAACCCCGTCCGCCAGCGCGACATGGCGCGCACCGTTGGTCGGCTGGATCTCGCTCGCGATCAATATGGGCTGAGCGGCATCGTCACTCTCTCCCGCCTGGGCATGAGGAAGAAAGCCGTCCGCCGGTATCATCCATAGCTGCCGGTCGAGCGCGGCGCGCTGGTCCGCGTTACCGCTGACGATCAGCAACCGGCCGCCGCCCGTCACCACCCGATCGGCAATGACGGGCAGCAGCCGGTCGAGCGGCGCGATCGTCAGATGATAGAAATCGACCTGCATCGCGCCGCCTCGTTTTGCTTACGCCTCGAACCGATCCGCGACGAACCGGTCGAGCAGGCGCACCCCATAGCCGGTCGCGCCCTTGCCATGGTTGACGCCCGGCTTGTCCGACCAGACCATGCCCGCAATGTCGAGATGTGCCCAAGCGACGCCCTCGTTGATGTAGCGCTTCAGGAACTGCGCCGCCGTGATCGAACCGCCACCACGCGGGCCGACATTCTTCATATCGGCGATCTGGCTCTCGATCAGCTTGTCATACGCCTCGGACAGCGGGAAGCGCCACAGCTTCTCGCCGGTCTCCGTGCCTGCCGCCAACAGCGATTCGGCCAGCCCGTCGTCATTGGCGAACAGGCCGCCATGCTCATGACCCAGGCTGATGATCATCGCACCCGTCAACGTCGCGAGATCGACGATGGTCGAGGGCGAATGCGTCTTCTGGACCCAGGTCAGCGCATCGCACAGGACCAGCCGGCCCTCGGCGTCGGTGTTGATGACCTCGATCGTCTGACCCGACATGGATGTAACGACATCACCCGGGCGTTGCGCATTGCCGTCCGGCATGTTCTCGACCAGGCCCATGACGCCGACCACATTGGCCTTGGCCTTGCGCGCCGCGATCGCCTTCATCGCGCCCGCGACGGCACCGGCGCCGCCCATGTCCCACTTCATGTCTTCCATGCCGGCGGCGGGCTTGATCGAGATGCCGCCGGTGTCGAAGGTCACGCCCTTGCCGACCAGCGCCAGCGTCTCGGCATCCGGCGCACCACCGTTCCACTTCAGGACCAGCAACCGCGCTTCACGCACCGAACCCTGGCTGACACCGAGCAACGCGCCCATGCCCAGGTCGCGCATCTGCGCTTCGTCCAGCACGGTGACTTCAAGGCCCAGGCCCTCAACGTCCTTCAGGACACGCTCGACGAAAGTTTCCGGATAGAGCTTGTTCGGCGGCTCGGACACGAGCGTGCGGGTCAGTTCCAGCCCGCCATTGACGGCATGAACGCGCTGATAGGCGGCTTCCGCATCCGCCCCGGCATCGACGATCGCGAGCTTGGTCAGCGTCGGCTTGGACGTTTCGGGCAATTTCGTCCGGTAAACGTCATGGCGCCAGCCGCGCTGGACGGCCGCGCCTGCGAAGCCCGCGACCGCCTCGGCGGAAGGCTTGTTGCCCATCCCGGTCAGACTGACCGTGGCCGAGGTCGCACTGGTCAGCAGCTTGGCGGTCAGCGCGCCGCCCGCCTTGCGCCAGTCGGCATCCGTGCCCTCACCTACGCCCAGGAGAATGACGCGCCGCACTTCATCATCGAAGGGCACGAACGCCTCGACCAGCGATCCCGCTTCACCCTTGAAGCGGGCCGCGTCGGCCGCAGCCTTGGCGACCGCCACCATGCCGTCGCCGCCGACAACTCCGGTAACTGCGCCGTCCTTGGGAATCGGGACGACGAGCACATCGTTCGCATCGGCGGCGGAGGTAAAGACGATCTGCATGGGTATCCTCGGCTAAACTCGTAACAGTTGCTATCATCTAGGCTCTTGGACCGTCGTGGCAAGCACGCGATTGCAGCGAGCCGCCGGTGATGCGATAGGCAGGCCTTTCAAGGCGTCGCCCTGCCGGGGGGAGGCTTCGTGATCGTGACGGCTAGGACGGACCAGATATCATCGTGCGCAGAATGACGCTTCTGACTGGCAGCGCCCTGCCCTTCGCGCTTGGGATCGCGACCGTGATGGCCAGCCCGGCCCTTGCCGCGCAAGACCTGCAGGACCGCCCCGTCACCCCGCCGCCCAGCGGAGGGGCAGCCCCCACCGACCCCGATCAGGTTCGTTTCAGCGCCGAACAGCTGGAATATGACATTGACGCCGATATTGTGACCGCGACCGGCGAGGTCCGCATGATCCGTGAGGGCGAGCGGCTGCGTGCGGACAAGGTCACTTGGAACCGCAAGACGGGCAAGGTCCTGGCCACGGGCAATATCGCGGTCACCAACCCGCAGGGCGATATCGCCTATGGCGACCAGATCGAGCTGACCGATTCGTTGAAGGACGGCGTCGTCGACAACATGCTGGTCGTGCTGGAACAGGGTGGCCGTCTGGCCGCCGAGCGCGGAACCCGCCAGCAGGACGGCACGGTCAATCTCGAACGCGCCGCCTACACGCCTTGCGCGGTCGAAACGTCCGAAGGCTGCCCCAAGGAGCCGTCCTGGAAGATCACTGCCGTCCGCGTCACCTATCGCCCGGACCGTGAGCGCGTCTATTTCAACGGGGCCAAGCTCAACCTGTTCGGCCTGCCCACCATTCCCCTGCCTCGCCTGTCCGCGCCGGTCGGCCCGGGCGGCGACAGCGGTTTCCTGACCCCCGACATCCGGCTCGACCGGGTGAACGGGGTCGAGGTCGCCGTCCCCTATTATTGGCGTCTGGCCCCCAATAAGGGCCTGACCGTCACGCCGCACGTCTTTACCGCCGTGCTGCCGATGATGCAGGCGCAATATGAGGAGTTGAACACCCTCGGCGCATTCCGCATCACCGGCTATGCCACCGCCAGCCGCCGCAGCGACGATCTGAACACGCTGAACCCGACCGACACGTCGCAGGCGTTTCGCGGCTATCTGGACGCCGTCGGCCGCTATCAGTTCTCGCCGGAATGGAGCCTGTCGGGCTCGATGCGGATCACCACCGACCGCACGTTCCTGCGCCGCTACGATATTTCGCGCGACGACCGGCTTCGCACCACCGCCAGCCTGGAACATATCGACGCCAACAGCTATTTCGCCCTCACCGGCTGGTATGTCGAAACCCTGCGCGTCAACGATCCGCAGGGTCAGCAGCCGATCGCCCTGCCCGAGCTCGACTATCGCCGCCGCTTCGACGACGGCCTGCTCGGCGGCAAGTTCGAGATGCAGCTCAATACGCTGGCGATCAGCCGCACGGCGGGACAGGATACCCAGCGCGCCTTCGCCAGCCTGCGCTGGGACCTGCGTCGCTTGACCAATTGGGGGCAGGAGGTGACCTTCACCGCCTATGGCCGCGCCGACGCCTATAACGCCAACAACATCGCCACGACGCCGTTGGTCTATCAGGGTCTGGCCGGGTTCCAGGGGCGCGGCATCGGGGCGCTGGCGGTCGACGTCAAATGGCCGTTCGTCGGCGAATTGTGGGGCGGCAGCCAGCGGTTCACCCCGCGTGTCCAGATCGTCGCGAGCCCCCAGATCCGCAATATCGAGATCCCCAACGAGGATGCTCGCGCGGTTGATCTGGAGGATTCCAACCTTTTCGCGCTGAACCGTTTCCCCGGTTACGACCGATTCGAGGATTCGACCCGCATCACCTATGGTGCCCAATGGGCGCTGACCCTGCCGGGCTTCACGTTCGACACGATCGTCGGACAGAGCTTCAGGCTGAACGATCGGCCGACGATCCTTTATCCGGGTACCGGCTTGTCGGACCGCTGGTCGGATATCGTCGGGCGGACGGAGCTGCGCTTCCGCGACTTCGTCTCGCTGACCCATCGCTTCCGGCTGGACAAAGACAGCTTCGCGGTGCGCCGGAACGAGATCGATGCGACCATCGGTTCGCGAACCACCTATGTTCAGGCGGGCTATCTCCGGCTTGACCGTAACATCTTCACATCGATCGAGGATTTGCAGGATCGCGAGGAGCTTCGCCTGGCGGGCCGGGTCCAATTCGCGCGCTTCTGGTCCGCCTTCGGCTCGACGGTGATCGACCTGACCGACCGGGCCGAGGACGCCTTGTCATTGTCGAACGGCTTTGATCCCATTCGACACCGGCTGGGCGTGCAATATGAGGACGACTGCCTGCGGCTCGGCTTCACCTGGCGACGCGACTATGTGAACACGGGCGACGCGCGGGCCGGCAACAGCTTCCTGTTGACTCTGGCGTTCACCAATCTCGGTCGCTAAGCCGGTATTCAGCATGGTCGACCCATATCGCGACGGTTACGCGCCCCATCAGGCGCGATGAGGATCACAGACACGGTGAAGCACGACATTCGTACCAAGGGCCGCGGCATTCGCGCGGGCGCAACACTGATGCTGATCGCGCTGGCAACGGGCGCGCTGGCGCAGACCGTTCCGGATCAGGCCGTGCCGGACACCGGCGGCCTCAACATCCCGTCGAATCTGCAATTGTTCGGCAAGCTGGACCCGAATGTCCGCAAGCCCACGGCGATCGTCAACGACACCGTGTTGACCCAGACCGATATCGACCAGCGCATGGCACTGGCCATGGCGTTGAACAACGTGACCAACCTGTCGGCCGAGGATCGCGACCGCCTGCGCATGCAGATCCTGCGTCAGCTCATCGACGAGACGTTGCAGATCCAGGAGGCCAAGACCGCCGAGGTCACCGTCACTGCGGACGAGATCAACCAGGCCTATGCCCGTTTCTCCAAACAGTTCGGCAAGACGCCCGCGGAGATGAATACCTTCCTGCGGCAGGTCGGTTCGTCGGAAAAATCGATGCGTCGTCAGATCGAAGGCGAGCTCGCTTGGAGCCGCTATCTGCGCAAGCGCGTGGAGCCCTTCGTCAATGTTGGCGACGAGGAAGTCACCGCGATCCGCGCCCGTCTGGAAGCCGCCAAGGGCACCGAGGAATATAATCTCAAGGAGATTTTCCTCTCCGCCAATGAGGCGACCGGACAGCAGGTGTTCAACAACGCCCGCCAGATCATCGCCGAAATCCAGAAGGGACAACAGCCCTTCGAGTATTTCGCACGCAGCTTCTCGGAGGCATCCACCCGCGCGGTGAATGGCGATCTGGGATGGGTTCGCGCGGCGCAGCTGCCGCCCGAACTCCAGGCTGCGGTACAGCAGATGCAGGTCGGCCAGGTCGCCGGGCCGATTCAGATTCCGGGCGGCTTCTCGATCCTGTACCTGACCGACAAGCGCCAGGTGCTGACGGCCGATCCGCGCGATTCGCGCCTGTCGTTGAAGCAGCTGACGGTCAAATTCCCGGCGGGCACCACCCAGGCGCAAGCCAGCGCCCGCGCGGCGGATTTCGCCAAGGCTACCCAGGCCATCCGCGGGTGTGGCGACGTGCAACGTGTCGCGACCGCCTTGAAGGCCGAAGTCGTCGACAACGACCAGGTGACCATTCGCCAGCTGCCCGCGCCGCTTCAGGAAATCCTGTTGAAGTTGCAGATCGGCCAGGCCACGCCGCCCTTCGGTTCGCCGGAGCAGGGCGTGCGCTCGCTGGTGCTGTGCGACCGCGAGGAGCCGCGCTCGGGCAACCTGCCAACCAACGATCAGATCCAGAATCAGGTCGAGCAGCAGCGGGTCAATCTGCGCGCCAACCAGAAGATGCGCGACCTTCGTCGCGACGCGGTAATCGAATATCGTTGAGATGATCCGGCCGCTCGCGATCTCGATGGGGGACCCGGCCGGGATCGGGCCGGAGATCATTGCCAAGGCCTGGGCAGCGCGCCGTCAGACGGGGTTACCGCCCTTCCTGGCGGTCGGCGACGCACGCGCCATCGAGCGGGTCTGGAACGGCCCGATCGCACGCGTGTCGGATATGGCGGATGCCGTGGCCACCTTTGACGAAGCGCTGCCCATCCTGACGGTCGACGACGCAGGCGAAATCCGCCCCGGCCAGCCCGATGTCGAGGGTGCACGGTGCGCGCTCCACTCGTTGGAGCTGGCGGTAGGGCTCGTGCGTTCAGACGCTGCAAGCGCGCTGGTGACCGGGCCGGTCAGCAAGGCGCAGCTCTATGATATCGGCTTCACCCATCCGGGCCAGACGGAGTTCGTGGCCGAACGCTGTGGCGTCGCTGGCGAGAATGCGGTGATGATGCTGGCCGGCCCCTCGTTGCGGGTCGTACCGATCACCACCCACGTCCCGCTGGCGGCGGTTTCAGGCCTGTTATCGGTCGAACTGATCGTCGCCAAGGGTCGTGCGACCGCTCGCGGACTGTGTAAGAATTTCGGCATCCGCGAGCCCAGATTGGTCTTTGCCGGATTGAATCCCCATGCGGGGGAAAGCGGCGCGATCGGGCGAGAAGAGATCGACTTCATCGAGCCCGCCATTGCCCAGCTTCGTGCGGAAGGCATCGACGCGAGCGGCCCGTTCGCCGCCGACACGCTGTTCCATCCACGCGCCCGCGCTCGGTATGACGCCGCGCTCTGCTGCTATCACGATCAGGCGCTGGTGCCGATCAAGACGCTCCATTTCGATGAGGGCGTCAACATCACGCTCGGGTTGCCGATCGTGCGGACCTCGCCCGATCACGGCACGGCCTTTGGTCTAGCGGGGCAGGACAGCGCGCATCCTGGCGCGATGATCGCCGCCATCGCGATGGCGGGCGACGCTGCCCGACGCCGCGCCGAAGCGGCAGCCTGACATGAATCCCACCACGCCGCTCCCGCCATTGCGGGAGGTCATTGCGCGCCACGGCCTGTCCGCGGCCAAGTCGCTCGGCCAGAATTTCCTGTTCGATAGCCAGTTGCTGGCCCGGATTGCCGCCATTCCGGGCGACCTGACCGATCAAGAGGTGCTGGAAATCGGCCCCGGCCCCGGTGGCCTGACCCGTGCCCTGCTCATGGCTGGCGGGCGGGTCACTGCCATCGAGCGTGATCGCCGTTGCATCCCCGCGCTGGCTGAACTGGCCGAAGCCTTTCCCGGCCGGCTTAAGGTCATCGAGGGCGATGCCCTGCGGATCAGTGCGCCGGAGCTGTTCGAGGGGCAGCCGCACATCGTTTCCAACCTGCCCTATAATGTCGGCACGCCTCTGCTCGTCGGCTGGCTGTCTGGGGCGTGGCTGCCCTGGTGGCGATCCTGCACGCTGATGTTTCAGAAGGAAGTGGCGGAGCGGATCGTCGCCGCGCCCGATCAGTCATCCTATGGTCGCCTCGCCGTTCTGACCCAGTGGCGCAGCGAGTCGCGGATCGCGATGCCGGTCCACCGATCGGCGTTCACCCCGCCGCCCAAGGTGATGTCGGCAGTGGTGCATATCGTGCCCAAGCCTGCACCCGAGGGGGTCAGCTTCCGCACGCTGGAGCGTCTGACGGCTGCCGCCTTCGGTCAGCGGCGCAAGATGCTGCGCCAGAGCTTGAAACCCGTCGTCGGCGCGGTTGAGGCGATGGAATCGATCGGCCTCGATCCCGCCCGCCGGGCCGAGACGCTATCGGTCGCGGAGTTCGTGGCCCTGGCCCGCGCGCTCGGTTGAGGCCGACGCATTCCTCCCCTGCAAGGGGAGGAATGAAGACAGGACCTTAAGGCGTAGGCGGCGTCTTGCTGTCGACTTGCGCCGTCGTAACCGTCGCAGGCGGACCCTTGGCGATCTGTGCGGCCAGAGCGCTCGCATCGGCGCATTCGCTTTTGCAGAGCGTCTTAATCTTCACGAGATTGTCCTTCGCGCGCGCGACCGCGCCGCGCTGGACCAGCGCCTCACCCTGACCGCGCAATGCGCGGGTATCGTTCGGGTCGAGAAGCAGCGCCTCGCGATACAGTCGGATCGCCTTGCCCGGCAGGCCGCGGGCGTCCGCGACTTCGGCAAGCAGGACGAACGCTGACCGGTTGCGCGGATCGACCGCCACGGCCGTTTCCAGCATGTCCGTCGCCCCATCGAGATTGCCCGCCGCCTTCAGGCCACGCGCCTGTTCTAGCAACTGCATGGAACGGGCGTCGATCTGATTATCCGGGCGCTGGCCGCTGAGCGAGGTGGAGAGCGAAACCACCGCCAACGCGGCGGCGGCGGCCAGGGACGACAAACGCATGAGGAACTCCGGACGTGGCACTGGGCCGGATGCTAGCATGGAGCCCGGAGGCAGGCGACAAAAAAGCCGTCGGTGCCATCGGTGGCGGGATCAAGCCTTTGGCCAAACCCACGAGGCGTACCGATTCCCGGTTCGACAGGCTCCGGCGACCAGCCGGGATGGCTGGCGAAGAATCTCGCGACCTGGTCGCTTCCCTCGGCATCCAGAAGGGAGCAGACGATATAGACCAGCCGCCCGCCGGGTTTGACCAGTCCCGCGCCGATCTCCAGCACCTGCATCTGAGCCGCTTCAAGCCGCGCCAGTCGCTCTGGCGTCAAGCGCCAGCGAGCCTCGGGATTGCGCCGCCACGTTCCCGTACCCGAACATGGTGCATCGATCAGGACGCCATCGGCCTTGCCCGCCCAGTCCGCCAGCATTTCGGCTTCGCGCCCCGGATTGAGCAACCGGCTCTCAATGATTGTCGCCCCGGCCCGCTCGGCGCGAGGGGCCAGCCTTTGCAGCCGGGCTCGGTCGATATCACAGGCGAGCAAGGCGCCCTGATTGCCCATCGCCGCGGCGAGTTGAAGCGTCTTGCCGCCTGCCCCAGCGCACAGATCGACCAGCCATTCGCCGGGTTGAGCCGACATGGCGGACCCGACCAGCTGGCTGCCCTCGTCCTGCACCTCAACCAGCCCCGCCCGATAAAGATCAGACGGCTCAACCGGCGTTCCGTTGGGAAGACGTATCCCCGTCGGCGCATGCGGCGTAGGCGTAGCATCGGCCCATTGCTCCAGAACCGCCGCCCTAGTCGTCATCAGACTGTTGATGCGGATATCAAGCGGCGCGCGGTCTATCAGTGCCGCAAGCTGCCCATCATCCAGGCCCGATGCGGTCAGCGCCTCGACCAGCCAGGCCGGGGCGACGCCTCCCTCGGCGCGGGGTTCGTCGGCCGCAATGGGGGCAGGGCCATGGGCCGATCCGTCGAAGGTTGCCGCGATCGCGGGATCATGATCCGCGACCGCCAGCATCGCCGCCCGCCCGTTCACGGGCAGTGCCCCCGCCTGACGGATGGCGGCATAGACGAACTCGCGCACCGCCCGCCGATCCTTGGATCCGGCATAGCGGCGCGTCGAGAAATATCGGGCGATCAGCGTGTCCGCCGCCGCCCCGCCGCTAGCGGCAGCGGCGACGATCTCGTCCAGCAACTCGATCGCCGCCTGGGTTCTTGCGGCGGGGGTCATGCGAAGCGCTCCGGCAGTTTAGCGGGTCGGGTAATTGGGCGCTTCCCGCGTGATCGTCACGTCATGGACGTGGCTTTCCTTCAGGCCCGCGCCGGTGATCTGGACGAACTGCGCCCGCTCGCGCAGATCCTTCAGCGTCGCCGAGCCGGTATAGCCCATCGCCGCCTTGATGCCGCCGACCAGCTGGTGGATGACGTCGCGCGCCGGCCCCTTATAGGCGACCTGCCCCTCAATACCCTCGGGGACCAGCTTCATCTGGTCCTTGATGTCGCCCTGGAAGTAGCGGTCCGCCGAGCCACGGCCCATCGCGCCGACCGAGCCCATGCCGCGATAGGATTTATACGCGCGCCCCTGATACAGGAAGGTCTCGCCCGGCGCTTCCTCGGTCCCCGCCAGCAGCGAGCCGACCATGCAGGCACCGGCACCCGCTGCCAGCGCCTTGGCAAGGTCGCCCGAGGTACGCAGGCCGCCATCGGCGATCACCGGCACGCCCGACTTCCAGCCTTCCTCGGCGCAGTCCATCACGGCCGTCAGCTGCGGTACGCCGACGCCCGCAACGACGCGGGTGGTGCAGATCGAACCCGGCCCGATGCCGACCTTCACGGCATCCGCACCCGCATCGATCAGGGCGCGGGTAGCCGCTGCGGTGGCGACGTTGCCCGCGATCACCTGAACCGTGTCGGACAGCTTCTTCGCCGCCTCGACTGCGCGAGCCACGTCGCGGTTATGGCCATGCGCGGTATCGATGATGACGCAGTCGACCTCCGCCTCGATCAGGGCACGGGTCCGCTCGAAGCCCTTCTCACCCACCGTCGAGGCGGCGGCGACCCGCAGGCGACCGGCGGCGTCCTTGGTGGCGGAAGGATAGGTGACGGCCTTTTCGATGTCCTTGACGGTGATGAGGCCAACGCAGCGATAGCTGTCGTCGACGACGAGCAGCTTTTCGATGCGACGGGCGTGAAGCAGGCGGCGCGCCTCGTCCTGGCCGACGCCGACCTTGACGGTCGCCAGATCCTCATGCGTCATCAGCTCGGACACCGGCTGCTGCGGGTTTTCGGCAAAGCGCACGTCGCGGTTGGTCAGGATGCCGACCAGGCGGCCGTCGAACTCGACGACGGGAATGCCGCTGATCCGGTGGCGCGCCATCAAGGCCTGCGCTTCGGCCAGCGTCGCGGTCGGCGAGATGGTGATCGGGTTGACGACCATACCGCTTTCGAACCGCTTGACCTGCCGCACGGCGGCGACCTGCTGCTCGACGGTCAGGTTGCGGTGAAGCACACCCATGCCGCCCAGCTGCGCCATCACGATCGCCATGTCGGCCTCGGTCACGGTATCCATTGCCGCCGACAGGACCGGGATGTTGAGCGCGATCGAGCGGGTCAGTTGCGTCCGCGTGTCTGCGGTGCTCGGCAGAACGTCGGACTCCTGGGGTACGAGGAGCACGTCGTCGAAGGTGAGGCCGAGGCGGATATCCATGGGGCTGCCAAATCCTGCGGAGGGAACAAGTGGCGGGCCATGTAACCAAAGCAAGCCGTTCCGGCTAGGCCCTTGGTGCATCGCCATGCTAGAACAGCATCGGACCGATTAGGGGGAAGCCGTCCATGGGCCTGATTATCGCCGCGCTCACCGTCCTGCTGGTGTTGATGTACCTGATGATGTCGATCAAGATCGTCCGCCAGGGCTATCAATACACGATCGAGCATTTCGGCCGCTATACCGGCACGGCCGTCCCCGGCTTCAATTTCTATCCCGCCTTTTTCTATCGTGTCGGCCGCAAGGTGAACATGATGGAACAGGTGATCGACATCCCGGGACAGGAGATCATCACCAAGGACAATGCGATGATCTCCACCGACGGGGTCGTCTTCTTCCAGGTGCTGGACGCGCCCAAGGCGGCCTATGAGGTGTCGGACCTGTATGTCGCGCTACTGAACCTCGTCACGACCAATTTGCGTACCGTCATGGGGTCGATGGACCTGGACGAAACCCTGTCCAAGCGCGACGAGATCAACGCGCGGCTGCTCAATGTCGTCGATCACGCAACGACGCCCTGGGGCGTGAAGATCACCCGCGTCGAGATCAAGGACATCCGCCCACCGGTCGATATCGTCAACGCCATGGCCCGCCAGATGAAGGCCGAGCGCGAGAAGCGCGCCAACATTCTGGAGGCGGAAGGCTCGCGCGCATCGGAAATCCTGCGCGCCGAGGGCCAGAAGCAGGCGCGTATCCTGGAAGCCGAGGGCCGCCGCGAGTCGGCGTACCGCGACTCGGAAGCTCGCGAGCGGGCGGCCGAGGCGGAAGCAAAGGCGACCCGCGTCGTGTCCGAGGCGATCGAGTCGGGCGGCACGCAGGCGATCAACTACTTCGTCGCCCAGAAATATGTCGAGGCGATCGGCAAGTTCGCCACCAGCCCCAATGCCAAGACGATCCTGTTCCCGGTCGAGGCTACCCAGCTTATGGGCACGCTGGGCGGGATCGGTGAACTGGCCAAGGAAGCACTGGCACCGCACAACGGGACGCCTGCCCAGCCCGCCACCCCGCGTGTCACTAGCAAGCCGGGGCCGTTCGACCAGTCGCCGTCGTGACGATAGCGGAACTCGACCCGGCGGCGCTCTGGCTGGCGGGGGCGCTGGTGCTGGGCATTGCCGAGTTGCTGGTGCCGGGGGTTTTCCTGATCTTCCTGGCCATTGCAGCGGCCGTGACCGCGCTCACCACATGGGCGCTGCCGCACTTGCCCGTCGGATTGCAACTTGCCGATTTCGCGGTTTGGAGCGTCGTGTGCGTCATGATCGGGCGGCGATGGTATCGCGACTTCCCCGTCGAGAGCGATGCGCCCGTCCTCAACGAGCCCGCCCGGCGGCTGCGTGGGCAGATCGTCACCGTCACCACGCCGATCATCGATGGCGAGGGTCGCGCGCGGCTGGGGGACGGCGAATGGCCGGTGCGCGGACCTGATACGGACATCGGAACGCGGCTGCGTGTCGCGCATGTCGATGGCGGAACGCTGCTGGTCGAGCCGATCGAGCCCGAGGCCTGATCCCGCCGGTCAGCCGCGCTGCTGCGCCAGTACCTCATAGGCCATGACCGCCGTCGCCACCGCCGCGTTCAGGCTGTCCGCCTTGCCCAGCATCGGAATCTTGACGAGCGTGTCGCAGGCAGCGGCATATTCGGCAGGCATCCCCTGAGCCTCGTTCCCGGTGAGCAGGAAGGTAGGCGCGGCATAGCGCGCGGCCCGATAATCCGAATCGGTGTCGAGGCTGAGGCCAACCAACTGGCCCGGACCCTGCCGCAACCAATCAAGGAAAGGCTGCCACTCGGTCTTGACGATCGGCACGGTGAACAGCGCGCCCATGCTCGCGCGCACCGCCTCGACCGAAAAGGGATCGACGCATTCGCCGACCAGGATCAGCCCCCCTGCCCCGACCGCGTCGCCGGTACGCAGGATCGTCCCCAGATTGCCCGGATCGCGCAGACGCTCCGCGACCAACCAGATGCCGGACGCGTTACGGTCCAAATCATCGAGCGCAACGCCCAATTCCTCGAATACGCCGACGACCGCCTGCGGATTGTCCTTGCCCGACAGCTTCGACAGGATGTCGGGGGTCGTCTCGATCGCCTCGCCTTCCGATGCCTCGACCGCCTTGATCATATCGCGGACCAGCGGATGGCCAGCGGAGGGCTTGGCGTAGAATAGCAGGGTCGGCAGCCGACCCGTCTCGCGCGCCTCGGTCAGGATGCGCAGCCCCTCGGCCAGAAACTGGCGGGATTGCTTGCGGTGACGCTTGTCACGCAGGTCGCGTGCCCACTTTATCAGCGGGTTGGAATAGGCGGTAATCTCACGGGGCATCAGTCTTCGCCGAACTTCGCTTCCACCAGCGCAGCCAGCGCCTCGACCGTTTCGCCAGCGCCGTCGCCGGCCGCGCTGATCGTGATGGTGTCGCCCATCGCGGCACCCAGCATCATCAGCCCCATGATCGAGGTACCGGTCACCGTGCTGCCGTCCTTGGCCACCCGCACTTCACAGGGCTGGGTGGAGGCGAGCGTTACGAACTTGGCGCTGGCTCGGGCATGAAGACCGCGGCGGTTGGTGATGAGGACGGCCCGCGTCTGCTCCGTCATGCGGCGGCCTCGCCCAGCACTTCCGACGCGACCGAGATATATTTGCGTCCCGCCTCGCGCGCAGCCGCGACCGCATCGACCACCTGCATCGACTTGCGGGCGGAACCCAGGCGGATGAGCATCGGTAGATTCATGCCCGCAATCACCTCAACTCGTCCACGCTCCATAAGCGAGATGGCCAGGTTCGACGGCGTGCCGCCAAACAGGTCGGTCAGAACGATCACGCCGCGCCCGGCATCAACGGTGGCGATCGCCGCCGCAATGTCCGAGCGCCGCTCTTCCATATCATCTTCCGGCCCGATCGCGATGGTCGCGATCCGCTCCTGCGGGCCGACCACATGTATCATCGCGGTCACGAACTCATCGGCGAGCCGCCCGTGCGTCACCAGAACCAGACCAATCATGTCAGACACGCATATCCATCATTGCTTGGCCGGCCCGGCTTCCAGTGAGTCTTTCGGCACGGCACTCAAATCACGATGCACCACCGTGGGGGAAAAACCGCTCTGGCGCAACCGTCCCGCGATCCGTTCGGCGACATGGACCGACCTATGTCTCCCTCCGGTACAGCCGATCGCGATGGTGATATAGGATTTTCCACTTGCGATGTAACGCGGGACCAGCGTGTCGAGCAGCGTCTCGATCTGAGCCAGCGCGGCGTCGTAAGCGGGATCGTGGCGGATATAGTCGATGACGCTCTTGTCCAACCCGGTGCCGGGTCGCAATTCCGCCGACCAGTGCGGATTGCGCAGGAACCGCATGTCGAAGACGAGGTCGGCGTTTCGCGGCAGCCCCTTGGAAAAGCCGAACGACATGACGGTCAGCACCGGCTCGCTCAGTCCCTCGACGGCATAATTGGCGCGCAGCCATTGTCCCAGATCGTTGCTGGTCATGTTCGTCGTGTCGAGCAGCCGGTCGGCCATGTCGCGAACAGGCGCCAGCAATGCGCGTTCATGCGCGATCCCGTCATCAGCGGCCCGATCCACCGCGAGTGGATGGCGATGGCGGGTCTCGGAATAGCGCCGCTTCAATTCCGCGCCGCCGCAGTTCAGGAACAGCGTCTCGATAGCCAGATTGGGACTCTCGTTCAGCCGCCTGATGCTCTGCGTGATCTGTTCGGGGGCGAAGTCGCGGGTGCGTACGCCGATACTGATCGCCAGCGGCCGGTTCTTGCCTTCCATGCCCTTGGGCGGAGCGGCTTCGAGCAAGCCGTTCAGCAGGAAGAGCGGCAGATTGTCGACCACCTCCCAGCCGAGATCCTCCAGCGTCTTGAGCGTGGTCGAGGTGCCAGCGCCGGACATGCCGGTCACCAGCAAAATGCGTTTTCGATCCATCACGGCAATTCCTTCAGGCGCGACGCCAGCAATTCGACCTTGATCGGGGCCGAGGCCGGAAAAGGGTTGAGCCTATAGATAGGGATGCGCACGCCCGCGATCACGGTCTGGCGTGGCTCGGGCAGACGCTCCTCGATGTCCGGCTCGACACCCAATTCGATGACGAGGCGGATGGTCGCGCTCGCGCGGTACGGCGCAGGCATGATGCCGACGCCGCGCACCTCGATCAGTCCGGCGATCCGGTCCGGCACCGTCACGCGCAGGCTGCCATCGATGACTTCCGCTTCGACATAATCGTCGCCGATCAGCATCGCCCCCCGATCGATCAGCCGAAGGGCCAAATCGGATTTACCGCACCCCGAAGGACCGCGCAGCATAACCCCCATATCCCCCATCAGGACACAGGTGGCATGGATCAGCGCCCCCGTCATGCGATCGCAGCCAGCGGCAGGCGGACGACGAAGCGCGCGCCGCTCATCCGATCCTCGCGTGATTCGACGTGGATCCGCCCCTGATGCGCTTCGACGATGGTCCGGGCGATGGCGAGGCCAAGTCCCGAGTGACGCCCGAAATTCTCTGAGCTTGGGCGGATCGAATGAAAGCGGCGGAAGATGGTCTCGCGCGCCTCCTCCGGCACGCCGGGTCCCTCATCCTCGACCCGCACGACCCAGTCTTCCGGCTCGCGCGCCAAGCTGATCGCCACCACCGCCTCGTCCGGAGAGAAGGACAGCGCATTGTCGATCAGATTTTCAAAAACCCGTTCCAGCCGCGCGCCCTCGCCCGACACCATGGCCTGACCTGGCTCGGTCGAATCAAAGTGGAGGCGGATATCCCGTTCGACCCCACGCGCCTCTCGCTGCGCGATCAGTCCGGCGATCAGCGCGTTCAGATCGACCGGATCGAATTTGGCCCGGCTGAGCTGTGCATCAAGCCGCGAGGCGTCGGAGATATCGGTGATGAGCCGGTCGAGCCGCCGCACATCGTCGCGAACGATCGCCAGCAACTGCGCCTGGAGCGCCGGGTCGTGGATCGTCTCCAACGTGTCGACGGCGGAGCGGAGAGAAGCAAGCGGGTTCTTCAGCTCATGCGTCACGTCCGCCGCAAAGGCCTCGGTCGCGTCGATCCGCGCGCGCAACGCCAGGCTCATATCGGACAGTGCGCGCGCCAGCATTCCCAGCTCGTCACGCCGATCGGGCAGACGCGGCACCACCACTTCGCGCGCCCGGCCCAGCCGGACCCGCACCGCCGCCCGCGCCAGCCGCCGCAGCGGCCGGACGATGGTGCGCGCGAGGAACAACGACAACAGAACGGAAATGAGCGCCACCAGCGCCAGCAGCACACCCAACCGGAATCGCTCGATACGCACCGTCTCGGTGATGAAGCGGGCATTTTCGGTCGCCATGATCGCCCCGCCACTGGGCAGCGGAGCAGCCGCGGTGATGACGGGCGTACGGTCAGGGGCGCGCCAGACGGAGCCGGAAACGCGTCCGTCCCGGGCCTCGCGGACATCCGGCCATTCCGCGCCCCCGCGACGCTCGCGGTAGAGCGGCGGACGGGACGCGCCGACAACCGTGTCGATCCCGGCATCGAGGAAACGGGCAATCGCCTGCCCCCAATCCTGCTTGTCCGGATCGCGCAGCACCACGTTGCGAATGCCCAGCGCACGGCTGTCGGCCATCAGTCGCCCCCCCGCATCGAACAGCCTGATACGCCCGCCGGTATCGCGTGCCAGCCGCATGACCAGCACGTCGCGCTCCTCGCTGCGCACCGAGGTCAGCGCCTCTCCCATCAGCCGCACCTCGCGCAGCGACTGCGCAACCCGGTTGTCGAGCAAGCGGGCACGGTAGGAGTCGAGATAGAAAAACCCGCCCGCCAACAGCAGCAGCGCAAAGATGTTCAGCGCCAGAATCCGCTGCGTCAGCGAGATCTGGCCCGACCAGCGCAACGCCAGGTCGGGGGCTTCACTCCTCGGAGAATCGGTAGCCGGCGCCATAGAGCGTCTCGATGGCGTCGAATTCGGGGTCTACCTGCCGGAACTTACGCCGGAGACGCTTGATATGGCTGTCGATCGTCCGATCATCGACATAGATGTCGTCCTGATAGGCGGCATCCATCAGCTGATTGCGGGTGCGCACGATGCCGGGGCGCTGCGCCAGCGTTTCCAGGATCAGAAACTCGGTGACGGTCAGCGTGACCGGCTCGCCCTTCCATGTCACCCGATGCCGGGCGGGGTCCATCGCCAGCGCGCCGCGCGTCAGCGGCCCCTGCACTTCGGCGGCGGGCGTGCCTTGCGGCGTGCCGACATATTCCGATCGCCGCAAAATGGCGCGGATACGGGCGATCAGCAGCCGCTGCGAGAATGGCTTGGCGATATAATCGTCCGCGCCCATTGCAAGACCCAGCGCCTCGTCCAGCTCATCGTCCTTGCTCGTCAGGAAAATAACCGGGATCTGGCTCTTCTCGCGCAGACGGCGGAGCAGCTCCAGCCCGTCCATACGCGGCATCTTGATGTCGAAGATTGCCAGGTCCGGCGGGTTATCGACCAGCGCCTTCAACGCCGCCTCGCCGTCCGCATAGACGCGGGTCACGAACCCCTCGGCCTGAAGCGCGATCGACACGGAGGTCAGGATGTTCCGGTCGTCATCGACCAACGCAATAGTTGCGGTCATGCGATCAACCTCAGACCCGTCTCATGCGAAGGAACCGCCATGGCCATCGGTTAGGCTAAACCGGGACACGGCTCAACCGTCTTCGCGAAAAGCGGTGTTTGACGTGTTTAACAAACAGGCTATGAAAGACTGATCGCGCACGTCCTATCGTGCGGTACAACAACGCCGGGCCATCGCGATCCGGCACCTTTGGGGAACGAGGAAGCTCCTATGAACGAACGGATTCCCGAGATTGGTTTGCAGGCGCAGGGCATCGAAACGCGCGCCACCTTGCACTGGAATCTCGTTACCGCACGGCTGATCGAAACGGCCGTCGCCCGTGGTGAGGGCAAGCTGTCTGCCGATGGCCCGCTGGTCGTCGAAACCGGCGAGCATACCGGCCGCTCGGCGCAGGACAAGTTCATGGTCCGCGACGACGAAACCCGCGACACCGTCTGGTGGGGCAAGACCAACAAGCCGATGAGCCCCGATGATTTCGCCGCGCTGAAGGCTGATTTCTTCGCCGCGCTCGGCCAGAAGGAAGATCTGTTCGTTCAGGACTTGTATGGCGGATCGCAGCCGGAACACCGCGTTCGCGTGCGCGTCGTGACCGAGCTGGCCTGGCACAATCTGTTCATCCGTACGATGCTGGTCCGTCCCGAAGAGCATGAGCTGCGCAAGTTCGCCGCTGAATACACCATCATCGACCTGCCGAGCTTCCGCGCCGACCCCGCGCGTCACGGCTGCCGCTCGTCGACGGTGATTGCGGTCAACATGACCGAGAAGCTGATCCTGATCGGCGGCACGCGCTATGCTGGCGAGATGAAGAAGTCGGTCTTCGGCCTGCTCAACTATCTCCTGCCGACGACAGGCGTGATGCCGATGCACTGTTCAGCGAACATGGGCGCGGACGGTTCGACCGCGGTGTTCTTCGGCCTGTCGGGAACCGGCAAGACCACGCTGTCGGCCGATGCCAGCCGCACCCTGATCGGTGACGACGAACATGGCTGGTCGGACACGGCGGTCTTCAATTTCGAGGGCGGCTGTTATGCCAAGATGATCCGCCTGTCGCCCGAGGCGGAGCCCGAAATCTTCGCCACGACCAAGCGCTTCGGCACGGTGCTGGAAAACGTCGTGATGGATCCGGTCACGCGCCAGCTCGACCTGAACGACAACAGCCTGGCCGAGAACAGCCGGGGTGCGTACCCGATCGACTTCATCCCCAATGCGTCGAAGGACAATATGGGGGGCGTGCCGCGCAACATCGTCATGCTGACGGCGGACGCTTACGGCATCCTGCCGCCGATCGCCAAGCTGACGCCCGAACAGGCCATGTACCACTTCCTGTCGGGCTATACGGCACGCGTGGCGGGTACCGAGATCGGCGTGACCGAACCGGACGCGACCTTCTCCACCTGTTTCGGTGCGCCCTTCATGCCGCGCCATCCGTCGGTCTATGGCAACCTGCTGAAGGAGCGGATCGCCAAGGGCGGGGTCGATTGCTGGCTGGTCAACACCGGCTGGACCGGCGGCAAATATGGCGTCGGCCATCGTATGCCAATCAAGGCGACCCGCGCGCTGCTCAACGCTGCGCTGGACGGCAGCCTCAACCAGGTCGAGTTTCGAACCGACCCGAATTTCGGCTTCCAGGTTCCGGTCTCGGTCCCCGGCGTCGATACGGCGATCCTGAACCCGCGCGACACCTGGGCGGACAAGACGGCCTATGACGCGACGGCGGCCAAGCTCGTCGATCTGTTCAACGAGAACTTCAAACAGTTCGCCGACCATGTCGACGAAGGCGTCCGCGCCGCTGCGCCGAAGGGTACGGTCGCAGCCTGACGATATGGGAGGCGTTCCAGTCGAACGCCTCCCCTCTTCATTTCAGCTGGTCTCCAAGATCATCAGCACACGACAACCCTCCCGGCGAAGGCCGGGATCCAGTTTAGTTGATGCCGACAACCGCTCCAGGCACTTGGCAACTGGACCCCGGCCTTCGCCGGGGTGAGGCGCATAGGTTGACCAAAGCCCATTGCGAGATAAGCCTTTTGAAGCGGTAGCTTCAAAACGTTGCGCGGCTCAAAACAACGCGCCGCCCCTATCGGCTGACGTTCGCCGCTTCCTGCCTTCTGGCTGAAAACCTTACTCCGCCTCAGTCTCGGCAACGTCCGCAGCCGGCATCAACTTGGTCAGCGGTCGCACCGCCTGTTCGCCCAGCGGCGGCGAATCGATGCTCTTGCCGCCCGTATCGATATTGAGCGTCTCGAAACGGCGGGCGCTGGTCAGCACCTGGCTTTCCAGGCTACCGACAAAGGCATTGTACGCGGTCATCGCGGTATCGAGATTCTTGCCCAGCCTGGACACATGACCGCCCATCACCGCGAGCCGGGCGTAGAGTTCCTTGCCCAATGCTCCGATCTGTCGCGCTTCCTGCGCCAGCTTTTCCTGCCGCCAGACCGCCGCCACCGTGCGTGCGATCGCAATCAGGTTGGTCGGAGTCGCCAGCAGCACGCGCTTCTCGAAGGCGAAATCCCAGAGCGTCGGGTCATTCTCAAGCGCCGCCGACAGGAAATGTTCGCCGGGCACGAACATGATGACATAGTCCGGCGCGTCTTCGAACTGGTTCCAATAGCTCTTGTTGCCGAGGCCATTGACGTGCGCGCGCATCGCCGCGGCATGGCGCGCCAGACCTAGCTGCCGTTCGGGCTCGTCGACCGCGCCGAACGCATCCTGATAGTCGTTGAGCGACACCTTGGCATCGATGACCAGCGCCTTGCCGCCGGGCACGCGTATGATCGCGTCGGGGCGCAGGCGGCCGCCCTCGCCATCGTCAACGCTGACCTCGGTCTGGAAATCGGCATGTTCGGAGAGGCCGCAGCTCTCCAGCACGTTGCGGAGTTGCTGCTCGCCCCAGCGTCCGCGAGCCTTGGGAGCGTTGCGCAGCGCGTTAACGAGCTTGGCCGCCTCGCCCGAAACGCGCTCCTGCCCGATCCGCATCGCCTCGATCTGCCCCTTCAGTTCGCCGAATGCGTCGCGGCGCTCATCCTCTACCTTGCGAACGCCTTCCTCATAGCGCTGGAGCCGCTGATGAACCGGGTCGAGCAACGCCTTGAGCGTCTGGCCGGACGCCTCCTCGGACTGGCGGAAGCGCGCCTCGGCACGCTCGAGAAACTGGCGCTGAGCGACTTCCAGCGCGCGCGCTGCCGCTTCGCCGAATTGGGCATTGATCTGCTCGCGTGCCTGCCCTAGCGCCTCCAGCGTCTGGGCATAGGCCGTTTCGCGCTCCTGCGCCCGTGCCCGCAGCTCGGCCAGCTCGCGATGCGCCGCGTTGCGCTCCGCCTCGACGGCATCGCGCGCCGCGCGGATGACATCGAGATCGGCGGCACGTCCGCGCAGTTCGGCCAGCGCCTGCAGCGCCTCGCTCCGGTCGCGTTCGGCGGCGTCCCGGGCCGCCCGCAGCGGCTCGACCTCCGCCGCGCGGGTCGTGGCGGTCGCCAGTTCGGCGGCCAGCCCATCGGCCTTTCGCCGCGCCGCCAGCCAGCCGACAACACCCCCCAATAGCAGGGCGAGCAAGGCAACGGCGATCAATTCGGGCATTGGGAAAACCTGTCAGACAGAAGGACAGGTCGGAACATAGAACGAACGAAGCCGGTCGAACAAGGCCATTCGACCGGCTTGGTCGGGAAAGGTCAGCCCTTCCGGATCTTGTTCAACTTGCGCATCAGCATGTCGCGCTTCAACCGGCTGACATGATCGATGAACAGCACGCCGTTCAGATGGTCGATCTCGTGCTGCATACAGGTGGCGAGCAGACCGTCGAGTTCGGCCTCATGCCCCTCGCCCTTTTCGTCCAGCCACTTCACGCGGCAGGAGGCGGGGCGCTTCACCTCGGCATATTGCTCGGGGATCGACAGGCAGCCTTCGTTATAGGTTGACAGCTCTTCGCTCACCGACAGGATTTCGGGATTGATATAAGCCTTGGGGTTCTTGACCGGCTTGCCTTCCTCGTCCTCTTCTTCCTGAAGGTCGATGACGAGAATACGCTGATCGACGCCGACCTGGATCGCGGCCAGGCCGATCCCATGCGCGTCATACATCGTCTCGATCATGTCGGAGATGAGCTGACGAACGCTGTCGTCCACCGTCTCCACGGGTTTCGAGACAAGACGCAGGCGGGGGTCGGGAACTTCGACGATCGAGAGAATGGCCATAACGGTTTCGCTACGGTCAGCGGCTCGAACCGTCAAGCGGGCCGATCAGACGACCGGCCGCCGCGCCCGCAAGGCCTGGGCCAGCGTGCCTTCATCGAGATAATCCAGCTCGCCACCGACCGGCAGCCCATGGGCGAGTTGCGTCACGCGCACCGGAAAGCGCTCGATCCGTTCGGCAAGATAATGGGCGGTGGTCTGCCCCTCCAGCGTGGCGTTCATCGCCAGCACGACCTCATCCACTCCGCCCCCCTCTATCCGGCGAACGAGGGCGTCGATGGTCAGATCTTCGGGCCGCACCCCTTCCAGCGCGGATAGCCGCCCGCCCAGCACATGGAAGCGTCCCGGAAACAGCCGCGACCGCTCCAGCGCCCAAAGGTCGGCGACCTCCTCCACGACGCAGAGCGCACCCCCGTCCCGCCGGGGGTCGGCACAAATCGCGCACGGATTGGCCGTGTCGATATTGCCGCAGGTCGAACAGGTCTCCAGCCGTTCCTCGACCGCCCCGAGCGCGGTCAGCAGCGGCACCAGTGCCGCTTCCCGTTTCTTCAACAGATGTAGGACCGCGCGACGTGCCGATCGGGGGCCAAGGCCAGGAATACGCGACAGCGCCTGGGTCAGCGCCTCGATTTCGGGGGATGCCATGTGGGAACAGATAGGGGGTTGCGCGCCGTCCCGCCAGCGCAGAGAGGCGTTGGGATGCGGATCATCTTCATGGGTACGCCGGGCTTTGCCGTCCCGGTTCTGCAAGCGCTGGTCGAGGCCGGGCATCAGGTCGTCGCCAGCTACAGCCAGCCGCCACGGCCTGGCGGGCGTCGCGGGCGGCAACTGGTGCCCTCGCCTGTGCAGAACAAGGCGGAAGAATTGGGCATAACGGCGATGACGCCGGTGTCGCTGCGCTCGGCCGAGGAACAGGCGCAGTTTGCCGAATTCGAGGCGGATGTCGCGGTGGTCGCCGCTTATGGCCTGATCCTTCCGCAGCCGATACTCGACGCGCCTCGCCTGGGATGCCTGAACGTGCATGGCTCGCTATTGCCACGCTGGCGCGGCGCCGCGCCGATCCAGCGGGCCATTCTGGCCGGTGACGTGGTGACGGGGGTCGGCATCATGCAGATGGAAGCCGGGCTCGACACCGGGCCGGTTCGGCTGGAGGGCTCGACTTCGATCGAGCGCAAGACGACGGGCGAACTGACCGAGGAACTGGCCGCGATGGGGGCGGAACTGATGGTCAAGGTGCTGGCCGACCTCGCCCGCTATCCGCCGCGACCCCAGCGCGTCGAAGGCATCACCTATGCCACCAAGATCGACAAGGCTGAAACCCGCCTCGACTTCACGAAGAGCGCGATCGAACTGGAGCGGCAAGTCCGCGCATTCCATCCCGCGCCCGGCGCCTGGTTTGAATATCAGGGCGAGCGGATCAAATTATTGTCCGCCGAGCTGACCGATGACCGGGGTGCGCCCGGCGAGGTACTGGATGACCGGCTGACCATAGCCTGTGGCGAAGGGGCGCTCCGGCCGGTCATCGTCCAGCGTGCAGGGCGCGGCGTGTCGAGCGCTGCCGACCTGTTGCGCGGCTTTCCCATTCCGGCGGGGACCCGGCTTTGACGCGATTCGCGCTGACGGTCGAGTTTGACGGGCGACCCTTTATGGGCTGGCAGCGTCAGTCGCATGGTCCGAGCGTCCAGCAAGCGCTGGAGGACGCGGTCCATGCCGTCACCGGCGAGCGCACCGCAGTCCATGCCGCCGGGCGTACCGACGCGGGCGTCCACGGCCTGGCAATGCGGGCACATGTCGACATCGCCAAGGCCATCGCACCGTTCCGCCTGATGGAAGCGATCAATGCGCGGGTACGCCCCGCCCCCGTCGCGGTGCTGGACTGCGTCGAAGTCGCACCCGATTGGCACGCGCGCTTTTCGTGTATCCGGCGATCCTATGAATATCGCATCGTCAACCGCCGCGCACCGCTCACCCATGAGGCCGGACTGGCGTGGCAGGTGCCGCAACCCTTGGACGAGGCCGCCATGGCGGACGCGGCGGCGCGGCTGGTCGGGCGGCACGACTTCACGACCTTTCGTTCAGCCCATTGTCAGGCGGACAGCCCGGTGCGGACGCTCGACCTGTTATCGGTCGAGCGGGTTCTAGATCGGCTGTTCATCCGGGCCGCCGCCCGCTCGTTCCTGCATCATCAGGTTCGGTCGATGGTCGGGTGCCTCGCGCTGGTCGGTATGGGCCGCTGGTCCCCCGACGATGTAGAAGTCGCCCTCCACGCCCGCGACCGCGCCCAGCTCGGGCTGAACGCGCCGTCGGACGGGCTGTTCTTTGTCCGGGCGGATTACCCGGAAGAAGGCTGACGCGAGAAACGTGCGGCCAGTTCGACATGGGTCGACCAGCGGAACTGGCCCACCGGCTGCACCCAGTCGAGCTGCCAGCCCTGGTCCACCATCGCCTTGGCATCGCGTGCGAAGCTGGAGGGATTGCACGAGACATAGGCGACCGCGCCCACCTCCGCGCTGGCCAATGCCTCCGCCTGATCCCGCGCGCCCGCACGCGGCGGATCGAGGACGATCGCGTCGAAGCGGTCGAGTTCCGTCTTCGTCAACGGACGGCGATAGAGGTCACGATGCTCCGCAAAGACCATACGCCCCGCACCGTTCGCTGCGCTTTTCAGCGACAGGATCGCGTCGCGCGCGCCCTCGGCCGCATAGACCTTGCCCGGCAGCGCGAGCGCGAAGGTGCCGAGCCCCGCGAACAGATCGGCGGTGGTGCGGGGATTGCCCACCGCCTCGCGCACGGCGTCGACTAGAGCGGCCTCGCCATCGGCCGTCGCCTGCAGGAACGCCCCCGGTGGCAGAGGCACACCGACGCCACCCAGCGTGATCGTTATCGGCTCCGGCTCCCAGCGCGTCTCCGCCCCCAAGCCGTCATCGACCGAGAAGCGCGCGACGCCGTGCCGCTGGCAGAAGGCGATGATCGTCTCCGCCGCCTCTAACCCATCGGGCGAAAAGCTGGTGACGAGGATATCCGCGCCCTGATCGGCCAGCGCCAGATGCACATCGCCGCGCCGCTTGAACCCCAGCCGCTGGAGCAACGCGCGAAGCGGCGCGACCAGCGCAAACAGCGTCGGGTGGAGGATATGACACTCGGCCATATCGACGATGGCGTGGCTTTTTTCCTCGGAAAAGCCGATCAGCACGCGCCCACCTTTCGCCTCGGCATGGAGCGTCGCGCGTCGACGACTGTGCGAGGGCGAGAGGTGCGCAGGCAGGAGCGGCGCGGTCAATCCCTGGGCATCGAGCGCTGAGGCGATTCGGTCGGTGACGAAACCGGCATAGCTTTCGTCGTCGAGATGCTGGAGCTGGCAACCGCCGCAGCGTGGGAAATGGCCGCAGGGCGGGGTCTGGTGATGGGGGCCAGGTATGACGCTGCCGTCGGCGGACAGGGTGTCGCCGGGTGCGGCAAAGGCGGCGTGACGGCCGTTCGCGGTCACGCCGTCGCCTAGGGAGGCAACGCGGATGATGGTATCGCTCATGCGGTCAGCCTCTGACGGCGGAAAGCGCGTCTGCCAAGTCGTCCGCGATGAAAGCCTTGCCGCAGGCCCGCGCTGCCTGGGCGTGAAGCCAGACGCCCGCTTCCGCCGCCCTGAACGGTTCCAGCCCTGCCGCCAGCATCGCGCCGATCGCCCCCGCCAGCACGTCGCCGGTGCCAGCGGTGGACAGCCAAGGGCTCGCTTCGGGGCACAGGATCGCCCGGCCATCGGGGGCGGCAATGACCGTATCGGCACCCTTGTGCACGACGACCGCTCCGCTTTGCCGGGCAGCGCGGCGCGTCGCGGACAGTTTGCCGTCCGCCGTCTTACCGAACAAATGGGTGAATTCGCCGCCGTGCGGGGTGAGGATCTTGGAGCCATCATGCTCGGCCAGCGCCTCGATCTGGACAAGTCGAAGCGCATCGCCGTCGACCACCAGCGGCCGCCCGCTGGCGAGCGCCGCATTCAGCCGCTCCGACGCATCGCTGTCCCGCCCCAGACCGGGACCAATGACGATCGCGCCGATCCTCTCCTCGCTCAGCGCGTCGGCCGCATAGCCCCGGCGGACGACGGCATGGGGCGAGGCGGGGCCGCTCGGCCCTGTGGATGCAAGGTGAAGCACATAGCCCGCGCCCGCTCGCAAAGCCGCCAATGCTGCCAGCTCAGAGGCTCCGGACATGCTGCCCGCAACGACCGCGACCATGCCCCGGCTATATTTGTGCGAAGTCGCATTTGGCTCGGGCAATCCCGGCCGCGCCAGAATGTGGGCCTGCGATTCTGTCGATACGCCAATGTCCAGCAGGCGAACCTGCCCCATCAGGCTGGCAGCAGGTTGCAGCACATGCGATGGCTTTACCGCCCCAAGGGCGAGCGTGACGTCAAAGCGCGGCATTTCGCCCAGCAATTTTCCGTCGTCGGTGGCCACCCCGCTCGGCAGATCAACCGCGATCCGCAGCCATGCCGCCGATGCGAGCCGGCAAAGCGCTTGCTGTACGGAATGGTCGAGAGGTCGTGACAGACCGGTGCCGAATAGGGCATCGAGCAGAATGGGCGCGGGCTTGGCCTGAACCAGCGGTTCGACCGCTCCATCCCACAAGGCGGCGGCACGACGCGCGCCGTCACTGCGGGGAGCTTCGCTCGCCGCGACCCGGACCGGCAGGCCCTGTCGCCTGAGCATGGCCGCCGCGATATAGCCGTCGCCGCCGTTATTCCCCGGTCCACACAAGACCAGTATTTCCCGCCCCGCGGCCAGCCGGGCCACCGCCCGTGCGATAGCGGCCCCGGCACGGTCCATCAGCGTGGCTTCGGTCACGTCCCCGACCATCGCGGCCCGTTCCGCCGCACGCATTTCGGCGGCGGTCAGGACGGGAAGGCCGTCGATCGGGATCACGGTGTTCCCACCGTGGCAGGCAGGCGATACCGGTCGCCCGCGACCGCTACCTCGATCTGTCGGTCTCCTGCGATCGATACCGAGGCGGGCTGCGCTCCATCGGCAGCTGCGACACCATGACCGTCCTGCGTGACCCTAAGCCGCCGAAACCCTCCATCGGGATGCCGTAGGGTCAGGATCACCGCATCGCCGGTGCCCGATTGCTCCACTGTGCAGTCGCGGGCAAAGGCGGCTGCTCCCGCGAGTGCGCAGTCGATCGGCAGGCCCGATTTCTGCTCGGCGGCGGGACCATTTTGGGCTGCGGCCTGTCGGTCCCCCTGCCCGTCCGAGCAGCCGGCCAGCGCCAGAGCACCGACCAGCCACCGGGGGTCAGATATCGGCATAGACATGGCGCTCGAACTTGGCGCCGGGATGAGTGACCGCACCTTCATGCGCCGGTCCGACATTCTGGGCATAGCGCCACAACACGCCGGACTGGTAATCGTTCACGCGCGGGCTCCACCGGCTGCGGCGCTCATCCAGCACCGAGGGTTCGACCATCAGGTCGATCGTCCCCGCCTCTGCGTCGATCCGGATGGTGTCGCCATCTTCGACCAGGGCGATCGGACCGCCGTCAGCGGCTTCGGGTCCGACATGGCCGATGCAGAAGCCCCGTGTACCGCCCGAGAAGCGTCCATCCGTAATGAGCGCGACCTTCTCGCCCAGTCCCTGACCATAAAGCGCCGCGGTGGTCGACAGCATCTCGCGCATCCCCGGACCGCCCTTCGGCCCTTCATAGCGGATGACGACGACGGTACCCTCGGTGATGGCGCGCCCCTCGACGGCGGCGAAGGCTTCTTCCTCGCAATCGAAGACGCGCGCTGTTCCCTCGAACTGGAGGCGCTTCATGCCCGCGACCTTCACGATCGCGCCCTCGGGTGCCAGCGATCCGCGCAGACCCACGACGCCGCCGGTCGGGCTGAGCGGCGTCTTCACATCGTAGATGACCTTCTGGTCGGGGTTCCAGGTGATCTCATCGATATTCTCGGCCAGCGTCTTGCCGGTCACGGTGATGCAGTCGCCGTGCAGGAACCCGCCCGCCAGCAGCGTCTTCATCAGCATATAGACGCCGCCCGCCTCATACATATCCTTGGCGACATAGCGGCCGCCGGGCTTGAGGTCGGCGATATAGGGGGTCGTCTTGAAGATTTCGGCGACGTCGAACAGGTCGAAGTCGATCCCCGCCTCGTTCGCCATCGCGGGCAGGTGAAGCCCGGCATTGGTCGAGCCGCCGGTCGCGGCCACCACGCGCGCGGCATTTTCGAACGCCTCACGGGTGCAGATGTCGCGCGGACGGATATTGCGTGCAATCAGTTCCATCACCTGCTCGCCCGCTGCCTCGGCGATGCCGTGACGGTCGAGAAAGGGCGCGGGCATCATGTTGCTATTGGGTAGAGACAGGCCGATCGCCTCGCCTACGCAGGCCATAGTGTTGGCGGTAAACTGTCCACCGCACGCCCCATGCCCCGGGCAGGCGACCTTTTCGAGCGCAATCAAGTCATGGAGGGGGCAGTTGCCTGCCGCATGCTGGCCCACCGCCTCGAACACGTCGACCACGGTCACGTCGCGATCCTGGTGACGACCCGGCAGGATCGAGCCGCCATAAACGAAGATCGATGGCACGTTCAGGCGCAGCATCGACATCATCATGCCGGGCAGCGACTTGTCGCACCCTGCGAAGCCGACCAGCGCGTCATAGCAATGGCCGCGGACGGACAATTCGACCGAATCGGCGATCACCTCGCGGCTGACGAGCGAGGACTTCATCCCCTGATGGCCCATGGCAATGCCGTCGGTCACGGTGATGGTGTTGAACCGACGCGGCATCCCGCCGCCCCGAATGACGCCCGCCTGGGCGGCATCGGCCTGTGCGTCCAGCGTAGTATTGCAGGGAGCCGAGTTGTTTCCGGCACTCGCCAGCGCCACGAAGGGCTTGGCGATATCCTCTTCCTGGATGCCCATGGCATAATAATAGCTGCGATGCGGCGCGCGCTCAGGACCGACCGAAACATGGCGGGACGGCAAGCGAGATTTGTCGAATTGGCGTGTCATGGCGCAGGCCTATGTCGCCAGACCACCTCTCTACGCAAGCAAATTTCGTAACGGCCCGGGATTTGAAGTCTCCGCGACCGTTAAGGGATCAGAGGGAACCCAGGGCCTTCGCTACGCCATCCATCGTGAACGGCTTTTGCAGTCGGGGACGATCGCGGAACCGCTCGTCCAAAGCGTCGTCCGCGCCGCCAGTGGCGAAGACGAAAGGCACGCCGCGCTCGGCCAACGCTTCGGCGACGGGGGTGCTCTTCTGGCCGCCCCGTAGGTTGACGTCGAGGATGGCGGCATCGATACCGCCCTCAGCCACCCGCGCCAATGCGTCCTCGACGCTGTCGACGGTTCCCGCGACCTGTTTGTCCAGGACATCCAGGAAATCCTCAAGCATCATGGCGATCAGGGGTTCGTCCTCGACGATGAGGATCTGCACGGGCTCTGTCATCGTCATCGCCATAACATGCTTTGCGCCCTGCGCCAGCCGCTAGTTGCGCTTCGCACCCTGCGCGCTCATCTGGGCAAGCGCTGTCTGGGTCGCCTCGGCCAGTTGCTGGACGGAGAAGGGCTTGGGCAGAAAGCCGACATTGGGCAAGGTGATCGACTTGCGCAGTTGCTCCTCGGCATAGCCCGACATGAACAATACGGCCAGGTCGGGATAACGCTGGCGAACCAACCCGACCATCGTCGGCCCGTCCATGGTCGGCATGACCACGTCGGAGATCAGGAGGTCGGGCTTGCCATGCTTGTCGAGCATTTCGAGCGCGGCCTCGCCATTCTCGGCGGCGAGCACGGTATAGCCCTGCCGCGATAGCGCCCGTTCGGCGACCGCGCGGACCATGTCCTCATCCTCGACCAGCAGGATGGTACCGGATCCCCACGGGGTCGCCGCCTTTGGCGCAGGCTTGGCAGGGCTCGCCTGGGCGGACGACACGGCCGGGGCCGCATGGACCGGCAGATAGATGGAGAATTTGGCGCCGCCACCCGGTGGCGAGTCCGCAAAGATATATCCGCCCGACTGCTTGATGATCCCATAGACGGTCGACAGACCCAGGCCCGTGCCCTTGCCCATCTCCTTGGTGGTAAAGAAGGGCTCGAAGATTTTGGGCAGGATTTCGGCCGGGATGCCGGTGCCGTTGTCGCTGATGATGAGCGCGGTATAATCGGCGGCGGGGAGGATTTCGTTGTTCAGCGCGCGGGCATCGGCCATCGACACCGCCCTGGTCTGAATGGTCAGGATGCCGCCGCCCGCCGGTTCATTCTCCAGGATCGCGTCGCGGGCATTGACCGCGAGATTGACGACCACCTGCTCCAGTTGCCCCGGATCCGCGCGCACCGGCCCCAGATTGCGGCCATGGCTGACGTCCAGGCGCACCCGCTCGCCAAGCAGGCGCTTCAGAAGGTTCGACACTTCCGACACGACATCGGGCAATTGCAGGATTTGCGGGCGGAGCGTCTGCTGCCGCGAGAAGGCGAGCAACTGGCGGGTCAGGCTGGCCGCACGGTTCGAATTGGTGCGAATCTGCTGGATATCGTCATAGTCGCTGTCGCCAGGCGAATGGCGCATCAGCATCAGGTCGCAATGCCCGATGATGGCGGTCAGGATATTATTGAAGTCGTGCGCAACGCCGCCCGCCAGTTGGCCGACCGCCTGCATCTTCGTGGCCTGGGCGACTTCACGCTTCAGGCGACTTTCCTCGGAATTGTCCTTCAGGCTCAGCAACACCGCCGCCTCGCCCAGCCCGCGCGCACCCGCGATGGTCAACGCAACCGGCTCCTCGGGGTGATCCTTTAACCGGACCGCCATATCGGCCGAATGGGTCGCGCCGCTCGCAAAGCGCCGGATCGCGTCGGCGACCGCCGCCTTGTCCTCCCGGACGACGAGATCACCCGGATAGAGCGGCTGAGCGGTGCCATTGACGCCAGCGGCGCGCATGAAGGCGGAGTTCATCTGGATGAATCGTCCGTCCCGGTCGACCAAAGCGATGCCGAAGGGCATCAACGAGACGAGGCCACGCACATGGCTGCCCGCGCTGGCGCCGGCCGGTGCGACCAGTTGCTCCTCCTCGTCAAGCAGCGCGACCAGCATCGGTGCGCCTTCCCCCTCGACAAATGGGAGCTGCAGAATGCGCAGCGGCTTGCCGTCGCCTTTGGCAAGCTCGGCAGCGAAGCGGACCTGGCCGCCCGGATCATGCGCCAGGAACGTCGCGAAATCCCGACCTACGATCGAGATCATCTCGCCGCCCATCGCACGGGCACACAGCACCCGGTTGGCGGCGCGCACCCGGCCATCGGGTGCGATCAGCGCGGCCATGACGCCCGCCGTGCCCAACCGATCACCGTGAATGCCGCCAATCAGCCGCTCGACCGTCTCGGCCAGATCCTGTTCCTCGGCAATGGCAAAACGCCAGACGAGCAGGTCGGCCTCGTCACCCGCGCGCGTGACCAGCACCGACAATTCGGTACCCATCACCGCGATGCGGTCCGCGCGCCCAAGGCCATCTCGCCAGGCGGTGCGCCCGGCCTGCGCCAGGGCATCGACCGAGGCCGCGTCGAGCGGCACACCCGGCGGCGTGGGCATCATCGGGAACAGCGACGCGTAAGCGTCATTGGCGCAGACCAGGCGCCCTGCCCGGTCGGTCACCGCCAGCGCATCCAGGCTGGCATCCGCCACGACCCGCGCGAAATCCCAGTCTATGCTACGCCGCGTCTGCTCGACCCTGGGGGTGAGCACACGCCAGACAAGGATCAGGCCAAAGGCCAGCAACGCGGCCGCCAGAAACCCCGCCGCGACAACCCAGCTGCGGATCGCCACAAACAACAGCGTGGCCGCGCCCGTCCCGCTGGCAACCGCCACGGCGGCCGCGACGCGGGTGGGATGAAATCTCTCGAAGGACGCGATCGCCATGATGAACTCTTCATCCGGCAACCCGGCATGGGTCAAGCGTGATCCTTATATGGGGCCATGCCGGGGACGCGAGGACGGTTACCAGATCCGGACACGCTGCTCCGGCGTCAGATACAGCTTCTCGTCCGGCTTGGGGCTGTAAGCCGCATACCAGGGGTCGAGATTACGCACGACCCAGGCGCGCTGCTGCGACGGCGAATGCGGATCGGTCAGCAGGCGGTTGCGCAGGTTCGCCTCGCGGTAATTGCGCCGCCACACCTGTGCCCAACCCAGATAGAAGCGCTGGTCGCCGGTAAAGCCGTCGATCACTGGCGCGGCCTTGCCCTTCAACGACGCGTGATAGGCATCATAGGCGACCGAAAGGCCCGCCAGGTCAGCGACATTCTCGCCCAGGGTCAGCGCACCCTTCACATGCAGTCCGGGCAACGGCTCATAAGCGTCATATTGCTTGACCAATGCGCCCGTGCGCTCCTTAAACGCTGCGACATCCTTGGCCGTCCACCAGTCGGTCAGCTGACCCTTGGCGTCGAACTTCGATCCCTGGTCGTCGAAATGATGGCTCAGTTCATGCCCGATCACCGCGCCGATGCCGCCATAATTGACGGCCGGATCGGCCTTGGGATCGAAGAACGGCGGTTGGAGGATCGCCGCCGGGAAGACGATCTCGACCATGCCGAAATTGGCATAGGCATTCACCGTCATCGGCGTCATGCCCCATTCCCAACGCTGGATCGGCTTTCCGAGATGGCTGATATTGTCCTCATGCCGCCACTGTGCGGCACGCAGCGCATTGCCGAAGGCATCGCCGCTGACGATCTTCAGGCCCGAATAATCCTTCCAGCGGTCGGGGTAGCCGATCTTGGGCGTGAAGGCGGCCAGCTTCACATGCGCCTTCGCCTTGGTCTCCGGCGCCATCCAGTCGAGCTGGTCGATCCGCTTGCCCATTGCGGCCAGGACGTTCTTGACCAGTGCATCGGCCGCCAGCTTGGTCGCGGGCGGGAAATAGCGCGCGACATAGACCTTGCTTACCTCATCGCCGAGCGCACCGCTGGTAAAGTCGACTGCGCGTTTCCAGCGTTCCTGCTGCTGCGGCGTGCCCGACAGGACGGTGCCATAAAAGGCGAACTGCTCGCGGTCGAACTTGGCAGGCAGGACATCGGCGAACTCGTCGAGCGAGCGGGCCAGCAACTGATCCTTCAGCACCGCGATCGGGGTCGACTCGATCAGCGCGGCGATGCCCGTCACCGCCGTCGGCTGCGCAACGACCAGCGTGTCGACCGGCGTGCCCACGCCCTTCAGATAGGTCGCGAAGTCGAAGCCAGGCGCGGTCTTCGCCAGATCGGCGACGCTCATCTTGTTATAGGTCTTGGTCCGGTCGCGGCTGTCGATCCGGGTCCAGTGGACCTTGGCGATCTGCGTCTCGAAGGCGACGATCGCGGCGGCGCGTGCCTCGGCATCCGCTTCGCCTGCCATGGTCAGCATCTTGGCGAGATGCGCCTGATAGGCCGCGCGGGCGGCGGTGAGCTTGGGATCGTCGCTCAGATAATAGTCGCGGTCCGGCATCCCCAGCCCCGACTGGCGCAAACCAACCGTATAGAGATCGGGCTGGCGCGCATCCTGTCCGACACCCGAGCCGAACGGAATGCCGACGCCGTTGCGATCCGCTTGGGCGAGGAGCGCGGCATAGCCCGATTTGTCCTTCAATCCCTTAATCTGGTCGAGCCATGGCTGAATGGGGGTAAGCCCCTTCGCCTCGATCACAGTGGTGTCGAGATAGGTAGCATAGGCGGTCCCAATCTGGTTCCGCTGCCCCTTGGCCTGCTCCAAAATCATGTGGGTCCGCTCGCGGGACAAGTCGGCGAGTACGTCGAACGCGCCGTAGCTGGCCTTGTCGGCGGGGATCGCAGTCGTCTTTGCCCATTCGCCATTGGCGAAGGCATAGAAATCGTTACCGGGACGAACGGACTTATCCATGCCCTTCTCGTCGAAGCCGAAACGCCCATAGGTCGGCCCTTTGGCGGCGGCGGGGCTGGTCTGTGCGTTGAGCGCCACAGCACCCGTGATCGCGGTCGCGCCGAGCAGCGCGGCGATGGCCAAGCTCTTCATCATTCTCTCCGAAACAGAAAAAAGGCCCTCCGGTCGGTACCGAAGGGCCTGTCATTCAATTAGTTACCAGATACGGACGCGCTGCTCGGGTGTCAGCGCCATCTTGTCGGTCGGCTTAACGCCGAATGCCGCATACCAGGGATCGAGATTGCGTACGGTCAGCACACGCTCATGCCCCGGCGAGTGGGGATCGGACAACAGCGCCTGGCGCAGCGCCGGTTCGCGCCACTTGGTCCGCCACACCTGCGCCCAGCCATAATAGAAACGCTGGTCGCCGGTCGTGCCGTCGATGATCGGCGCGGGCTTGCCGCCCAGTGACTTGTGATAGGCGTCGAGCGCGACGGTCAGGCCCGCCAGATCGGCGATATTCTCACCCAGCGTCAGTTCACCCTGGACATGCTGGCCCGGCAGCGGCTCGTAGCCGTCATATTGCTTCACCAGCGCATCGGTAAAGGTCTTGAACCGCGCCACATCTTGCGGCGTCCACCAGTCGGTCAGCTTGCCGGTGGCGTCATATTTCCGGCCCTGATCGTCAAAGTGATGGCTGATCTCATGCCCGATTACGGCGCCGATGCCGCCATAATTGACCGCCGGATCGGCCTTCGGATCGAAGAAGGGCGGCTGAAGGATCGCTGCCGGGAACACGATCTCGTTCATCGGCGGGTTGGCATAGGCGTTGATCGTCATCGGCGTCATGAACCACTCGCCGCGATCGATCGGCTGACCCAGCTTGTTCAGATCCCGCTGGAATTCGAAGGCATTGGCGCGCGCGACATTGCCGACAAGATCGCCCCGCTGGATGGTCAGCGCGGAATAATCCTTCCACTTGTCGGGATAGCCGATCTTGGGCGTGAAGGCGGCCAGCTTGGCCAGTGCCTTCTGCTTGGTCTCGGGCGCCATCCATTCCAGATTGCGGAGGCGATCGCCCATCGCCGAGATCAGGTTCTTGACCAGCGCATCGGCCGCGGCCTTCGACTCCGGCGGGAAGTATTTGGCGACATATTGCTTACCGACTTCCTCGCCCAGGCCGTTCGAGACAAGCCCCACACCGCGCTTCCACCGCGCTTGCTGCTCGGGCGTGCCGGACAGGGTCGTGCCGTAAAAGGCGAAGTTGGTCTTGTCGAAATCACTCGACAGATAGCCTGCATAGCTGCGCAGGACCTTCAGCATCGCATAGTCCTGAAGGACGTTCAGCGGCGCTTCGCTATAGAGCTTGGCTTCGCCGGTGATCGCGCTGGGCTGCGCGACCAGATAGGCCGGGCGCCCCGCGACGCCCAGCGTCTGCATATATTGTGCCCAGGGGAAGCCCGGTGCCTTGGCGGCGAAATCGCCCGCCATCCACTTGTTATAGGTCTTGTCCGCGTCGCGGCTCTCGATGCGGGTCCAATGCACACCCGCCAACGCCTTTTCGAAGTTGAAGACGGCCGCTGCCCGGGCTTCCGCATTGGGCTCGCCCGCCAGCGTCAGCATCTTGGCGAGATAGGCCTGATAGGCGGTGCGGATCGCCGCCAGCTTGGCGTCATCCTTCAGATAATAGTCACGGTCGGGCAGGCCCAGGCCGCTTTGCCCGAAGTTCGGGATATAGGTGTCGGGCGCCTTGTCGTCCTGACCGATATAGACGCCGAACGGCGCACCGACGCCCTGACGCTGGAGCTTGGCCATCTCGATGGCCAGCGCGTCGCGGTTCTTCGTCGCCTTGATGGCGTTCAGCCACGGCTTGACCGGGGTCGCCCCCTTCGCGTTGACGGCAGCCTCGTCCATGAAGCTGGCATAGAAGTCGCCGGTCTTGTTCCCGGGCTGCTTGGTGGCTTCGTCGAGGATGGTGCGGGTCTGCTCCAGCGAGCGATCCTGCAGGACATGGAACATGCCGTAGGACGAACGATCGGCGGGAATCGTCGTGTTCTTGTACCAGGTGCCGTTCGAATAGTCGAAGAAGTCGTCGCCCGGCTTCACCGCCGTATCGCGGCCGGCCATGTCGAAACCGAAATCACCGATCTCGGGACCGTTCTTGGCATTGGGCTTGACCGGCCCGACCGCCGCCTTGTCGACGGGGTTCCTGGTCTGGGCGGCGACGGGGGAAATGGCGGTCGTGAGAAGGGCGGCGATCAGCAGAGAGCGCATCTGAATTCCCGAAAAGGACATTGATGCGACTGTTGTAGCGAGACGATACGCCCAGTCAAACCGATAGAAACGCGCGTCCAACCGAAGGTGGGTTAGATCACCATGCTATTCTGGCGGTTACGCCACTTGCGCGCGATCCACACCCGCCAGCCCAGTGCCGAAGCCGCATACCCGATCACCGCACATCCGGCCGTTAGCACGCAGAGCCCCAGGCCGAACGCCGGCCCCTGCTCCCACAGCCAGTGAAAGGCGCTCAAAGCCCATTGCAGCCATCCGGTCGCGGCCTCTGCCACAGGCTGGGTGTTGATCGGCGTCTCGCTGCGTAACAGGAAGGTGCCGATGCGATAGGCGATCACCCAGATGATCGGGGTCGTCAGCGGATTGGTGATGAACGTCGTCAGCGCCGCGACCGGCACGTTGGCGCGAAACGGCAGCGCGAAAACCGCCGCGATCGCGATCTGCGCGACCGGAAACAGGAACCCCGCCACGACGCCCAGGGCAACACCGCGCGGCACCGACCGCCGGGTGAAGCGCCACAATTCGGGCGCGAGTACCCGGTGGGCGACCGGCCGGAGCAGCCGGTTGTTCTCCATCGAATCGCGGGTCGGCATGTTGCGCCGAACCCATCCCAGCGTACGGCCCCACATGGAGGGCGCGGCGGACGCCATCAGCCGCGATCGCGCAGGATACGACCCTGCTCACGCTTCCAATCGCGTTCCTTGATCGCATCGCGCTTGTCGTGCGCCTTTTTGCCCTTCGCCAATGCCAGCTCCACCTTCGCGCGACCGCGCGAGTTGAAATAGATCATCAGTGGCACCAGGGTCATGCCCTCGCGCGCCACCGCACCGTGGAGCTTGTTTATTTCGCGCTCATGAAGGAGCAATTTACGCGGGCGCTTGGCCTCGTGATTAAATCGGTTCCCATGGCTGAATTCCGGTACGTTGGAATTGACCAGCCACACCTCTTCGCCGCGCACCTCGGCATAGGATTCCGCGATCG
>Ga0233425_10001995_pt1 | contig 42568 bp, 23 predicted proteins | sample Watercolumn_Towu_2_FD_181712 | JGI IMG/M metagenome (GOLD analysis project Ga0233425, IMG submission 181712) | Freshwater microbial communities from Lake Towuti, South Sulawesi, Indonesia - Watercolumn_Towuti2014_140_MG | ecosystem: Environmental > Aquatic > Freshwater > Lake | place...
TGGGGGCCGGGGGGCCGGAATCAGGGGGCGGATTTCAGCTTGACAGCCCTCTCTCGCTGAATATGATACCCGCGCTTGTGCGTGTCTGGGATTTCCGTGCTGACAACCGTTTCAAGGAGGAAACGATGAGAGTGAGATTGCTTTCGGCTTTGGTGGGAGTGCTGGTTCTGCTGACCGCTCCGGCCGCGTTCGCCGCGTATCCGGACGACTGCCTCGGGTCTCAGCAGCCCAGCGGCGGCGACTGTGGCGACATCACCTACGAAGGGTGTTGTGATGCCCTCGGTCGGGCCGTCTGGTGTGACAACGGCGCAGTGTTCTGCATCGATTGCGCTGCGCTCAACCCGGTCTGCGGCTGGCAGGGACAGTTCTATGATTGCGGCACCGATGGCTCAGCAGATCCCTCGGGCGCGTTCCCGCTGGACTGCGTCAAGTGCGACCCGGCCTGCAAGGACGGCGAGTGGTGCAACGGCGGCACGTGCGAGAAGTGCACCTGCCAGGGCAAGACCTGCGGCACGGACGGCTGCGGCAACTCCTGCGGCGAGTGCAAGGAAGACGAGAAGTGCGAGAAGAACCAGTGCGTCCCGTGCGACTGCGGCACCAAGGTCTGCGGCGCGGACAACTGCGGAGAGCCTTGCGGCACCTGCACCGGCGGCAAGGGATGTGATGCCACGGGCCAGTGCGTGACCGCTCCGATCCACTGCGTCCCCAAGGCCGACCCCGGCTGCCCCGGCTGCGCCTGCGAGAAGTGCGTCTGCGAGCTGGATTCCTTCTGCTGCGAGACCGCATGGGACGGCCTCTGCGTCGGTGAGTGCGTCAACGATTGCGCCGGCGATGCCTGCCCCGAAGGACTCTGCTTCCCCATGTGCGACGGCGCTGTCTGCGGCCCCGACGGCTGCGGCGGTTCCTGCGGAACCTGCGCCGACCCCAAGGCTGTCTGCGTGGCCGGCGAGTGCTGCGTCCCGTCCTGCACCGGCAAAGTCTGCGGCGATGACGGCTGCGGCGGTAGCTGCGGCCAGTGCGCCGATGGCAGCTTCTGCGACCCGACCGGCAAGTGCAAGGCCTGCTCCTGCACCGGCAAGGAGTGCGGCGCAGACGAGTGCGGCAAGCCCTGCGGCACCTGTAAGGACGGCAAGGGATGCGATGCCACCGGCAAGTGCGTCGCGGCCGAGCCTCACTGCGTGGCCAAGAACACCCCCGGCTGCCCCGGCTGCGCCTGCGAAACCTGCGTCTGCGAGATGGACTCTTTCTGCTGCGAGACCGCATGGGACGGCCTCTGCGTCGGCGAGTGCACTGATGATTGCGGCGGCGCTGCCTGCCCCGAAGGACTCTGCTTCCCCATGTGCGACGGCATCCAGTGCGGCTCCGACGGCTGCGGTGGCACCTGCGGCTCGTGCGTCGATCCCGCTGTCTGCTTTGCCGGCCAGTGCTGCACCCCGTCCTGCGATGGCAAGGAATGCGGCGATGACGGCTGCGGCGGCGAGTGCGCCAAGTGCGCCGAAGGCAACTTCTGCCAGGATGCCAAGTGCGTGCCCTGCTCCTGCGATGGCAAGGAATGCGGCGATGACGGCTGCGGCAAGTCCTGCGGCGAATGCGGCGAAGGCGTCTGCGTGAACGGCAAGTGCAACAGCCAGCCCGGCTGCGTGCAGCTCGACACCCCGACCTGCGGCGGCTGCCCCTGCGAAGCGTGCGTGTGCGAAATGGACCCCTACTGCTGCGCGACAGCGTGGGACGGCATCTGCGTGAACGAGTGCATCAGCGAGTGCGGCGGCTGCCCCGAGCTCAAGAACTGCGGCGACGGCAAGTGCCAGACCGAAGAGTTCGAGAACTGCTCCTCCTGCCCGGGCGACTGCACCTGCCCCGAAGGCGAGAGCTGCTTCAAGGGCGCCTGCTGCGCGCCCAACTGCGAAGGCAAGGAATGTGGCGATGACGGCTGCGGCGGCACCTGCGGTACCTGCGAGGCCGGCTATGCCTGCAAGGAAGGTGCCTGCGTCGAGTCCACCGGCCCCGCCGAGTGCCTCGGCCCGAACGAGCCCTCCAGCGACGACTGCATGGGCCTCACCTACGAAGGCTGCTGCGATGACCTCGGCCGAGTCATGTGGTGCGACAACGGCATGCTGTTCTGCATCGACTGCGCCACGGCAAACCCGGAGTGCGGCTGGCAGGGAGAGTTCTATGATTGCGGAACCGACGGTTCCGAAGACCCCAGCGGCGCGAACCCGAAGGAATGCGCCGGCGGCTGCAACCCGCCCTGCGCCAAGGGACAGAAGTGCGTCGGTGGCGAGTGCGTCGAGTGCGAGCCTTCCTGCGAAGGCAAGGCCTGCGGCGATGACGGCTGCGGCGGCTCCTGCGGCTCCTGCCCTGAAGGCGCCGAGTGCGTCAGCGGCGCCTGCCACGGCGGCCCCGGCTGTGTGCCCACCCCCGGCGTGACCGGATGCGAAGGTTGCGGCTGCGAGACCTGCGTCTGCGAGATGGACCCCTACTGCTGCGAAACCGAGTGGGATGACGTCTGCGTCGGCGAGTGCATCAACAGCTGCGGCGGCTGCCCCGTCGAGGCCCTCCCGGCCTGCGGCGACGGTACCTGCGGTGCAGGCGAAGATTGCGGCAACTGCGAGGCGGACTGCGCCTGCCCGGCCGGCGAGACCTGCAACAACGGCGCCTGCTGCGCCCCGGCCTGCGAAGGCAAGGCCTGCGGCGACGACGGCTGCGGGGGTACCTGCGGCACCTGCGAGACCGGTGAGTGCGTCGAGGGCAAGTGCGCCTGCACCCCCGTCTGTGAAGGCAAGGAATGCGGCGATGACGGCTGCGGCGGCTCCTGCGGTACCTGCGAAGCCGGCGAGTGCGTCGAGGGCAAGTGCGCCTGCACCCCCGCCTGCGAAGGCTTCGAGTGCGGCGATGACGGCTGCGGCGGGACCTGCGGCACCTGTGAAGAAGGCTTCTCCTGCTCTGAGAAGGGCATCTGTGAGGCCGTTGTGGCGGCCGACGTCGTTACCGGCGATGTCACCGGGGATGTCACCGAGGAAGTGACCACCGAGCAGCCCCCGAAGAAGAAGAAGAGCGGCTGCACCGCCAGCGACACGGCCAGCCCGGTTGCCGGCCTGCTCCTGCTCGCTCTTCTCGCGGCCCTCGTTCCGCTCCGCCGCTTCTCTTCCCGCTAGTTCCTTAACACACCTCGGGTGCACCGCACCCACTGCAGATGTGCCTCCCTCACTGCGACCTCCCCCATCGGGGGAGGCTAGGAGGGGGGATCTAGCTTTCCCTTGCCCAACTTCCCTGGCACGGGTATCCTGGGCGTGCAATCTTGGAGGTCCTGCCATGAAGAAAGTGATTGTCGGTGTGGCGGTTGCCGTGGTGGTCGCAGGGGCCGTGTACGCGGTGCTCAACTGGCCGCCCGCGCCCGCTGGGCAGGCCACGGGCACGTCCATTCGGCCGGGGTCGGACCGTGCTCTCCAGAACGCCATGTGGGAATCGCTGGCCCAGCACGAATCCACCTACCTCAAGGCCTATGCCGAGCAGTTTGCGGCCAAGCCGGATGACCCGCTGGAGGTGCTCGCCGCGTTCAACGAGCTTGCATACAACGTGACCGGCCGGGGCGGGCTCTGGCGCAAGACCGTGCCGGACAAGTACTTCGGGTGTGCGGCGAACGAGGAGCTTCCCATCTGTGCGCAGTTCCGGAAGTTGGAGCCCCAGCTCTCCAAGTGGGACGGGCTCCAGGAACAGATGATGAACGTCGAATCTCCCAAGGAAGCCCGGAAGTTCCTGCGTGAGCATGGCCGGGAGATGGAGGAGTACCTCAAGACCTACGTTCCCCAGGACGAGAGCTTCACGGCCGTGCAGGCGACTCCGTGGTTCTCGCGGAACCTGGCATCCTCCATGTGAGCCCGCGCGTCTGGAGGGCCAACCTGAACCGGCCAGGCTGATCTCATGTATCTCTTCGACCGCTTCTACCGCAATCCCGAATTTGGAAACGGCCTGGTCCTGGTCGAGTCCGTCCTGGCATCGTTCCTGGGGATCGGGTGCGGGTTCCTGCTGTTCCCTGCCGAGGCGAGCCTGATCGGCGTATTCCTGGTGGCATTCGCCCAGGCACGGACCGTCGAGCTGCTCCTGGATCGGAACCGGGACGAAATCTGGGGCGGGGGCAGCAAGGCGTCGACCGCCAACGTCCGGCTTGCCATCTCGCTGCTGACGATGTTCCTGGCGATTCTGGGAACGTACGCGGTTGCGACGCTGGTGGCCCCGGAAGACAAGGTGCTCGCCCTGTTCGAGCGCCAGGTCGGCGATTTCGGCGGGCACTCGATCACCGACGTGAGGTTCGATGACCTGACGGGCGTGCTGGGACACAACCTGATCGTGCTGGCCGCGTGCTTCCTGTTCTCGCTGCTGTACCGGCACGGGGGCATGCTGCTGGTGCTGGCCTGGAATGCTTCGGTGTGGGGAGTGGTCTTTCCCTACATCGCCCGGACCGCTCCGGATGTGGCCGAAGGGGGGGCGGTGGTCTACTTCCTCAAGTCGTTTGCCTGCATTTTTCCGCACCTGCTGCTCGAGGCCAGCGGCTACGTGCTGGTTGCCATGGCCGGCGTCTTCCTGTCCAAGGGGCTCCAGAAGTACGAGATCGGGTCACCCCGCTTCAACCAGGTGGGCATGGCGGTGCTGCGGATCGTGATTCTGGCCGTGGCGTTCCTCGGAGTGGCTTCGGTCGTGGAAGCCTGGGTGGCCCCGGCGCTGATCCACCTGCTGTTTTGAATGAGGATCTACTTGACCGTCACCGTGACCGAGTAGAGCCCCTTGTCCGGTGCGGTCTTGCCGTCCACGAACAGGAAGTAAGTCCCTGGGGTGGGCCAGGCCATGGTGTAGGTGGTCCCGGGCACGCAGGCGATCGGGGCCGCAGTGCAGCTATCCTTGGCGATGTAGAGTGCCGGAGAGAAGTCTGCCGTGAGGTTCACCGCGATGCTGCTGGTGCCTGCGGGAACGTCGAACTGGTACACGTTCTCCGCAGCACCGTCACCGCCGCACGCAGCCTTGTAGTTGCTCGTCGAGAACAGGGTCATGCCGGAGGCCTTGGCTGTGCCGGCTTCGAAGATGAGCACCTGCGGCTTGGCGCAGGTATCGTTTTCCGGCGGGCCGGGCGGGGCCGGCGTGAGGGTGAGGGTGAAGTCTCCCTTCTGGAGGTTGCCGTCGCCGTCGATGAAGAAGTAGTAGGTTCCGGGTTCGAGGACGCCGCTGGTCCAGGTGGCACCACCGCAACCCACCACGTCACCGTCCAGGCACTTGCCCTTCTTGATGTAGGTGCGTGGAGTGAAAGCGGACAGCACCTTGACGGTTACCTGGCGCCAGTCGGCCAGGGTGAATGCATAGACCAGGTCGGGGCCGCCGCTTCCGCCGCAGAACGGGGCCTGGTTGGCATCCGTGGCCTTGATCTTGCCCATGATGTCCTCCGTCGAGGCCGAGACGGTCACCGGAGCCGCCAGGTCGAGGAGGATGGGGGAGGCGCAGGTGTCGTTGGCCGGTGCGCTCGACTTGCTGAACGGGTAGATCACGTAGGTGAACATCTTGAGGTCGCCGCCCGAGCCACCTGTCTCCCGGAATTCGAGCTTGTGCTCTCCCAGGGTCCAGTCGGTTACGGTGGTCAGGTCGAGAGGCCCGGTGCTCCACGCGTGCAGGCCGTCGGCCCCCCACTTCTTGGTGGTTGCGTTCCAGTGGGGGGACCCCTTCTGGTTCGGGTCGCCGAGGGTGGGGGTCACTTCCTTCCCGTCGATCCAGATCTCCACCCCCTTGGCGAAGCTCTCGTTCACGACGCCGGGAATCGGCTTCTTGGCCACGACCCAGCCGTCGCCACCCGCACCGCCCGCCCCTTTGGGGCCGGTGCCGCCGGTTCCGGCCTTGGCCTCGACGGTCCCCTCGTTGATGTAGTTTTCCGCGTAGATGGCGATGGTGCCGCCGGCACCGCCGCCGCCGCCCGCACAGTAGCTGGTGCCGTTGGAATCGCCGTTCGTGCCGTTGGCCTGGACGGTTCCGCCGTTTTCCACGATGATCGTCTCTGCACCGAGGACGATGATTCCGCCGCCCGTGCCGCCGCCCGAGCAGATGGCAGACCCACCTGCACCGCCGAAGTGGAGGGTGGCGAGGTTGGCATCCCCCTTGGCCGTTCCTCCCTTGCCGGCCTGCGACCCGACACCGTTGCTGCCGGCCGACTTGTTGCCGCCGCCGCCGCCGCCGCCGAGACCGCTGTCGCAGCACTGTACCTGGCCGCCGCCGCCGCCCGAGCAGTTGTTGGCCGTTCCCTTGAGGTTGCTGGTGCAGTTGTGGGCCTTGCATTCGGAAGACCCCTGCGCGGACTGGTAGCTCCAGTAGCTGCCGCCGCACTGGTTGGAGTAGCCGTACGCGTTGGCACTGATCTTGCCGCCTGTCTTGACCACGATCTTCCGGGCCCGGACAAAAACGATTCCTCCCCGCTGGTGGTCGCTCCAGTTGTTGAGCGGGTACTGGGGATAGAGGTGCCCGCCGTTGACGATCTCGAGTTGGTTGTAGGACGCGGCGATGACAGCCTGAGCCTGGCCGCAATCCCAGCCGCACGACTTGTAGGAGTAGGCGAGGGGCTTTGCCAGTAGGATGGTACTCCCCTCGATGCCGACCACCTGGTTGATCTCCCAGGTTCCGGCACCGGAGCCGTTGCCACCTACGCCGACGGTCTGGTGGAGGAGCACCTGGGCCCCGTGCGAGAAGACCGACGGATTGTCCACCTGGATCGCTGTCTCACCGGCATTGCACGACATGATCCGGGAAGTCTGGTTGGGGGAGAAGTTGTAGGCCACCACCAGGTTGTTGGAGGTGGAGAAGCCGGTGCTCTCCTCACCGTAGAGCCAGGACACGATCTTCGGCAGAGTGGGGTTCATGAGGTGGAGGTAGGTGGTGGCTTTGCCGTACGCCGGGAGCCCCCAGTTCTGCTCGAACGGGAGAATGGTCCCGTTGCCTTCCTGGAACCCGCCGCCTGCGCCCCCTTCGACAATCTTCTCGAACGCCCCCTGGACCGTGGTGGCCCCGAGCTTGGTCTTCACGTCGCTGAAGCTGATGTACTTGGCGGCCAGCGCGGCCGGGTCGATCTCCGATACCTGGACGCACCCGGCACACGTGACGTTGGCGGCCTGGTTGGCGGTAAGCGCATTGGTGGCGGAGTCCGCGGTCAGGGCGTGCTCCGCATCGCCACCGGGAAGCACCCCCTTTGCCCAGGAGAAGGAGACCTCCGCCTCTGCCACGCACCCCTGGCAGGTGACGTCCAGGGCCGACAGGGCAGCGCCTCCCTTGTCAGAGCCCGCGGCAAACGGGAAGCTGACGTCTGCGGCATCCACGCAGCCGGCGCACGACAGGTCCATAGCCGTCCCGCCACCGGCCGCGACCCAGGTGGTTCCGTCGAACACCCGTAGCAGCTTGGCCCCGGTCTCCCACCAAAGCTGTCCTGCTACCGGGTTGAGCGGTGCGTTCTTGGCATTGTGGACCACGAGGTTGACCGCCTGCTTGCCCATGAAGTTCAGGTTTCCGGTGACCGGGACGCTGCCGTCAGAGAGGAGCACCCCCAGGGCAGCGAGGCTTCCTTCCAGGTCGGTGAGCTTGACGTATTGCGACAGGTCCGGTGCGCCGACCAGGTCGGCATAGCTGCCCGAGAACCCGCCACCGGGAAGATAGCCGGCCGCCAGGAGGTACGCGGCCACCTGGTCGTCACCGTAGCACTGGCAGGCCAGGAAGCCGCTCTCCTGGAGGTAGGCGGCGACGTCTGCATCGGAGTAATGGGGGCCGGGGACGAAGCCGAGGGCTTCCACCTGGGCAGCCAGGGAGTCGGGCGTGACACAGATCTCGCCAGCGCTCTCCACGGTCACGTAGGCCGCAGGATCTTTGCCTCCCAGCTTGTCCGCGTCCTTTGCCAGCGCCGCTGCCGATGCATGGAAGGCAAACGGGTTGCTCACCACCTGCTGCCGTGGCTTGAGCACGACCGGTCCCACGTCGGTCTCGATGGACAGCTCCAGCCACACCTCGGCATCGGAGAAGTCCTGGAGAGCGAGAGGATTGGCCTCCTCCTCCCCCAGGGCAACCGAGAAGAGCCCGAGCTGCGTCACCACGTCGACCGTCTCCTGGTGGAACGGCTCCCCGCCGGTCTTGGCATGGTGGAACGAGAAACTGATGGTCCACTCCCCGGTCACCGGGTTTCCGACCGCATCGGTCAGGAAGCCCTGGTAGGAGAGCGTCAGCGGGACCTCGGCAAGCGCATGCGGTGCCGCCAGCACCAGGATGGACACCAGCATCGCACTCCGTACCAAGCCATGCAGTCTATGCATCTGCCACCTCCGGAATCACGAGTATCAAGGAGCCCCACACGGTTCGAAGGTCCCACGGTGCAGCGGCCTTTCCCAAGCGGCCTTTCCCAAGCGGCCTTTCCCAAGCGGCGGGTCCCATACGTCCTATTCGTCCTATCTCTTCCCCGCCGTCCTTGCGTTGCCCCGCTGCTAGAAGTTGGCGGTAGTGGCCGTGCCGGTCGCCCCGGTCTTGCCCGAGTTGCCGATCGACGGCCCGCCGGCACCACCTGCGCCACCCGCACCGGGAGCGCAGCTGTTGCCGGTCTTGTAGGAAGCCAGGTTGGCAGCGCCCTGGCCCGACGCGTAGAAGCAATACGACACGCCGCCGCAACCGCCGCCGCCACCGCCGCCGTGCCCGCCGTTTCCGCCGTCGCCGCCAGTGCCCGCTCCCCAGCCGCACCAGGCACCGCCCGTGGCACCTGCGCCACCCGAGTAGCCGGTGCCGCCGACGCCGCCGGTGCCGCCGTTTCCGCCGTAGCCTCCCGCACCTCCGTTGCCGCTCTCCAGCGAGTTCTTGCTGATGTTCGGGACCGTGGCCGGTGCCAGGTCGAAGAACAGGAAGATGCCGAACGAGCCGCCGCCGCCGCTGCCTCCCTGGCCTGCGGTACCCTGGCATGCGCCGGAACCGCCGCCGCCGCCGGTGGCACCGATGTGGTCGCCGCAGACTCCGGAGGAGTTTGCACCGCCGCCGCCGCCGCCACCGCCGCCGCCGCCGCCGGCTGCTCCGTCCAATCCTCCGCCGCCGGCATAAGGAAGCCAGAGCCCCCCGACCACTTGGCCCGACGCCTGCGAGCAGCCCGCCCCGCCGGTTCCGTTGGCCCCGCTGGTTCCCTTGGTTCCGTCGTAGCCTTCGAACGAGTTGTTGTTCGGAGGAACCGTGCACTGGTAGCAGAGCGCGTCGAAGGTTCCGTCCCAACCGCCTGCGCCGCCGTTGCCGCCGCCGGTCCCATTCCCCTTCTGCCCGTTCTCCGCCGCATTGGGGGCCTGGGCGTAGACGGGGCAGTAACTGTCGCCGCCCTTGCCGCCCGCAACGTTGACCCCGCTGCATGAGAGCTGGCCACCGTTGCCGCCGTCCTTGAGCTTGCCGACCGTGCAGTTGTTCGACGAGTATATGTAGGCATTGGCACCGATGCCGCCGACCACGCCGTCCTGGCCGTCCGAGCCGGCCGATGCGCCCAACCCGTTTCCGCCGTTGCCGCCCACGATGCGGTTGCTGGTGATGCGCAACGCGTTGGTCGAGTTCTTGATGTAGACAGCGTAGGTCGAACCGCCGGACGCGTTGTTGTTCTTCCCGAAGATGGTGAAGCCGTCCACGACCGTCGTGTTCGCGTTCCCGCCGATGCTGACCGCGTTGACGGCCCCCGGCTGCTGTGCGCTGTATGTGCCACCCATGATGACGGTCTCGTACAGGACGATGTGGCGCTGGGCGAAGTCGGACGAGTAGCCGCCGTAGACCCCCACACCGGCCTTGAGCGTCAGCGAGCCGGAGTAGACGCCGGTGGCGACGTAGACATCCCGTTTGCCCGAGGCCTTGGCCTTGTCGATGCCTGCCTGGATGGTGAGCAGGGGCTTTGCCAGCGTGCCGGTGTTGGCATCATTGCCGTTCTTGGCCACGAAGATGGCATTGCCGACCTCGCCGTCCACGCCGTCGCAGTTCTGGTCCTTCTTGACCTGGGTGCAGGCGGGCGGATCCACGCAGTCCGCATCGGGCGGGTCGGTGCTCGACACGTAGCCGCACTCGCATCCGTCTGCCGGGTTGGTGTTCACGTCGAAGTAGGTCGCCTTGCAGGACATGATGCAGTCGGGTACCTGCTTGGACCCGTCGCACGAGCCGGTGGCGTTGGGGTACTGGAGGAACGTGCAGTTGTTGCCGCACTGCCCGCAGTTGGTATCCTGCACGTACTTGCCGTTGATGAGGAATCCGTCATCCACGACACCATTGCAGTCGTTGTCGATGGAGTCGCAGGCCTCGACCGGGAGCTGGCAGTCGGTCCATCCGTTGACCGTGCACTTCTGGGTTCCGTAGCAGGTGACGAACGGCTCGCCTGGGCCGGGGTTCTCGGGCCAGGTGGCCGAGCAGCTCTTGCTGAGGTTGGGATTGCTGCCGTCGCAGGAGCAGGAGTTGGTCAGGGGGAGGCACTGCTTGGTGACGCCGTAGGTCTTGCACGAGTAGCCCGTCGGGCAGTCTCCGGCGACCTCGCAGGCCTTGGAGCAGAACTTGCCGTCGGACAGGGCAACGCACTTGGCCCCTTCGAGGACGCAGTTGTCATCGGTGGAGCACGGTTCGCACAGGCTGGCGACGTTGGGGATGCACTGGTACGCGTTGAGCTTGAAGTAGCCCGGGTCGCACTTGTCCACGACGCACTGCGGGGTCGGCTTGGAATCGTCGCACTTGGCCGTGGCGTGCGGGAAACCGACCTCGCACGAGATGGTGCACGAGCCGCACTGGGTGAACTGGTTGTACTTGCCCTGTGCGTTCTTGAAGCTCTCGTCCGTCGTGCCGTCGCAGTCGTTGTCCTGGTAGTCGCAGATCTCCTTGGCCGGGGTCGGTGCCTGGCAGACCCAGCCGGGCGTGCCCATGCAGACCGCCTGGCCGGTACATGTCCCGAAAGCGTTGCTGGTGGAGCACGGCTTGGTGGCCGGCAACCCGTCGTCCACGAGGCCGTTGCAGTCGTTGTCGATGCCGTCGCACTCCTCGGCCGCGGGGATCAGGGCGTCGCAGGAGGACCATCCGCTTGCCGGGTTGCACGTCTGGAACCCGAAGCAGGTGCCGACCGCATTGTCGATGCTGCAGCTCCGCTTGCTGCCCGAGGTGAACGAGTTGCACTCGCAGCTGCCCGACGTGGGCTGGCACAGGTTGCCCTTGCCGGGATAGGGGGTGCACGCCGTCTCGCCTTCACAGGAGGCGTTGTCGATGCAGGCCTTGGCGCAGCGCTTCTTGCCGTCGATGGTCACGCAGGACGAGCCCACGCAGTCCGCGTCCTTTTCGCACGCCTGACAGGTCGTGTCGGGGGGCACGATGCACTGGAAGGGGCTCACCTGGAAGTAGCCGGCAGCGCACTTGTCAACCACGCACTTGGGAACGAGGTAGGTCGAATCGCACTTGCCGGAGGCGTTGGCGATGGCTTTTTCGCAGGCGTTGTTGCAGGTCCCGCAGTGGTCATCGAGGAAGTACTTCTCCCCCTGCTTGAAGTCCTCGTCCGTCTGGCCGTCGCAGTCGTTGTCCAGGTAGTCGCAGGTCTCGGCAGCCGGTTCGAGAGCCTGGCAGACCCACCCCTTGGTCCCGGAGCAGACCGACAATCCGGTGCAGGTCCCGAATCCGTTGGTCTTTTCGCACGGCTTGGTGGCCGGCAGCCCGTCATCCACGATGCCGTTGCAGTCGTTGTCCAGCCCGTCGCACTGCTCGGCCGCGGGCTCGAACGCGTCGCAGGTGCTCCAGCCGGTTTCCGGGACGCACGTCTCGAAGCCGAAGCAGGTGCCCACCGCGTTGGTCTTGGAGCAGCTTCTCTTGGCACCGGCGTTGTCCTTGCTGCACTCGCAGGAATCGGAATCGGGGACGCAGATGTCCCCCTTGCCCGCGACGGCCTTGCAGGTGTAACCCTCGCCGCACATGCCTCCGTCGCACGGCGTGAGGCAGTAGGTGGCGTTGTCGAGCGGGACGCACACGTCGAAGTAGCAGTCCTTGTCGGTCGTGCACTGCTTGCACTGGACGTCCGGGGGAAGGATGCACTGGTACTCGTTGAGCTGGTAGTACCCGTCGAGGCACTGGTCGACCTTGCATTCCGGGGTCTGGAGCGTGGAATCGCACTTGGACGTGGCGTTGGGGAGCGCTCCGATGCAGTTCTTGTCGCAACTCCCGCAGTGCTCCAGGGCCACGTACTTGCCGTTGGCCTTGAAATCCTCGTCGGCCAGGCCGTCGCAGTCGTTGTCCTTGTAGTCGCACTTCTCGAGCTCGGGCTTGGTCGCGTTGCAGACCCACCCCTGGACTCCCATGCACACCTCGATCCCCTTGCACACACCAATTGCGGGGTCCTCGATCTTGCACTCCTGGAACTCGGGGAGCCCGTCATCCGGGATGCTGTTGCAGTCGTTGTCCAGACCGTCGCAGATCTCGAGAGAGGCCGCAGTCGCGGTGCAGCCCACCCAGCCGACCTGCGGGTCGCACGTCTCGAACCCGAGGCAGGTACCGATCTCGTTGGCCACGTTGCACGGCTTCTTGGCTCCGGCATTGGCCTTGCTGCAGTCGCACGTTCCGGAGATGGGGAGGCACCACTTGCCCTGAATGCCGTTGACCTCGGTGCACTCGAAGAACTCCTGGCAGTCCTCGGCCAGGCAGCTCTCCGAGCAGAACTGGCCGCCGCCGATGGAGAGGCAGGCACCGCCCTCGCACTGGAAGTCGCTGATGCACGGCTTGCAGAGGGTCTCGCCGACCGGGAGACACTGGTACTCGTTGAACTTGTAGAAGCCGTCGTCACAGCTCTCGACCACGCAGATCGGGGTGGCCTGCGACGTGTCGCACATCGTCGTGGCGTTGGGGATTGCCCCGGTGCAGTCGTAGTTGCACGTGCCGCAGTGGTTCTGCGCACCGTACTTTCCATCCATCTTGAAGTCCTCGTCCACCTCGCCGTCGCAGTCGTTGTCCTTGAAGTCGCACACCTCGACTTCCGGCTTGGGTGCGTTGCACACCCACCCCTCCGGGCCCAGGCAGAGGGCATTGCCCTTGCACGTCCCGATGTCGGGGATCGAGTTCTCGCACGGCTTGCTCTCCGGGAGCCCTTCGTCGAACGCAGCATCGCAGTCGTTGTCCTTGCCGTCGCAGATCTCCTCGGTCGGCTCGGCCGCGCTGCAGTCGACCCAGCCGACGGCCGGATCGCACGTCTCGTAGCCCAGGCAGGTTCCGAAGTCGTTGCCGAGGCTGCACGGGCGAAGCTGGTCCTTGCTGTCCAGAGTGCAGTCGCAGGCACCGCTGTCCGGCATGCAGGCGTTGAGCTTCATCCCCTCCACGTCCACCTCCTTGCAGGTGAACGTCGAAGGGCAAGGCCATTTCTCGTCGCACACGTAGGAACAGAAGTTGCCGTCGTCCAGCGGCAGGCAGAGCCCGTCACTGCCGCACTGGGTGCTCTTCTCGCACGGGTAGCACAGCTTCTTGGACATGGGGACGCAAAGGAAGACGAGGTCCGGGCCGAACCCGGAAACGCCTTTGCACTGCCAGTCCTCGGGGCAGTCGTCGAAGCACTCGTAGGTGCACATGAACCCGAACGGTCCCTCGACGCAGTAGCCCCCCTGGCAATCGCCGTTCTGCTCGCACGCACAGCCGACGCCGAACGGAGGCTCTTTGCACTGGTCGATTCCGTCATAGGGGAGATGGCCGTCGAACGTCCGGCCGTCGCCGCCAATCGCCAGGTCCGGCTGGTCGGCACCGACATCCTGCTCCACCCTCTGGTCGGAGGGAACTATGGAATCGGTGACGATGCCTGGCCCCTCCGTTGATGTCTTCCCTCCGCTGGAGCAGGCTGCCGCAAACGCCGAGGCCAGCAGGAGGATCATCCACGGGGAGACTGCCCTGAAAGAGCGATTCATGATGGACTCCTTTTCCAGTTCACCCGGCCCTGTCGGGCCGCGGTACGCCATGCCAAGCACTATAACTATAAGTCAGGACCCTGCCCAGCGACAAGATCCGATACTGTGCGTTGTGAAAAAAAGGGGGAAACCGGGCAGCAGTCGCCCGGTACCGGGAGAGCGGCTCAGGCTGCGAAGCGGCGGCGGGTGGCAGCCTGGGCGGTCCACATGGCCGCGGCCAGGAGCAGGGCCAGCACGATCATCCCGGTTCGCTGCGCTCTGCCGGACGGGGGGGCACCGTTTGCGGGTGGTCCCAGGAGGCCCGCCTGCGCGGCCTCGTACCCGGGACGGCAGCGAGGATCGTGCGGATCGAGCCACAGCTCGCCCATTCCGGTCCCGGCAAACCGGGCGTCCTCCGCGACGAGCTTTCCGCCCCCGGCTTCGAAGGCGATGTCCTTGTCCACCCCCTCGAAGGCACGCCCGAGGAGCCGGGTCACCACGAGCTTTCTTTCGGTGATGTCCCTGATCTCCTCGGGCCAGCTCTCCGGGGTCCCGGACAGGGGCGGCTCGGTCCAGCCGGAGGCCGGGTCCTGGGGGCCCTCGGCGTCGGAAGCGCCGAACGAAGAGGCGTCCGGTTCGACGGCCCGCGGTTCGCCCGGCTTCCCGACCGGTTTCTCATCCTGAGGGGGCGTTCCTCCCGTTCCATCGGAGTCCGCCAGCCATGCAGAGGCCCGGTCGGAGATGTCTTTCTCCGTCAGTGGCCCGAAGTACTCGACTGCCGCCAGCGTGCCGGGACCGTCCCCCTGGAGCAGCTCGTCCAACCGCGACTTGAACAGCTCGTAGGCATAGGGCAGAGCATCGAAGTCGCCGTCGCCGTCGTAGTCCGAGAGGTAGCCCAGCCCCCCTTGGAGCACGTCGCCCAGGCCGGATGCCTTGAGGCCGGATGCCGGGCCGTATCCCTCCTCCGCAGCGACGAACAGCTCGAACTTCCAGTTGCCCGACACCGACAGCGGAGTCAGCAGCATGGGGTAGACCGGTGCGGCCAAACCGTCCAACCGGAAGCGGACCAGGGGGAGCTGCTCCGGAGCATCGGAATCCCTCGTGAATGTGGCGCAGAAGAAACGCCACCCCTTGTCCACGTAAGGTTTCACCCGGTCCGACAGGCCGTCGGGTTTCGCATAGCCGTTCTCAGTGAGCCAGGCCACCAGGTCGTCCGCGCTATTGGCGTCCACGATCACGAAATCCCAGCCTGCCACCGTCCCTTCTCCCCATCGCACGATTCCGGGGGCCGGGCGGACGCCGTTCACATCCACCGTCGTCGGTCCTCCCGAGCCGTCGGCTCCGACCGCACCGGTGCTCCTCACGTCGCACGAGGACGAGGACGAGTAGAACTGCTCCGGGCAGAAGAGAGTCTGCTCGATCGTGATCTCGAACAGCGGAGACGTGGCGAACTCGAGCTGGTCCAGGAGGAGTGCGGGAGCCTCCGCCACGTCCCCCTCTCCGATGTCCGTCGGCACGGGCAGCACCCAGGCCGCACCGGCAACGGCCATCTTTCCGGGCTGGACGTACAGGTCCCACCCGCCGTCCCGCTGCAGGTAGAGCGCCCGTTGTCCGTCCGAGGTGAGCTGGCTGCTCGACACAGCCAGCGACTGCGTCGTCTCGCTCGAGACCTCGTGCACGAACAGCCCTCCGTCCGCCAGCGCGGGCCGGGGCAGAATACAGAGACAAGACAGCAACAACACCTGGATTCTGGTCATGCGATTGTCTCCTCCCTTCTCACCGTCCACTGCATGCCTCGGTGTTGACGGGGCAATCGGTCACTCCGAACACAGGCCCCGAAACCTCGTCGATGAACCGCTCTCCGTCTTCCAGCGCTTCCACGGTGCCCACGAAATTGTACGCATCCGGCACCAGGTCGCCATTGGAATCGGCCTCCGGGCAGATCCCGGCCGCGTTCATGAACCAGTGGAAGTTCACGGTTCCCAGCACCGGCATGCCGATGCACAGGTCCTCGACCTCGCTCTCCGGCAGGAATCCCGCCAGGTCGTCGAACCTCAGCCTCGACCCGTCGGGCCACAGGGTTCCCCTTCCGGTCATGCGCTTCAGCGCGAGCACCCGACTGGCCGTGGATGCGCAGATATCCAGGTCGAATTCGTCTTCGATCTCGAACTTGCAGCCATCGGTTCGCACCCTGATCTTCGCGGGTTCCAGCGCCCACGAGTAGGCGGAGAGCTCGCCCCCCCCCTCCCCGGAAATGGCATCGGCATCGGGGTCGGCATCGGCGTCGATGTCGGTGCTGTCCTCTGCGATCGTAGCGGTAGCGGCTCCGATCGTGGCATCGAGGACTCCTTCATCGGCCCTGTACTGCCCGAACCGGATCACCATGACCAGCTCGAACCGGTCTGCGCTCTGCTGGAAGAACTCGTTGAGCAGATCCGTGGGGTGGAAAGCTTCGAGCCGATCGGCCCGGAATGTTCTTTCGGCCAGCAGCGCCGGGCTTCCGCACACGGATTGCAGTCCCGGCCCGTCGCCTCGCGCTTCGCCCGCAAACGAAGAATCGCCGGTCGGCGCGACCTCGGGAGAATCCCCTCGTCCGTCCGTCCCGGCTCCGACCGCGTCCGAATCGGCCTCCTGGCTGCCTGCGGTGCACCCGATGGCCAGCACCAGCGCCAGGATTCCCTGTTTCCAGCCGTCCATTCAATCCTCGAAAGCAGTTGCCGTATTCGTCCCAAGACAGATCCAATTGGTCGGAAGGCAACTTCCCTGCCCGTTGAAGATACCCCCGGACTTGAGGCTTGACAATACCCGGAAAACAGGAAGTAATGTTCCCCGATACCGACGCCGGAAGATCGTTCCGGAAGACGCTACGGGGGGGCCTGCGAGGAGGGGTGTCATGGGAACGGGAAAGGGCAAGGCAGCGGGAAACACCTTTTTCGATGTGATCATCGTGGGGGCCGGACCGGCCGGGCTCTCGGTCGGCAGCGAGCTGGCTGCCCAGTTAACGGTGCTGGTCATCGATTCCAAGAAGGCGGTGGACGATACCTCGAAGAGCTGGTTCGTCCCCAACTTCGCGCTGAGGCGGAACCCCGACCTGGCATCTTACGTGTACCCGGGAGTCAAGAGGTTCCTGACGGACACTTTCGGAGGGGCGAAACGGGCCTGGGAAGCCAGGCTCCCCGGGGGCTATAACTACATTCGGGAGCACGAGCTGCTGAAGTTCTGGGGACGGAAGATCTCCCGCCGTCGGAACGGGTCCAGGCTGATGCTCAAGACTTTCTTCGAGGACTTTCAGAACGTCGGGGATTTCGTTCGCGTCAATACCACCCGTGGAGTGTTCACCTGCCGGCTGCTGATCGATGCCTCGGGGCACCATTCGATCGTGAAGATGCAGTGCGGCATAACGCATCCGGATAACTACTGGTGGTCGGTTTTCGGGGCCACCGTGAGGCACCCGGAGGGGGTGGCCCCGATGAAGGTCGGGGACTACCTGCTGTGGGGGACCTACCAGGATTCGAACGCGGACCCGGAGACGCCGCTGCTCAAGGGGCGCCCGGTGTTCGAGTACGAGGTCCTGGACGAGAACAGGTCGTTCGCCCTGGTGCTGTTCCTGCGCAAGGACAAGGTGGACCTGGAATTCATGAAGCGCCAATTCTACCGCATCCTGAGGGAGGAACCCCGCAACGCCAAGTGGCACCACGTGGAAATCATCGAGGAGAAGAACGGCTGGTATCCGTCGCCCGGGGTGTCCCAGGGATTTGCCCGTGACCGGGTGGCGTTCATCGGTGACGCGGGCAACTGGTCCACTCCGTGCGGCTGGGGCATGGGCTTCATCCTGACCAACTACAAGAAGTACGCGGCGAACATCGTGAAGGCCGTGCGGAAGGACCAGCTCGACCAGGAGACGCTGGAGGGCTTCGTCCAGATGCGCACCAACGAGGAGTTCGAGATCCTGCTCGACCAGGTGGCTGCCCATTTCCTGTCGGTGGCGCCGACCGATCTCATCGACCAGTTCATCTATGTCTGGGACGAGGCCGAGTTCCTCAACTGCGAGAAGCTGTTCACCCTCACCATCAACCAGCGGGAGGTGCTTCACGTCGTGAAGATCCTGCTCAAGCGGGTCGACATCCCGCGTCTCGTCGACGCGTTCCCCAAGGACGAGATCCCGATCGTCCTTCATGCCGCGTGGGAGTTCGTCGAGGATGCCATCAAAGACGGGTTGCACGAGACAGTATCGGAAATCGTAGAGAAGACGGAGGATCTTATCGAGAAGCTGACCGGGCTGGATCTCTTCCCGGATCACCCTCACGACGCCCTGCACGAGACGGAGCTGGACAACGGCTTCGACTTCCTCGATGACCGGAACCTCCTCGGGGAAGAGGATGACGACGAGTAGACCATGCGAATCCTGCTGGTGAAGCCGGACTGGACTCCGACCGGGGGGCGGGGCCAGGTGCGATATGCCCGGCACGTGCGTTTCGCCCCCATCGGCCTGGGGATCCTGGCCGCGCTCAGCGACGGCCACGACGTGCGGGTGGTGGACGCAAACTGGGAATCGGTCCCGTTCGACGAGCCGTTCGACCTGGTTGGAATCACGACGACCACGTTTGCATCCCAGCGTGCGTTCGAGCTGGCCTGCCGGTTCCGGAGCCGCGGGGCGCAGGTGGTTCTCGGCGGGGTTCATGCGAGCCTGATGCCCGAGGAATGCCTGCGCCATGCCGACGCCGCCGTCGTGGGGGAAGGGGAGTATGTCTGGAAGGACGTCCTGGCGGATGCCTCTCGACGGCAACTGGCGGGGGTCTACCGGGCGGACCGGATCACGGACATGCGGGATGTGCCCAGCCCGCGCCGCGACCTGCTCCACGAGTCGAGCTGGTTCACCTGCGTGGAGGCGAGCCGCGGCTGTCTCTACCGCTGCCGGTACTGCTACCTCCCGTCGGTGCCGTGGAGGGAGCACCGGACCCGCCCCCTCGATGCCGTCGTGGGCGAGGTCGCGTCCCTGCCGCAGGGGGCGTTCATCTTCGTCGACGAGAACCTGCTGCAGGCACGGGATTTCGCCCTGTCGCTGTTCCGGGAGATCGCACCGCTCCGGAAGATCTGGCTGGTGCAGGCACCGACGAGCATAGCGGGCGACTTCGAGCTGATGGATGCCATGGCGCACGCAGGGTGCTTCAACGTCCAGATGGGGTTCCAGAGCTTCAGCAGGGCATCGCTCGAAGATGCCGGGGTGGACCACGGTCGGGTGGACCGCTACAGGGACGTCGTGGAATCGCTCCAGCAGCGCGGGATCATCGTGAGCGGGTTCTTCATGTTCGGGTTCGACACGGACGGGCCCGACGTGTTCGATCGCACCGTGGAAGCCATCCAGGACATCGGCGTGGATGATGCCAACCTGTTCGTCTCCACGCCGTTTCCGGGGACCGAGTTCCACGCCCGGTACGAGCGGGAAGGGCGGCTGCTTCCGGGGCGGCTGCGAGAGCAGTTCGGCTGGAGCCATGCCGTGTTCCAGCCGGTCCACATGACGCCGGAGGAGTTGGAGAACGGCGTGCAGCGTGCCTACGACCGGCTTCACGGGCATTTCCGCCGGCGGCTGAAGGAAGTGATTCGCAGGCAGTGGAAGAACCTTGCCCGCAACCCCCGGTTCCTGGCAGCGATGATCCGGGGCAACCTGTCCACGACCCGGGTCGGACTTTCCATCCGGCAGGATGGCCCGGTGTAAAAAGTTTCTCTTTCCCCGCGCACGTGATAGATTCACCCCGTTTCCTCGGTGACGGAGGGGCGCGTGAAGGGGACGCAACTCGGGTCCTACCTGGTCATGGGCAAGCTTGCCAGTGGTGGCATGGCGACGGTCTACGTCGCATCCCACACCCGGCTGGGTCACGTCGTGGCGCTGAAGATCCTGCACCCGCATTTCCAGCAGGACGAGAACGTCCGGTCCCGGTTCGTCGACGAGGCCCGCATCCAGGCCAACATGCGCCATGCCAACATCCTCACGGTGCAGGACATCCTGGAGCTTCCGGAAGCGAGCTGCCTGGTCATGGAGCTCCTTTCGGGCTGCACGCTGTCGACGTATTACGGTGCGGCCGGGTTGCCGCTGCCGGTTCCCCGGGTCGTGGGGATCTTCTCTTCGCTGGCCGGCGCGCTCCACCATGCCCACATGCAGCGGGTGATCCACCGGGATCTCAAGCCTTCCAACGTGTACCTGCTTTGCACCGGAGGAGATGCTGTTCCCAAGCTCATGGATTTCGGCATCGCCAAGTTGAGCCACAGCGTGCAGGCCAAGATGACGGCCACCGGGACGATCCTCGGGACGCCTCATTACATGGCTCCGGAGCAGTTCGAGGATTCGAGCGCGGTGGACGGGCGGGCCGACATCTTCTCGCTCGGCGTCATGATGTACGAGGCCTGCACGGGGCAGCTCCCGTTCGAGGGGACGACCGTGACGCAGCTCATGAAGGTGATCCTGACCCAGGAGCCGAAACGTCCCGCGGAGCTGCGGCCCGACTGTCCGCCGGAAATGGAGGCGCTCATCCTCCGTTGCCTGGCCAAGGACCGGGACCGCCGGTTCGAGTCTGCCGTGGCGCTCCAGGCCGCGCTCGACGAGATCGGCGGAAAGGTGGGTTGCGAGCGGATTCCCTCGTCGCTGGTGCCCAGGAACATCCCGGAAGACCGGGAGCTGGACATGAGCACCCTGCTGACGCAGACCGGCAGCGTCACCCAGACGGCAACCGATGGCCGCCCCCCGACGGTGCTGGTACCACCAATCAGTGAGCACGGGGTCGATGCCTCGTGGGCCCGGCTCTCCCTGCCCCGTTCGGTCGATGCCTCCGACCCGCTGCCCGGGTACCGGATCACTCGGAAAATCTATGACGGGACCGAGACCTTCGTGTACCGCGGGATCCAGACCTCCAAGCGTACCCCGGTCGTGATCAAGGTGCCGGCAGCGGACTACCCCCAGCCCTCGGTGCTGGCCCGCCTCAAGCACGAGTTCAAGCTGGCCTCTTCGCTCGATATCGAGGGGGTCATCAAGGTGCTGGCCCTGGAAAAGTTCGGGAACGGCCTGGCCCTGGTCGTCGAAGACTTCGGCGGTGGGCCGCTCAAGGAGCTGCTTGCCGAAGGTCCGATGGACCTGGAGGAGTTCCTGGATCTTGCTCTGCGTATCACCCACATCCTGGGCCAGCTCCACGCCCGTGACGTGATCCACAAGGACATCAACCCCAAGAATGTGCTCGTGAACCGGGCAACCGGCGCGGTGAAAATCATCGACTTCGGCCTGGCTTCGCAGGTATCGGGGCAGGTGGAGGATCTGGGGGCCCCCACCGACCTGGTCGGGACGCTGGCCTACATCTCGCCCGAGCAGACCGGCCGCATGAACCGGCCGGTGGACTATCGCTCCGACTTCTACTCGCTGGGCGTGACGTTCTACGAGATGCTCACCGGGCAGCAGCCGTTCCGGACCTCGGACCGGGCGGAGCTGGTGCACTGCCACCTGGCGCGGCGGCCACCCCAGCCGTCGGACATCGATGACCGGATCCCCAAGGCCCTGTCCGACATCGTCATGCGGCTCGTGGCCAAGACAGCGGAAGAGCGCTACCAGAGCGCTGCCGGTCTGGCTGCCGACCTCACGTCGTGCCTCGAGCAGCTTCGCACGTCGGGGCAGATCGTCGAGTTCACGCTGGCCGCACATGACATCAGCGACCGGTTCCAGGTATCGCAGCGGCTGTACGGCCGCGAAGAGCAGGTGGGCCGGCTCCTGGACGCGTTCGGCCGGGCCAGCCAGGGCTACAAGGAGATGCTCCTGGTTGCCGGGTTTGCCGGGATCGGAAAGACCTCGCTGGTCCGGGAACTCTACCGACCGGTGACCGAGCGGCGGGCATTCTTCATCTCGGGCAAGTTCGACCAGTACAAGCGGGACATCCCGTACGGTGCGCTCATCGATGCCTTCCAGGGGCTCGTGCGGGAGCTGCTGGGCGGTGAAGAGGAGGTGCTGTCCCGCTGGCGGGACGACCTGCTCAGGGTTCTGGGACCCAACGGGCAGGTGCTCATCGACGTGATCCCGGAGATCGAGCTGCTGATCGGCAGACAGCCGTCGGTCCCCCCGCTGCCTCCGGCGGAGTCTTACAACCGCCTGAACCTGGCATTCAACAACTTCGTCTCGGTGTTCACCACGAAGGAGCACCCGCTGGTCATCTTCCTGGATGACCTCCAGTGGGCCGACAATGCCTCCCTGAACCTCGTGCGGATGCTGATGACCGGTGCCGAAAGCCAGTACCTCCTGGTCATCGGCGCCTACCGGGACAACGAGGTCGATGCCGCGCACCCCCTTTCGGTCACGCTGGAGGAGATCCGGGGGGCCGGGACCGTCGTCCACGAGCTGATCCTGCTGCCGCTGGCCCTTCCACAGATCTGCCAGCTCCTGGCCGACACGCTCAAGTCCACGCCGGACAAGGTGTTGCCGCTGGCGGAGCTCATCCAGATCAAGACGAGCGGCAACCCGTTCTTCATGAGCGAGTTCCTCAAGTCGCTGCATGCACACCGGCTGGTGCAGTTCAAGAGGGAGAGCGAATCCTGGTCGTGGGATCTTCCGGGGATCCAGGCGCTGGGGGTCACCGAGAACGTGGTGGATCTCATGGCCGCCAAGATCCGAAAGATGAAGCCGGCCACGCAGCAGGCGCTGAAGCTGGCGGCCATCATAGGAAACCAGTTCGATCTCCAGACGCTGGCCCTGGCATCGAGCAAGAGTGCCGGGGAGATCCTCGGGGCCCTGAAGGAGGCCGTGATCGAGGGGTTGATCCTCCTCATCGGGGAGGCCTACAAGTACGTGGAGTTCGAGAAACAGGAGCTGGCCGACGGCCTGCTGGACGCGGTGCTGCTGCACACGGTGAAGTACCGGTTCGCCCATGACAAGATCCAGCAGGCGGCCTATTCGCTCGTGGCCGCGGATGCGGCCCGCCGCGTACACCGGCAGGTCGGGACCATCCTGCTGGCCAACACGCCGCCGGAGAAGCTGGAGCAGCGGATCTTCGACATCGTGAACCAGTTCAACGCGTCGCTGGAGTTGATCGACAACACACCCGATGCGGACGAGGCGGTCCGGCTCAATCTCATTGCAGGCCGGCGTGCACGGGCCTCGGCGGCCTACCAGTCAGCGCTCCATTACTTCGAGGTCGGAATCGGCCTGCTGCGGGATGACCCGTGGAACCGCAGCTACGACGTGGCTCTGGGGCTTTACTCCGAGGCCGCGGAGGCTGCCCGCCTCTGCAATCGCCGGGACGAGATGGACAGCCACGTCCAGCAGGTGCTCGACCATGCAACCAGCCTGGGTGACCAGATCCCGGTGTTCGAGGTCCGCATCCACGGTTACATTGCGCAGGCGAGGAAGATAGAGGCGCTCGGGACGGGGCTCGACGTGCTCGAGCGGCTCGGCGTGCGGGTCACCCGGCGGCCGAACAACGTGAACGTGGGAATCCAGCTCCTGCGCACCGTCGTGTCCCTCGTGGGAAAGTCACCGGAAATGCTGCTCGAGCACCATGCCATGACCCGGGAGAACCTGCTCACCGCGATGCGGATCTCCACCAGCCTGTCTTCCACCGCATACGTGGTCTATCCCAACCTGTTCCCGGTCCTGGTGTGCAAGCAGGTCGAGTTGTCGGCCCGTCACGGCAACGCGTCGACATCGCCGTTCGCCTATGCCCTGTACGGCACGATCCTGTGCGGTGTTCTCCACCGGATCGAGCTCGGCTATCGGTTCGGCAGGCTGGCCATGGATCTCCAGGAGCGGCTGCCCGATTCCCAGCCGCTGGCTCCGCGCTGCACGTTCACCTACGCTGCCACGGTCCAGCACTTCCGGGAACCCCTGGTCGACACCTTTGCCAACCTGCGGGGTGCGTACAAGCAGTCGCTCGAACAGGGTGACTTCGAGTTCGCCGCGGCCAACGCAGGGGTCCTGATCTACCACCTCTTCTATTCCGGGCAGAACCTGCTGGAGGTTGAGCCGGACGTCGCCAACTTCGTGGACGTCATCGAGCAGCTCAAGCAGGAGGCGTATCTCAACTATGCCCGTCTTTACCTGGAAGCGATCCGGGAGCTGATGACTCCGGGCCAGGGAACCCCGTCGGTTTCCGGAGGGCTGTTCGACGCGGATGCCGTGCTCCCGCTCCTCCAGGAGCGCTCGGACATGCACGGCATCTTCAACGTCTGGCTGGTCCGGGGGGTGCTGGCCTTCCTGTTCGGCAACAGCCAGCGCGCGGTCGAGTGCCTGGATCAGGCCCGGACCCACGTCTTCAGCGTGACCGGGATGTTCACGAGCCTGGCCTTCTGCTTCTACGACGCCCTGGCCCGGATCGCAGCGTGTGCCGAGGCATCCCCGGAACAGCGGCGCCGACACCTCCGCCTCGTCGCTGTCGACCAGAAGCGCATCGGCCGCTGGGCCCGGCACTGCCCGTCCAGCCACCTGCACAAGTGGCACCTGGTCGAGGCAGAGCTGGCTCGGCTGAGGGGGGATGTCACCACCGCAATGCAAAGCTACGACCAGGCTGTCGACCTGGCCCGCAAGAGCGGCTTCATGCAGGAAGAAGCGCTTGCCAACGAGCTGGCGGCGCGGTTCTACCTGTCGCTCGGGAAAGTGCGCATCGCCCGTACCTTCATGACCGATGCCCTGTACACCTATGACAAGTGGGGTTCAGGCGCCAAGGTCGCCCACATCGAGACGGCCCATCCCGACCTGGTCATGCGCGTGGCCATTGCCGCTCCCGACTTCTCCGAGTCGGCCAGCTCCCACTCGAGCACCCATTCGGCCAGCACGAGCACGGGCCGCAGCGGGCTCGACCTGATTGCCGTGCTGAAGGCATCCCAGGTGATCTCCGGGGAAATCCGGCTGGCTTCCCTGCTCGAGCGGATGATGGCCATCGTGGTCGAAAACGCCGGGGCCCAGCGCGGCCTTCTCTTCCTCGAATCGGACGGCAAGCTGTACGTGGAGGCCGAGAGCGCCCCCGATTCCCCGGGGGTGGAAGTTCTCCAGCACCTCCCGATGCGTGAGCTCGACAACGCAGCGCAGGCGGTGCTCAACTACGTCATGCGCCTCCAGGAACCGGTCGTGCTCGCTGATGCTGCCAATGAGAGCAGCTTCTCCAAGGATTCCTACATCACGTCGAGCCGCCCCCGCTCCATCCTCTGCCTCCCGCTCATCCGCCAGGGGAAGCTCACCGGGCTTCTCTACCTCGAGAACAACCTGGCTTCCGGCGCGTTCACGCCCAGCCGGGTCGAGGTGCTCAAGATGCTGGCATCGGAGATCGTGATTTCCCTGGAGAACGCCCGCCTCTACCGGCGGCTCGAAGAGCACAACGCCATGCTCGAGCGCAAGGTCCGGGAGCGCACGCAGGAGCTCAAGGACGCCAATGAGCTGCTTGCCCAGGAGAGCCGCAAGTCCGAGAGCCTGCTCCTCAACGTCCTTCCCTCGAAGATCGCGGCCCAGCTCAAGGAATCGGGAAAGGCTGCGCCGGAGAGCTTCGACAACGTCACGGTCTACTTCTCCGACATCGTGAATTTCACCGAGAGGTCCACCCGGCTCGAGCCGACCGTCCTCATCGATGAGCTCAACGACCTGTTCACCGAGTTCGACAACATCGTGTCGCGCCACGGCTGCGAACGCATCAAGACCATCGGCGATGCCTACATGTGCGTGGGCGGCATGCCGGAGGAGCAGCCCGATCACGCAGACCGGATCCTGCGGGTTGCAGCAGACGTGCTGCGCTACATGGAGGAGCGCAACCGGAAGTCGTCCATCCAGTGGCAGGTGCGGGTGGGGGTGCACTCGGGCCGGGTCGTGGGCGGGGTTGTCGGCGTGAAGAAGTACATCTACGACGTGTTCGGAGATACCATCAACACCGCAGCGAGGATGGAGCAGATGTCCGAGCCGATGCGGGTCAACGTGTCCCAGGCCACGGTATCCCTCGTGCAGGACCGCTTCCAGTTCGAGGAACGGCCCGCAGTGGAAGTGAAAGGCAAGGGGACCATGCGAATGTACTACCTCAGGATTCCAGGACCATGACGCCCCTGTTCCAGGCGGTGGCCGCCACCGTGTCCATCAGTCTCCTGTCCCTGGCCGGGATTGCCTTCGTCGCAGTCGGCCGCAAGGCCAGAAGCACGGTGCTCTTCGTCATGGTGGCGTTTGCTGCCGGTGCCATGATGGCTGCCAGCTTCTTCCACCTGCTTCCCGAGGCCACCGAGGGGATGGGGAGCTTCCGGACCGGCATGGTTGCCCTCGTGGGCTTCTCGTGCTTCTTCATTCTCGAGCGCTTCCTCCACTGGCGCCATTGTCACAAGGGGGGGGACTGCGAGGTTCACCCGTACACCACCTTGAGCGTCGTGGGGGATGCCCTGCACAACTTCCTGGACGGGGTCGTGATCGGGAGCGCGTTCCTGGCCGATACCACCCTCGGGATCTCGGCCACGGTCGTGATTGCAGCGCACGAGCTGCCCCAGGAGCTGGGGGACTACGCGATCCTGGTCCACGGCGGGCACAGCCACCGAAAGGCCCTGGGACTCAACTTCGCCTCTGCAATCACGTCGGTTGCCGGGGCCGTGCTCGCATGGTTCGGGCTTGCCGGACACCACGACCAGATCCCCTATGTCATGGCATTCGCCGCGGGGAACTTCATCTACGTTTCCAGCTCGGACCTGGTACCTGAGCTCCACAAGGAGCAGGATCTCCGCCGGGCCGCCCTCGCGTTTGCGTTTTTCGTCGCTGCAGTAGTGCTGATGGGGTTGTTTGCCGGCAGCGGGGACGGCCACGTCCACTGAGGCGGGCTATCCGGCCATCTCGTTGCGTGCGGCAGCGATCAGCTCGGCAGCGTGGGACAGCGCGGTCGGGGAATCCTCCAGGCCCGAGAGCATCCGGGCCACCTCCCGCACCCGGTCGTCCCCGCTCTCCAGAAGGGCCAGGCGGGCGTGGGTCCTCCCTCCCTTCTCTTCCTTGCTCACGACGTAGTGGTGGTCCGCAAACGCGGCGAGCTGGGCCGTGTGCGTGATGCAGATCACCTGGTGCGACCGGGCCAGGCCGGCCAGCAGCCGTCCCACGGCCAGTGCCGTTTTCCCCCCGATGCCCGAGTCGATCTCGTCGAACACGTAAGTCGGTACCGGGTACGCACCGGCCAGGACCGCCTTGAGTGCGAGCAGGACGCGGGAAAGCTCGCCTCCGGAGGCCACCTTGCGCAGGGATTTGGGTTCCTCGCCCGCATTGGCGGAAAAGAGGAACTCGACATCGTCCCCGCCGAGGCGTCCCGTCCGGGCTTCGTCGAGCTCGACCCGGACCGCGAACCGGGCCTTCTTCATCTCGAGGAGACTGAGCGTGTCCTGGAGCGCCTTCTCGAGCTTGCGGGCCACCCGTGCTCTGGCTTCGTGCAGCTTTGCAGAGCAGTCCAGCATGGCTTTCCGCGCGCCCTCGACGTCGTGCCCCAGCCGCGCCATCCGGTCCTCCACGTCTTCGAGCCCGGACAGCTCGGTGCGGGCCTCATCGAGCAGCGCCACGAGGCCATCGGCACTGTCGACCGCGTAGCGTCGCTTGAGCTTCTGGAGCAGGGCAAGGCGGTCCTGGAGATGGTCGAGCTGGGCCGGGTCGACCTCCACCCCCCCTGCCAGGTGACGCAGGTTTGATACGATGTCCTCGACCTCGACCCGGGCCGATGCCAGCCGATCGACGCAGGGGGACAGAGCCGGCTCGAATCGGATCGCTCCGGCAAGCACTCGCTCCACCGAGGAAAGGGTCGAGATGACGTCCCGTTCCCCTTCGTAGAGCTGATCGACCGCCTGGCCCAGGGCCGTAGCGATGTCCACGGAGTGCGCAAGCCTCGAGATCCGCTGGTGAAGGTCCTCCTCTTCACCGGGCTGGACCGAGGCATCGGACAGCTCGGCAACGCGGGTGGTCAGCTCGGCTGCGCGGGTCTCACGGCGGGCCGCCTGCCCGGCCAGCTCCTCCAGCTCACCGGCCAGCGTCTCGTACCGGATCGCCAGCGACTCCATCCTGTCGAGCAGTGCAGCGTGTCCCGCGTACCGGTCGAGGATGGCGAGGTGCTCGCTCTTCTTCATCAGCCCGATGTATTCGTGCTGACTCGAGATGTTGACCAGGCTCCCGGCAATCTCCTGCATGGCGCTCCGCCCGGCCAGCCGGTCTGCGACCAGGAGCCGATCGCGGCGGGATCCGTCGGCCAGGGAGACGGTGCGGCGCACGGGCACTTCCTCGGGGACCGGCTCGCCGTCCAGCAGGGGGCCGAACGGAAGGGAACCCGAGGTGTTGTCCCAGACCGCTTCCAGGCTCATCGAGTCCTCGCCGGAGCGGATCGACTCGCGGGATACGTTGCCCCCCAGCAGCATGGTGAGCGCGGACAGGAGCATGGACTTGCCCGCTCCGGTTTCTCCGGTGACCACGGTCATCCCGGAGTACAGCTCCAGCTCCAGCCGGTCGATGATCGCCAGGTTGCGGATGGACAGGAACGACAGCACGACTCTCCTCCCCGGTTCTTCCAGAAACTGCGGTTCAGTCCGACTCGGCCTGGGCAACCACCACCTGGCCCCGGCCGGCCTGCTTGGCCTGCTGCAGCGAGGATACGCAGCGCTGGAGGAGCACTTCGGGGCGAACCCCGTCTTCCGGGCAGGTGGCCACGCCGGCGCAGACCGACACGCGGAAGGTCGACCCGTCGACCTCCATGGGTTGCCGCCGGATGGTATCCCTGAGCCGCTCGGCAACGACGCGGGCACCGTCCTTCCCGGTCTCCGGGAGGAGCACCGCGAATTCGTCCCCACCCCAGCGGGCAGCCAGGTCCACGTCGTCCCGCAGCGTCCCCACGATGCAGCCGGCCACCACCTGGAGGACCGCTTCCCCGGTCGGCTGCCCGAGCGTCTCGTTGAGGTTCCCGAAGTCGTCGATGTCCAGCAGCAGCAGTGAGACCTGGCGATGGTAGCGGACCGCGGAGCGGACCTCCTCACGAAGCCGTGTCCGGAAGTAGCGGGACACGAACAGGCCGGTCAGGCCGTCGGTCAACGAGGCCGTGACCATCCGTCCCTGGTCCACGCACCGGGCAGCCTGCACCGCCATGGCCTCGACGAGCTCGGTCTTCTCACGGTCCGGCGGGTTGCCGTTCCCCGCAACCAGGAAGGCCCCGGCCACCTGCTTCCCGATCCGGAGCGGAGCTCCGACGAGGTAGCGGGGGTTTGCAACCTCCACCGTGTTGTCGGGCAGCGGCCCGTCTTCGCCGGAGGGCCCTTCCGCCGGAACGGCCTCGGCCTCCTCCCGGCTGCCTTCGGCCGGCAGCTGCGGGGGCTGCCAGGTCATGGACGCCCCTTCCTCGATGATGAACAGGGAGTTTTCCCTCAACAGCCGGTACCAGGGATCCGCCTCCCCCTCTTTCTGCAGCCCCTTGGCAGCAGCGACGATCACCTCGCCGTCCCGCTCGCCGGCCAGGAACACCGCACCGACCCGGGCCGAAGTCCCGTCGACTGCCGAGGCGACGATGGTTTCGAGCAGCCCTTGCGAGTCGTCCCCCCGGTTCATGGCCTCACCCACCGCACAGACCAGCGACAAGTCGTGCAGCCGGCGGTCGAGCTGTGCGTTGGCCTCCTGGAGCTCGCCGAGTCTTGCCGCCTCGGCCTGCCGGAGACGTTCCACCGACTCTGCCAGCACCTGGATCTCCGCAGGACCGGACGTCAACTGCGGCCCTGGAGTGAAATCCCCGGATGCCATGACATCGAGGGCCCCCGCAAGGCGGCGCAACGGCCTCCCCAGTGAGTCGAACAGCGCCGCAGCCAGCAGCGCCGTTGCCAGAGTAGCGATCCCCACGGCCAGGAAGAGGGCGAACCGGAACGCAGCCAGCTTCCGCTCGAACCAGGTGCGGGACAGCCCCACGTGCGCAAACGCCAGCGGGCGCTCCAACGTCCCCACCGGTGCCGTACTGTCGAAGTACATCTCCCCGTGCGAAGCTGCCGAAAACGTCTCGCCCACCTTCTCGGGAACGGAGTGGGCCCACACCCTCCCCGCCGTGTCCACCACGAACGCCACGTCTTTGCTCCCGCGCCCCGGGATCCCCTGGACCACCGCCTGCAGCGCGGCCTGCTGGCGATCGGCCACCGGCTCTGTCGCTGCCGCTGCCAATGCGGATGCCGCAATCCGACCCTGCTCGAGCGTGTGCTCCTCCAGCGACTGCCAGTACACCCGGTACGCGAGCAATGCGGGGGGGACGAATGCCACGATGGAAAGGAAGACCGTGGCCAGCACCAGGCGCGGAAGCAACGGCTGCGGTCTTCTCTTCGACATCTTTGCTCCAGGAGCAGAGAACAAGCCGATTATATCCGGAACGATCTGCACGGCAACGAGTTTGAGAAGGAAGTTGCGAAACAGGATTTCGCGGAGGGGCTGGCTACTCCTGGCACGTGCCCGGGTTCACGCACTTCCACTGGCCGCCGATGATCGCCCGGAACTTGCCCGGGGCGCACTGGGGCGGGATCCCCTGGGCGTGCGAACCGTCGTTGCAGCGGGAATCGGGCTCGGGCGACTCATCGCCCATCTGGTTCACGTAGCCGGACCACGACTTGATGAACCGGACCATGAGCACCTCCCGCCTCGTCAGCGTCTTGCTGGCTGCCATCGCCTGGAGACGGTCGTTGATCAGATTGAGCTGCTGGATGCTCTCCTGGAGCTTCTTGCTGAGCGGCTCGTCGAAGTCCTCGTCGAGTTGGAGCTGACCCATCGATTCCTGGAGATCGTCGTCGAACGCACGCACCAGTTCCTCCTCGAGGTGCAGCTTCTCCGGGTCTGCAAGCAGCGTCCGCAGCCTGGACCCCTCCTTCCCGACCACTCCGACGAAGCGCTCGTTGAGCTCCCCGATGGACTCGTTGGTGATGCGGGAGATGAGCCGCTCGAGCGACCTGCGCCCCTCGTCCATCAGCACGGCCACGAGGTTGTCGACCCCCTCTTTGGTCAGGAAGTCCACCAGCTCCTTGCGGTTTCCGAGGAGCTGGCGCTTGGCCATGGCCACCATCTCCGGCGCATTGCTGCGGATCGTCGTGACGAATGCCTCCCGGACGAACTCGGGGGTTCCCATCCGGGTCAGCGCGCTGGACAGCCAGAACATGTAGCCGAACACGATCACGCTGACGACGATCCCCGCCACCAGCCGGATCTTGAGGGCGCGCTTCTCTTTGGCGAGCTTCTGTTCCAGGAAGGCCCGGGCAAGCCGGAGCTCTTCACCGCTGTTCGTGTCGTTCATTGCCTGGTCACCGTTCATGGCGTTCCCCCCTTCATGAATTCGACGGGTTGGTGGTTGCGGCTGCTCCGGCCCCCGCGGGCGGAGCGGTCCCTTCAGCCGGCGGAGCGGCCCCCTCGGCCGGAGGTGTCGCCCCCTCGACGGGCGGAGCGGTCCCCTCGGCTGCCGGAGCGGTCCCCTCGACCGGGGGTGCAACCCCAGCGGGCGGGACAGCGTTCGCCTCCGGGTTGGCCGGGTTCGGCTGCTCCATCCCCCCGCCCGTCAGATCCTGCTCGTAGGCCGCGTTCAGCAGCTCCATGAACAGCTCGAGCATCTCGGCTTCCTGCGTCCCGGCAATCGGGACGGCCTTGGGGTCGGCCTGGAAGCCCTTGATGACCGTGTCGTTGATCTTGGCCATGGCCAGATAGTAGTCCTCGAGGATCCGGAGCATGTAGGCCACGGTCCACAGCTCGAAGGCCCGGTTGACCCGCTCGGTGAGCCGCTCGAGCTTTGCCGGGTCGTCCTTCAGCTCGGGCATGGCTTCGACCAGCATCCTCCGGTGATCCTTGCGGGCGGCCGCAATGGTTTCGTGCACCTTGGTCTTGACATACTCCTGAGTCTTCTTCTCCATCTTCTCGATTTCGAGGGAGAGGGTCTCCGCCAGTTTCTCGCTCCCCTTCTCGAGCCCCTTCTGAAACTCCTCGGCAAGCTGCGGTGCCACCTCGTCCACGAATGTGCGCAGCACCTTGTTCAGCACGGGCATGATCTCCTCGCCCGCCTTGACCGTTTCTGCCGTGACCCGTTTTTCCGGGAACGCGGACATGACGCCCAGCACCGTGACCAGGAGGAACACCACGATGACCGACAGCACGAACACCGGGAAGATCACCCGGATGAGCGAGTTCCACTTCACGACCCGCTCGTACTCGTTGATGAGCGCAGTCACCGAGGGCGGCTCCGCTGGGCGGGCGGCCACGGCGCATGCAGCGGCCGCAGCGGGCTCGGCAACGGCAGCAGGGGTTTCCGGGGCTGTGCCTTGCGGCTCCGTTGGCTCGAACGGGGTCCCTCCCCCCGCTCCCGGCGCAGCGGCTCCGGCATCCTGAGGCGGTCTGAGCTTGTCGTCGTTCATCTCTCCCTCCATGTGAATAGAACAGAAAACCTTTCTTCGCAGACCACAGGGACCAAAGGCTCCTGCATTCCGCCGAATCCGACCGACTACCACTCCCCTCGGGGCTCTATCTCGGGGCTCAACCGTTGCTGCCCTCTTTTTTCCCATGCGCCTTGCAGGCTTGTCAACAGGAAATGCAAACACTCGGGGAGGCTCGCAAAACGCTCGTGCAGCGCAATTGACGGCCGGCCACCGAGATGCTAGCATCAACCCGTTGTAACGCGCAATGCCTGCGCGGACGCACGTGTTCCAATGAGGAAGGTCGCTCATGGCTGACAGGTTGACGAATGGTCCGACGGGCGGGCGGTCTCCGCAGGGAGGCACGACGGACCCGGCCTCCAAGGATGCGCCAAAGGCCCGCTCGGTGGGGACCGGTCTGGGCGAGCTGCTCCTCCGGGAGCAGGTGATCTCGCTGGCCCAGCTCGACGAGGCCAGGACCGAAATCGAGAAGCACGGCGGACGGCTCGGAAACACGCTGGCCAAGCTCGGGTACATGTCCGAGCAGCAGCTCGTGAGCTTCCTGTCCAAGCAGTACGGCGTTCCCGCTGTCAACCTCGACGACGTGGCGGTCCCGGAGGAGGTCATCAAGATGGTCCCCCGGGAAGTTGCCATGCGGCACGGCATCATCCCGATCGAGAAGCAGGGGTCGTCCCTCATCGTGGCCGTGAGCGATCCGGCCAACATCTACGCGATGGACGACATCAAATTCCTCACCGGCTACAACGTGGAGATGGTGGTCACCTCCGAGTCCTCCATCCAGCAGGCCCTGTCCGACTACTACAAGGAGGAAGAGGTCGCCGCTGCCGGAGTGGACGACATCCTCTCCGGCCTGGACCAGGCGGACGTCAGCCTGCTCCAGCAGGAAGAGGGGATCGACATCGAGGAGCTGGAGAAGAGCTCCAAGGACTCGGCCGTGGTCCGCCTCGTGAACCTCGTGCTGGTCGATGCCATCCGCCGTGGAGCATCCGACATCCACATCGAGCCGTACGAGAAGGAATTCCGGATCCGGCTGCGGATGGACGGCGTGCTCCACGAGGTGATGAAGCCGCCGCTGCGGCTCAAGAACGCCATCGTGTCCCGTCTCAAGATCATGGCCGAGCTGGACATCGCGGAGCGGCGTCTCCCGCAGGACGGTCGTATCAAGCTGGTGCTTGGAAAGGAGAAGGAGGTCGACTTCCGGGTGTCGGTGCTCCCGACGTTGTTCGGGGAGAAGGTGGTTCTCCGAATCCTGGACAAGTCGAACCTGCAGCTCGACATGACGATGCTGGGTTTTGCCGAGGAGCAGCTCAAGATCTTCAAGCATGCCATCTCGCAGCCTTGGGGCATGGTGCTGGTGACCGGGCCGACGGGGTCGGGAAAGACCACCACGCTGTACTCGGCCCTCATGGAGTTGAACAAGACCTCGGAGAACATCTCGACCTGCGAGGACCCGGTCGAGTTCAACATGCCGGGCATCAACCAGGTGCAGATCAACGACTCGGTCGGGTTGAACTTCGCTGCGGCTCTGCGCTCGTTCCTCCGGCAGGACCCGGACATCATCATGGTGGGCGAGATTCGAGACTTCGAAACTGCGGAAATCGCGGTCAAGGCCGCTCTCACCGGCCACCTCGTGCTGTCGACCCTGCACACCAACGATGCGCCGTCCACCATCAACCGACTCCTGAACATGGGCGTCGAGCCGTTCCTCGTGTCTTCGTCGGTAAACCTCGTGGCCGCCCAGCGACTGGCCCGAAAGGCATGCAAGGACTGCAAGGAGCCGATCCAGGTCCCCCTCCCCGCCCTGCTCGATCTCGGCATGACCGAGGAGCAGGCGGCCAAGGCCACCATCATGGCCGGCAAGGGGTGCAAGACCTGCAACAACACCGGTTACAAGGGCCGTGTGGCCTTGTACGAGATCATGCCGATGTACGACGAGCTCAAGGAGTGCGTGCTCCAGGGCTACTCGGCCATGGAGCTGAAGCGTGAGGCAATGCGCCTCGGGATGATGACCCTGCGGCAGTCGGGCATCAGCAAGATCGCTTCGGGAATGACGACCCCGGAAGAGGTGCTCCGCGTCACGCGTGGAGACTGAGCGTCAGCGGGACAAGAGGATTCGGGGCCGCAACCCAGGGGCCCCGGAAGGATTGTAGATGGCGGAACGGGAAGGCCAGGGGATCGATGTTCACAAGCTGCTCGAGGCGGTCGTCGAGAAGGGGGCAAGCGACCTGCACATCACGGCCGGAAGCCCGCCCGCGCTTCGCGTCGACGGCAAGATCTTCCGGCTCAAGCTGCCTCCGCTGACCCCCGCGGACACGCAGGAATTCGCCTATTCGCTGCTCAACGAGAAGCAGCGCAAGATCTTTGAGACCAACAACGAAGTCGACATGTCGTTCCGGTGGAAGGACCGGGGGCGCTTCCGTGCCAACTTCTTCCGCCAGCAGGGGGCCGTGGCCGGCGTGCTCCGCATGATCCCCCATTCCGTGCTGCGCCTCGAGACCCTCGGCCTGCCCGACGCGGTCAACGGCATCATCGACCGGCCCAACGGGCTGGTGCTGGTGACCGGGCCGACTGGGAGCGGCAAGTCGACGACGCTCGCCTCCATCGTCCACGAGATCAACATGCGACACCGGGGGCACATCCTCACCATCGAGGACCCCATCGAGTTCCTGCACGAGCACAAGAACTGCCTGGTCAACCAGCGGGAAGTCGGCTCCGATACCCACTCGTTCGCCAATGCGCTCAAGTACGCGCTGCGGCAGGACCCCGACTTCGTGCTCGTGGGCGAGATCCGTGACAAGGAGACCATGGAGATCGCGCTGCGCATCGCGGAGACGGGCCACCTGACCCTGGCCACGCTCCACACCAACAGCGCGGTCCAGACCATCCACCGGGTCCTCGACTTCTTCCCCTCGTCGCAGCAGGAGGCGGTGCGTACCCAGCTTTCTTTCTGTCTCCAGTGCATCATCTCCCAGGTTCTGCTGCGGAAGGCCGACGGCAAGGGCCGCGTCATGGCCTGCGAGCTGCTCATGCCCAACCAGGCGGTGCGCCACCTGATCCGGGATGACAAGACCCACCAGATCTACTCGCAGATGCAGGTCGGCCAGAAGGACTCCGGCATGCTGACCATGAACCAGTGCCTCGTGCGGCTGGTCGAGAAGAAGGCGATTGCCAAGGATGCGGCCCGGTCGCACAGCCCGGACCTGCAGGAATTTGACAAGATGTGCCAGCAACTGGATATTGGAGTGAAGGGAGGTTAAGCCATGCCCCTCTTCGAATGGGAAGGAACGACCGAGCGCGGGGACCTGCAGACCGGAGAGCTCGAGGCCGAGAACAAAGAGGCCGCCGAGAAGAAACTCCAGGCCAACGCTATCCGCATCATCCGGGTCAAGCGGAAGACCAAGGGGCTCAACATCAAGATCCCCGGTGTCGGCGGCGTTCCGACCAAGTCGGTCGTCGTCTTCATCCGCCAGCTTGCCACCATGATCGATGCCGGTCTTCCCCTGGTGCAGTGCCTCGAGCTGCTGGGTACCCAGGAACCGATCCCGGCGTTCAAGGAAATCCTGCTCAAGGTCAAGGCCAGCGTCGAGCAGGGCAACACGTTCGCGGATTCGCTCAAGCCGCACAAGAAGGTGTTCGACAACCTGTTCGTGAACCTCGTTGCCGCAGGCGAGATGGGCGGCATCCTCGATACCATTCTCAACCGACTGGCCGACTACACCGAAAAGAACATGAAGCTGGTGCAGCGGATCAAGGGGGCCATGAAGTACCCGGTCACGGTGCTCGTCGTGGCCCTGCTCATCACAGCAGGCCTCCTGTGGAAGGTGGTCCCCACGTTCGCAGGCATGTTCAAGAGCCTCGGCAACCGGGAGCTGCCCGCAATCACCCAGTTCATGGTCAAGCTGTCGGAGAACTTCGTCTCGGCCCTGCCGTTCATCGTGGCCGGCGTGGTGGCGGTGGTCGTCACCTACAAGCTCATCCGGGCCAGCGAGAAGGGACATTTCTACACTGACCTCATCTATTCGAAGCTGCCGATCTTCGGCAACCTCATCGTCAAGGCCTCGATTGCCAAGTTCACCCGCACGCTCGGTACCCTCGTCGGCTCCGGCGTGCCCATCCTCGATGCCATGGAAATCGTGGCAAAGACCGCAGGCAACAAGGTGGTCGAGAAGGGCGTCATGTACGCCAGGGACCGGGTCGCGGAAGGTAAGTCCATTGCGGCCCCCCTGATGGAGCAGCGGCTCTTCCCCAAGATGGTCATCCAGATGATCGCGGTCGGTGAGTCCACCGGTGCGCTCGACGTCATGCTCACCAAGATCGCGGATTTCTACGACGACGAGGTGGACCAGGCGGTGGACAGCGTCACCTCCATGATGGAGCCGCTGATCATGGTGGTGCTGGGCGGTATCATCGGAACCGTCATGGTTTCGATGTACGCACCCATCTTCTCCATGGCCGACAACGTAGGCGGCTAGCGGACGCCTGTGACGACATCCCTTCACGACAAGCTCTCGCTCCTGACCCTGTTCCGGCTCATCGTTGCCCTCGTGTTCCTCGGTGCCGTCTTCCTGTTCGGCTTTCGCGGGGACATCCGGGCCGTGTCCGCAGTCGGGCGGGAGCTGATCTACGGAGGGGTGTGCTTCCTCCTCCTCCTGTGCGTCGTCGCATCGTGGCTGCTCGAGCGATGGGGCAACGACGAGCGCCGCCTCATGCTCCTCTCCTACTCCCATTTCATCGGGGATGCCCTGTTTGCCACGACCGTCATCCTGCTCACCGGCGGGACCGACAGCATTTTCACCTTCTTCTACTCCCTGGCCATCATCAACGCGAGCATCATCCTCTATCGCCAGGGGGCCCTGTTCACCGCCTCGTTCAACTCCATCTGCCTGGGGGCCGTCGGGGCCGGCCAGATGGAGCTCCTCGGCGCCGACTTCCGGGCACTCGTCTCGACCGACACGCTCTTTGGCGGAGTCACCGGCAGCCCCAACGACATCGGCGGCGTCCTGCCGGGCCTCATCGTCAACTCGCTGGCATTCTTCGGAATCGCTGTGCTTGCCAGCTTTCTTGCCGAGCAAATGCGCGCAGCGGACACCCTCGCCCGTGAGCACAAGAGGGGCTTTGATGCCCTCACGAACCTGCACGAGAGCATCGTCTCCAACATCGAGAGCGGACTGCTCACCGTCGATTCCGCACTGATCGTCACCTATGTCAACCAGACCGTTGTCAGGCTGCTCGGGCGAAAACGGGAGGAGCTGGTCGGCCGCTCCATCCGGGACATCTTCCCCGAGGTGGCCCCTGCCATCGAGAACCCCGACAAGTCCGGGACCGCCCACTCTGAAACCACCACTCACGTCGTCCAGGGCCGCCGATGGTTCCTCCGCTGGTCCATCTCCCCCCTGCGGGACGATGTCGGCACCCGCGTCGGAAACATCCTGCTCTTCTTCGACCTCACCCGTACCCGTGAGATGGAAGAGGAGGTCAAGCGCTCCGAGCAGATGGCCGCGCTCGGACGAATGGCCGCCAACATCGCACACGAGATCCGCAACCCGCTTGCCTCCATGAGCTGCAGCATCCAGCTCCTGGCCGATTCCCTCCAGGTCTCCGACTCGGAGAAGAGGCTCATGGACATCGTTGTGCGCGAGACCGACCACCTCAACCGCTGGATCACCGAGTTTCTCGAATATGCCCGTCCCCGGAAGCCGCATGCCGAAACCGTCGACGTTGCGGAGCTTGCCCACGAGGTGCTCCAGATCCTCCAGCACGACCAGCAGGCAGCCAACGCATCCCTGGGCGTGTTGGCCGCAGGCGATACCGCCATGGTGGGGGACCGCACCCGCCTCCGCCAGGTCATCTGGAACCTCGCCCTCAACGCCCTTCAATCTGCAGGGCCGTCGGCCGAGGTCAACGTCCATGTCGACGGAACCCGCTCCGGCCAGCTCACCATCCGTGTCGAGGACAATGGACCCGGAATCGATCAAGAGGTCCTCCCCCGCATCTTCGAGCCGTTCTTCACGACCAAGCTCGGCGGAACCGGGCTCGGGCTCGCAGCGGTCCACCGGAACGTCTCCGAGCATGGCGGAACCATCCTTGCCCAGGCACGGGATCCAGGCCCCGGCGCCACGTTCGTCATCAACTTCCCCAGGCGTGCCCTTCAGCCCGCCGATCCCCTCGATGCCTAGGAGGCCCCCATGTCCCACCAGATCCTCGTTGTCGATGACGAACTCAGCATGCGGGAAGCCCTCTCCATCCTCCTGAAGAGCTGGGGACACGATGTCCACACCGCTCAAAACGGGAAAGAGGCGATCAGTATCCTCGAAGATGCCGAGTTCGACCTCGTGCTCACCGACATCCGCATGGACCCGGGTCCATCCGGAATCGACGTGCTCGACGCCGCTCACCGTCGCTGGCCCGATACCCAGGTCATCGTCATGACCGCGTACGCAAAGACCGAAACCGCGGTCGAGGCCATGAAGAAGGGGGCCTACGACTACATCTCGAAACCCTTCAAGAACAAGGAGATGCAGATCACCATCGCCATGGCGCTCGAGAAGCGGGACCTCGTGCTCTCCAACCAGCGCCTGCGAAGGGAAGTCCACCGTCGCTTCTCCTTCGAGAGCCTCGTCGGTGCCAGCACCCGGATGAAAGAGGTCTACGATACCATCCGGCAGATCGCGGATACCCGCACCAGCGTCCTCCTCCTCGGCGAGAGCGGTACCGGCAAGGAGATGGTGGCCCGGGCCCTGCACTACAACAGCTCCCGAAGCCAGGGAGCGTTCGTCGTCATCAACTGCGGAGCCATTCCCGACGCGCTCATGGAGAGCGAGCTTTTCGGCCACGTGAAGGGGGCCTTCACCGGGGCCGTGGTCGAGAAGAAGGGGCTGTTCGAGGTCGCGGACGGCGGCACCCTCTTCCTCGACGAGATCGGCGAGCTGAGCCTGCACCTCCAGGTCAAGCTCCTGCGGGCCCTGCAGGAACGCAAGGTGAAGAAGGTGGGCGGCACGCGGGAAACCGACGTCGACGTGCGCCTCCTGGCCGCGACGAACAGGGACCTCGAGGAGGAGGTTCGCAAGGGGACCTTCCGGGACGACCTCTACTTCCGGATCAACGTGATCCAGGTCAACCTGCCAGCGCTGAGGGAACGCCCCGAGGACGTACCGCTGCTGGCCTCATTCTTCCTCGATCGCTACAACGAGGAGCTGGGCAAGCGGATCCAGGGGTTCACCCGGGAAGCGCTCGACATCCTCGGGCGCTACGACTACCCCGGCAACGTGAGGGAGCTGGAGAACGTGGTCCAGCGGGCCGTCGCTTTCGAGCAGTCCGATTGGGTCACTCCCTCCTCCCTGCCCCCTCGGGTGCGGGATTCCGGTGGGCCCATCGTTGCCCCGGGCCCCCAGGTCGGTCCCATCCCCGAAGGGGACTTCTCCCTCGATTCCTACGTCGAGGATCTCGAACGGAACTACGTGCTCACCGCCCTGTCGCAGACCGGCGGCAACGTCACCGACGCGGCCCGCAAGCTCGGCATTTCCTTCCGCTCCATGCGGTACAAGATGTCGAAGTATGGGATCCGCAAGGACGGGTCCGGCAAATAGTGAAGGATTCCCCTTGACCGCCCCGGAGGAGCTCGCCCTGCCTCACAGCGCTTCGATCGTCTGCAGCTCATCCCCGATGGTACGGGTGCTTGGCAGCTCGGGCAGCCGCACGCCAGAGTTGCTCTGCCAGGATGACCAGCGCCAGCTCATGGGGTAGGGTGAGCGGGGACAGAGCGATCCGCTCTCGGCACAAGGACTCCAGCTCCTTGGGGTAGCCGTCGGCATCACCGATCACGAAGACGAGGTCTTGACCGGCCTGGCGGGCTCGCTCCAGGCGGGCCAGGAACCAGTCCGAGTCCACCGCGGTGCCGTGCTCGGACAGGCAGATGCCTTCGGCCCCCGCAAGCCGGCTCCGGACCGCGGGGTGCAGGCGTCCCTGCCGATCGGCCAGCGGCTGGACGTGAAGATCCACAGGCACGAAGCGGCCCGCAATGCGCAGGTACTGCTCCGCACTCGTGCGGAACGCCTCGTTCTTCACCTTGTGCGGAAACAGGATAGCGACTTTCAATCGAAGTCCGAGAGCAGGTCGTCGGCAGGCTCTTCGGGTTCCGGCGGAGGAAGTTTCGAAAGATCGAGAGCAACCGGCTTCCCATCCGTCCAGAGCTTCTCGAGCTCGTAGAGGTCACGCAACGGCTCATAGAAGATGTGGACGATGACGGGCCCAAAGTCCATGAGCACCCAGCGGCAATGCTCCTGTCCCTCCACCGAGAGCGGGGTGATTCCCCTGCGGGAAAGCTCCCTCTCGACGTTCCGGTACAGCCCCTTGACGTGCACGTCGGACCGCCCCGAGCAGATCAGGAAGAAGTCGGTGTAGTAGACCAGCTCGCTCACGTCGAGCGCCACGATGTCCACTCCCTTCTTCAGGTACATGGCCTGTGCGATGAACTGAAGGATGTCTTCCGGCTGGATCGGACGGTCGTTCTGCTGCTCCAGATTCGTCAATTGCCTCCTCCTGCGGCTACCATCCCGGGTTCTTCACGTGGCGGCGGGCCCGCAGCCAGCGAACCAGGGCGTCGACGAAGAACCCCACCGTGGCCAGCATCAGCACGCAGGCCCCGATGATCAGGTAGAGATACACCGCGTATTCCTCCGGCCGGTCCCCGTCGAGGACCAGGCTGATGGAATCAATGTCGTCCCCGCTTGAATTGGCCATGTAGGTCATGACCGGCCGTGCCCACTGGGGGGCATCGGCCCAGCGCACCAGGCGGCCCCCTCCGTCGAATGCCACCTTCAGATCCCACGCAAAGGCCCGCCTTCCCGTGACCTGCCTCGCTTCCCACTCCGTCAGCTCGAGCACCGTCCCCTTGAGCCGGTAGAGCTCCTTGTCCGGAAGCTCCCGGGCCGTGCGCACCACGAAATGGGTCACCGGCGAGTAGTAGAAGTTGAACTCCTCGGTGGTGAGCTCATCGAACATCACGACGTCGTTCTGGAAGGTCACCTGGTCATTGGTGGCAATCGAATCCAGGCGGCCCCGTTCAAACGTCTTGCTGCGGACGTCCCCCAGGTCGACCGCCTGCTCCCCCTTCTGGAAGTAGAAGCCCACGTCGGCCGTCGAGATTGAGATGAAGTAGATCCCGACCCCGACGGAGACTGCGGTCAACAGACCACGGAACCACAACCGGAAGCTGGCTTCCTTGGCCAGCTTGAGCCGGTGGAAGTACTCGTCGTCCGCCTTCTCCAGGAATTCGAGTCCGTCTTGTGCTTCCGACATCAGCGCCCTTTCAACATCCCGACCACACCATCGGGCCGGACCGGTTGACAGTTACCACACCGGGAACGAGAAATAAAGACCGCTATGCCCACCATCCCACGGCTACAGCGTGAACGCCGCCCCGGCCAGGCCGCGGGCGAACAGGTAGGCGCTCCGGCTCAGGATCTCGTCCGGAAGCTTGCCCGCCCAGACGTCCACGCCCAGCTCCGAGGTCACAAACACGTGCACGGCCTGCGATACAGCAAACTCCATGCCCATCTTGAACACGAACGGGATCCTCGCACCGGTGCCCTCCCGGCTCACGAAGATCCCCCACGGAACGTGGAAGCCGAGCACCGCATGGTGCTCCCCCTTGATCTCGTAGTCGTACGTGACCCCCGGGAAGTCGATCACGAAGCCCCCCAGCACATTCCTCTTGGTATCAGCCCCCAGCATGAATGCCGGTGCCGCCACCAGGGCAATGCTGTGGTCCTGGTCGTGGAAGAACCGCCACCGTCCCTCGGCCAGCACCATGCCGCCGGTGATGTCCCCCGCGGTCTGCGCATTGAGCCCGTAGAAGACCCCGCCGCCAACCGCCCACTCCAGGTCGCGATCGAACGGCATGTGATAGAGCGCCTGGAACTCCGGGTACCCGACCGCAACCCTCAGCGCCGTGTCCTCCCGATCAATGGGAGCGGCCCCGATGGCCGTGAAATGCCTCCTCCCATTCTTCCCCCCCTTCTTCAACACCTTCACTCCCTTCTTATCTTCCTGCGAGGTTGCCGCCCCGTCGGTCTTCTTCTCCTTCTCGGCCGATGCCGCGCCTTTTTTTCGTTCCTGGGAGGTCGCCGCCCCGTCGGCCTTGCCTTTCTTCTCGGCCGATGCCGCGCCTTTTTTTCGTTCCTGGGAGGTCGCCGCCCCGTCGGCCTTGCCTTTCTTCTCGGCCGATGCCGCGCCGGGGGAGAGGCCACCGTCTTCGTCGTCCTCCCCCTTCTCCTCGTCTGCGGCCTCCC
>Ga0233425_10001996_pt1 | contig 42551 bp, 30 predicted proteins | sample Watercolumn_Towu_2_FD_181712 | JGI IMG/M metagenome (GOLD analysis project Ga0233425, IMG submission 181712) | Freshwater microbial communities from Lake Towuti, South Sulawesi, Indonesia - Watercolumn_Towuti2014_140_MG | ecosystem: Environmental > Aquatic > Freshwater > Lake | place...
GGTCGGCGTGCCGGGGTCGGGGGTCGGCGTGCCGGGGTCGGGGGTCGGCGTGCCGGGGTCGGGGGGTCCGGAAGACGGGGGACGGCCGATGCTGGACAAGCAGACGCTGTTCAAGGAGAAGGAAGCGCTGGGCTTCTACCTTTCGGGGCATCCGCTGGACATGTACGGGGGGTTGCCGGGGATGGTGGGGACGTGCCAGCTCTCGGCGCTGGCGGAGCTTGGGCATGGCAAGACGGTGACCCTGGTGGGGGTGGTATCGGGGCTCACCGAGAAGAAGGAGAAGCGTGGGGACGGGCGGATGGCGAGGTTCAATCTGGAGGATCCGACGGGGATGGTCTCGGTGATGGCATTCTCGCGGGTGTACGAGGCGTCTCGGGAGTTGCTGGCGGGGCAGGACCCGGTGTTGGTGAAGGGGTCTCTGATCGTGGAAGAGCAGGGGGATGCGCTCAACGTCCTGGTACGGGCGGAGTCGGTACAGCCGTTTGCGTCTGCAGCGGAGAGACTGATCCGGTGGGTGAAGGTGCGGGTGAACGGCCAGTTGACGGACCGTGCCCGGGTGAACGAGTTGTGGACCGCGGTCCAGGAGCATCCGGGGGCGGTTCCGCTTTGCCTGGAGGTGGTGGTTCCTGGGATGGGGAGCGTGCAGGTCGAGCCCCGGGCGGGCACGGGAGTGTCGCTCAGGGACGATGCCGTGCAGGCGCTGTGCCGGGTGGCCGGGAGAGAGGCCGTACAGTTCGTTCCCGGGGGGGCCGGGGAGCGATGAGCGGAGCGCTGCGGATTTGGGTATTGCAATGCGGTCGGGGCAGCGCTATAGTGTGACCGTTGGTTCCTGCCTGTCGCTGCGGTGATCAGTTGGGCGAAACGAAGCAAAAACCTCAGAGCGAGTAGCGCAACCGGTCGAGGACTACATGCCATCGAATTGTGCGAATTGCGGCGTCGGCTTCTCCGTGGAGCCGGAAGAAACGGAGTGGCTGTCTGCCAACGGGAAGGACGGTCCGTCGCTGTGCCCACGTTGCCGGGCATTCAAGACTGGGCTGCAGGACGAGTCGATCACCTGCACGGTGTGCGGGCGGGTGTTCATCTTCCCGCGGGAGTTGCGGCTGTTTTCCCGGATGTTCAACTGGCCCCGCCCTCGGCGTTGTCTTGGGGGCTGCAAGCGACAGGGGCCGCCGTTGACCGAGGTGGAGTCGCACATGGCGGACTTCCTGCGCCGGATGCGGACTGCCCGGCGCACGGCGGGGTTGTCGAGGTTTGCGTTACAGAACGTGGCCTCTTCGTCGCTGACCCAGCGGACCCCGGCAGTGAAGGCTGACGAGGCGGGCGGGGGGCCGCAGCTCGGCGGTTCCCTGGCGCAGGCGCTCAAGGAGTTCCAGGAGAAGAAGCGGCGGCGGTCGTAGCGCTCCAATTCCACCGGCATCGGCAGTTCAGAGAAGGGTGAGTCGAGGGACTCGGGCGGGCTTTTTTGCGGCTCTGTCCCCCGAGGGTGAACAGATCGTTGTAGTTCTTACCGTTCTGGTTAAAATAGGCGGGGTTTGTCGGGCGGGGGTGACATGAGAACCTGGACTCGGTTGGTCGTGGCATGCGCGGCGCTCTGGAGTTGCAGCTCGGATCCGGAGACGCAGCAGAAGGATCTCGGGGGAGACCTGTCGGACGTGTTTACGGATGGGGGGGAGACCTCGCTGCCGACCTCGTGCGAAGGGCTGGAGGGAGAACCGTGTACGGACGGGGATCCTTGCCATCCCGGTGCGGGCGTGTGCCTTGGCGGGGCGTGCTTCTACGAGGAGGGTCAGACGACGAAGTGCGACGAGCCTCCGGACGAGTGCTCGGTGGACGGTCGCTGCAACCCGGAGGGGGGCTGCCTTTGGGACCTGGCGGACGGATGGTGCCGGATCGGCACGGAGTGCGTGTCTGCGGGGACGTCGGATCCGTCGGACCCATGCCAGCAGTGTGTCCCCGAGGTGAACCGTGGCGACTGGTCGCCGGTATCGGGGCCGGCGTGCGTGCCTGCTGAGAATCCGTGCACCGACCAGGGCAAGTGCGAGCAGGGGTTCTGCGTGGCGGTGGCCGGGACATCGGAGTGTGCGTCGGATGCCGACTGCGTGAAGAAGGACGACGGGGATCGGTGCAACGGCCTGTTCCGGTGCGAGACGTGCGAGTGCGTATTCGACGAGGGGTCGACGGTGACGTGCCCCACCGAAGAGAACACGCCCTGTGCGCAATCGGTGTGCAACCCGCTGACGGGCAAGTGCTCGATGCAGGTCGCGGCGGACGGGACCACATGTGACGACGGAGAGCCGTGCACGGGAGGGGACGTCTGTGCGGGGGGAGAGTGCCAGCCCGGGACCTATGCCAAGCCGAAGTGGGAGGAGGGGGGTACGGCGGACATGGCGTACCTGACGTCGGTGCGGGTGGTGTCCGGGACGCCGCCGGTGTTGTATGCGGTGGGTGCGGGCGGCGTGGTGTATTCGAGCCAGGACATGGGGCAGTCGTTCGAATCGAGCGACCTCCTGGCGGATGGCGGCGTGCCGGGGGACTGGCTGTTCGTGAGCACGGGAGCCGTGCGATCCATCCTGGCGATCTTCGGAGACGCGCTGTTCGTTTCGACGGATACGGGGCTGACCTACGAGAAGAAGCTGACGGGGTGCCAGGGGCTGGCGCAGACCTCTTCGTCGACGGCGGAATCTCCGGTGTACCTGGCGGTGTGCCAGGGGGGATTGTACGCGTCCCAGGACAAGGGAGCCACGTGGGCGATGCTGCCGGGGAGCCACCTGCCGAACGGAGCGCAGGTGACCGGATTCGCTGCGAAGGACACCCAGCTCATCTTCGTGGGGACCCGGGGTGAGGATGGGGCCGGCCGTGGGTACGTTTACCGTTCGCAGGACGGCGGCAATTCGTGGGGGCAGATCGACCCTCCCGATCGGCCGAACCAGGCTTTTGTGTCGCATCGGGGGTTGCTGATGTCGCCGCAGTCTCCGGATCGGCTTTTCGTGGGGTACTCGAACATCCAGGGCAAGCCGTTCGAGTTCGGCACGATGTCGCTGTTCCGCTCGGAAGACGGCGGCGGGTCGTTCATGGCGCTCAACCCGAACTTTGCGGGCGGGGGATCGGTGTTCGTTCCGCTGGCGCTCGACTCGATCGGCCGGTTGATCCTTGGGGTGGACTCGCACCTGAGCCGTGGCGGGAGCTTCGGCACCGGGCCGTGGGGGCAGATTCCGGATCCTGCGCCGCCGGGAACGATCCTTCTGCACACGGTGCATGCGGCGGCGGTGCACCCGGTCAACGACTTCACGTTCTTTGTTCCGGGGTACGACGGGGTGGCGATGGCCTCGGATCTCGGGGCCAAGTGGGCGCTCCTGTCCAAGGGGCTGGACGGGGTGCAGCTTGCGGTGATGGCCCGCTGCGGTGACGGCAAGACGGTCTATGGACAGGACCGGTTGAGCCGGGGAATCCTCCGGTCGGTGGACGGGGGGATGACCTTTTCCAGGCTGTCGGTTCCGGCCGATGCTGCGGGCAAGGAGTATTCCGGGGCGCTGTGTGCCGTGACCAACTCGGCTCAGGCCTGGTTCTTCGGCGTGGGTGGCGGCATGCTGTCGACCAAGAACGGCGGGCAGCAGTTCACCTATGCGGACGAGAAGACGGGGCTGGTGTTGGGAGGGCCGCAGCGGCTGGGGTTGTCTGCGGCCTCTCCGGGGCAGCTCTATGCGGCACGGCAGGGGCTGGGGCTGTTCCGGTCCGAGGATGGGGCGAATCCGGCCGGCTCGGGGTTCAAGTCGACGGGACCTGCGGAAGCGTATGTGAGCGCGGTGCTGGCCGACCCGTTCGAGCAGGGTCGCGTGTACGTCGGGACCAGGGCCGTTCCACCGGCCAACGAGGCGAGGCTTTACACGTGCACGGACCTCGGCGGAAGCTGCTCGCTCAAGCTCACGGTACCGGTGGACGAGCCGGGGAAGGGGCAGGACGGGTTCAGCCTGTTCTCCGATCCGGGATTCCCTGGCAGGGTCTTTGCGGCGGTCGGCGGGTCTTCGGGCAAGGTGGTCTACACGTCTGACTACGGCAACTCCTGGAGCACGCTGGTGGCGTTGCCGCTGCTGAGCATGCGTGGGAGAGGGGAAGTGCTGCCGGACCCGACGTCCAAGGGGTCTTTCTTTGCTGCGTTCTCCATGGGCCGCGTGCTCCGGTACGATGAGCCGACGGGTCAGTGGGCTGTGCTTGCCAGCTCGCCGGCCGGGGTGACGTCGCTGGTGTGGGGCGGCGGGCAGCCCGGAACGGCCATCCTGGCGGGCAGCGGGCTGGAATCGAAGATCTACGTTTCCAACGACCAGGGAGCGACCTGGTCGGTGCACAAGGACTTTGCGTTGACGGATTACCACGTGCACAGCCTGGTATCGGATCAGGGGTTCGTGTTTGCCCTGCTCCAGGGCAAGGGGAAGGGGGACTTCAAGCTGTTCGTGAACAAGGGGCCCGGGTTCAAGGAGGCGGTCCTTCCGGCCGCGTTGTCGGACGTGGCGGTGCAGGTGGCCGGGGAGGGCAAGGTGTTGGCGCTGGGCCGTTTTGGCGGGCTGTACCAGTCGACCAACGGCGGCGAGCAGTTCCAGTCGTTCGGGTCGCTCGATTCCGCGGGTCTGGACCTGGCGGTGAAGCCGGGCGAGCCGGACACGCTCTATGCGGCGGTGGATTGCGGGGTGCTGCCCCCCTGGTACGACCAGGTGGAGACGTTCCTCGGGGCCGACTGCGGAGTTCGGCGCTCCATCGATGGCGGGCAGACGTGGTTCACGGTGCTGAACGTCGGCAAGCGATGCGTGTCGGTCGCGGTATCGGCGCAGGATCCCAACTACGTGTTTGCGGCCTGTCCGGGGGACGGGGTCTACCGTTCCATGGACGGCGGGGACAACTGGTCCCAGGTATCCGGGTGGCAGCACCTGCAGTCGACCATGCTGGTTGTGGCGGACGAGGATCGGCTGTACGTGGGGACCTCGGGCAGGGGCCTGTCCCGGGGGACGATTGACTTTGCCAACGGGATAGTCGGGGGATTTGCCGACGGCCTGTCGGAAGGGGCCAGGAGCGTGATGCCGGCAGGGCAGATCCGGGTGGAGGTGGACCCGAACAATTCGTCCCGCGTGCTGGTGGCAGCGGTCCCGGGTGGCCTGATGCTGACCGAGTCGTTCGGGGACAAGTGGACCGACGTAACGGCCCGGCTTGCTCCGGATGCGACGTGGCTTGAGGATGACCGTTCCAGCTCGTTCGTGCCTCGGTACATGGAGACTCCGGACGGGCAGGAGCTGTGGGTGATGGTATCCGGACGGGGCATCTTCATGTCCCGCAACCACGGGACGCACTGGGTGTTCGACTCGACGGGCTCGCTGCCGTTGTCGAAGTCTCACGGGGTCGAGCTGTGGGGGGATCCGGATCACGTCGGATACGCGTGGGTCGGAACCCGGGAGGGTGCGTTCCGGACTGCGGATGCCGGCACGATGTGGCAGAAGATCGAGACCGGGCTTCCGGCCGGGGGAATCGAGGCGATGCTGCCGCAGATCGGCGGGCTGGTCTACGCTTCTGTGACCGGGGCCGGGACTTACTCGGTCCAGTTCGACGGGGCTTCGTGGCAGAAGACGGCGCCGATCGGGTTTGCCGGGCAGGCGAGCAAGGCATTCGGGGGCCGCGTGCTGGGTTTGTGGTATGCGGCGCTGGGAGATCCGGCGTTGGACAAGGCATTCTTCCTTGGGATGGACCCGTTCGGGTTGTATGGCACGGTGGACGGCGGGCTGACGTTCCAGCCGTCGGGGAAGGGGCTTCCTGCCGGGCCGGTGTATGCGCTGGCCCGGTCTCCGCTCAATGCCCAGGTGGTGGTGGCGGGAACGGCGGGCGGGCTGTACGAGAGCATCGACGGCGGGGCAACGTTCACTCTGCTGTCGGAGCCTGCGGGGCAACTCGGGGCATGCTACTCGGTGGCATTCGATTCCGAGGATGCGGCCGCGCTGTCTGTGCTGTGCACCCCGACCCTGCCCCATGGGCGGCCGGCATCGGAGCCGGAAACGGAGTGGGGGCAGCGGGAGCTGTATGTGAGCGTGGATTCCGGGGCGACGTTCGAGGGAGCTGGCGAGGGGCTGCAGGGGAAGGTTCCTCTCCAGGTGGTGGCGGCGCCGGAAACGGGTGGCCGGGTGTTCGTGGCGACTGCGACGTCGGGGGTTCTGTCCAGCGACGACGGCGGGCTGACGTTGGAGCCGTTCTCGGCGGGGTTGCCGTCGCTGCGGACGGCGGGGGCCGGGCTGCTCCACTCGAGCGCTCTCCAGGTCTCACCGGACAACCTCAACCTGCTGCTGGGCACGGACGGGTTCGGTGCGTGGCGGCGGGTGATGGATGCGGCCTGTGAGTAGTCCAGGGACTTCGGTTCAATCGTCCACAGCGGTGAGATCAGCGACTCCGAGGACTCTGGCTCTCGCCTGGAACACCAGGTGGTGAAGGCGGTCCCGGACCTTCTCCGGCATGTTGAGGAATTCGACGGCGAGCTCGGCCAGCCCTTCGTGCCCCTTGGCGGGGCGACCGCGCACGATCCGTGCGAGCATGTGGACCATGGTCGGTTCCTGGCCGGGGGGAAGGCGAAGGGTCACGGCGGCAAGCTCCCCTTTCTTGAGGAGCAGGGTGGCCGAGAAGCGGGCACCGGAGCCGCTGAGATCGACCGGGGTATCCAGGAAGGAGAACAGCTTGGGATCCGAGGGGAAGGAGGCAACCCATTCCAGTGCGGCCTCCTCGGTGGCGACGTGTGCGGGAAGGGCCTCGACGCGCACTCCCAGGGTGATGTCGGCCCGGATGAACTCACGGCGCTCGCCCACCTTGGGCTCGGAGCTGAGAGAGATGAGGAGCCGGTCGGGGCGGACCCTGCCGGAGATGCGTCCCCGGAGGACCAGAGAGAGTTCCTGCTCCTCGTAGAGCACGGTGGCTGGGGCATCGTTCAGGCGCTCGAAGAAGCTGTCATCCTGTCCTTCGACGACGGCGGCGAGCAGGTGGCGCTTGCTGACGAGGATCTTCGCCTGGACGACGACCGGCTCACTCTTGCTGATTGCGATCAGGGTGACGACGCGTTCAACGGACGGAAAAGGCAGGGGCTCGCTCACGGAGTGACCTCCTGTTCGGTTTCATCACGGGTCTTTCGGTAGATCGTGGCTCTGGACACGCCGAGGAGCCTGGCTGCGAGGGAAACATTGCCCTTGCAGACGGCCACGGCCTTCCGGATGGCCAGCTCCTCGAGCTTATCCAGAGGCAGGATTTTCGATGTGAGGTCAGAGGCGAGGTCATCGGCAGCGGACCGACTCTGGGCAAAACCCTGGAAGTCCCTGCCCTGGAGATAGGGGGGCAGGTCGGGGATATCGATGAGGGAACTGCTGGCCACGACGACCGCGTGCGAGATGACGTTCTCGAGCTGGCGGACGTTTCCGGGGTAGTTGAATGCCAGGAGCTGATCCATCGCCCGCTGGGTGAATCCTTCGATCTTCCGGTCTTCCTCCTCGTTGAACCGTTTGAGGAAATGTTCGGCCAGGATGGGGATGTCCTCCTTGCGCTCGCGGAGAGGAGGGAGGTGGACGGGGAAGACGGAGAGTCGGTAGTAGAGGTCTTCCCGGAAGCGGCCGTGGCGGACCTCGGCTTCGAGGTCCTTGTTGGTTGCGGAGATGATGCGGACGTTGACGTTGATGGTCTCGTTGCCGCCAAGGCGCTCGAAGCTCTTCTCCTGGAGCACACGCAGGATCTTGGCCTGGAGCGAGAGGTTCATCTCGCCGATTTCGTCGAGAAACAGGGTCCCCTTGTTGGCCTGCTCGAACTTGCCGGACTTGCGGGCGAACGCTCCGGTGAAAGCCCCCTTCTCATAACCGAACAGCTCGCTTTCGAGAAGGGTATCCGGTATCCCGGCGCAGTTGATCGCCACGAAGGGTTGAGCGGAGCGGGGGCCGTTGTAGTGGATGGCCTTTGCGACCAGCTCCTTGCCGGTTCCGCTTTCGCCGAGGATCAGGACTGCGACCTTGCTGTCCACCACGTTCTCGAGGGTTCTGAAGATTGCCTGGAGGCGTCGGGACTGGGTGATGATCGAGTCGAAGGAGTAGCTCCGGACCTCCCGCTCGAGGCGTTCGAGGCGGCTTTCCAGCTCGAGGTTTCGGAATGCGTTGGCGACGGTGGCAGCGAGACGTTCGAGGAAGGCATCCTCCCCCTTGCTGTGCACGTAGAAGGCATTGCGGTTCTTGGTTGCCTCCATGGCCATCCCGATGCTTCCGTGGGCGGTGATCATGATGACCTTGGAGGCGGGTGCGACGGTGCGGATCTCGTCGAGCAGGGCGAGCCCGTCGACGTCGGGGAGCATGAAGTCGAGGAGCACGACGCCTTCGAAACCGCCTGCGAGGCGGGTCCGGGCCTCGCCGCCGCTGGATGCCGTGGCGATGTCGCAGCCCGAGTCGGACAGGTGTTCGCTGATCATCTCGACGATGTCGGGCGAGTCATCCACGATCAGAAGGCGCTTGGTCATATGTTCCCCAGCCTGAGACAGCCTATTCTAGCCGCCCGGGCACGAAATGCAACCGAAAGCGCGGCGCAAAAAGTGATTGACTCCGAGCGGCCATTCCCGTAGATTTCGGTCTCCGTGTGCGCGGGAGGTTGACCGCATGGGAATCAAGAGGTTGGAGGAGCTTCCGGTGGATGGCCGGAGGGTCTTTCTGCGCCTGGACCTGAACGTCCCGATGGACGAGGAGGGTGCGATTACCGACGATACCCGGATCCAGGCAGCGCTTCCGACGCTCCAGCACCTGTTGGAGCGGGAGGCGAGGCTGGTGGTGGCCTCCCACCTCGGCAAGCCGAAGGGGGTCCGGCTTCCGAACTGCTCGCTCGAGCCGGTGGCCGCGAGGCTGGCGGACCTGCTGGACGTGGAGATCATCCTGTCGGAGGACGGCGTGGGGGACGGCCCCCGCAAGATGGCCTTTGCGCTCCGGGAAGGGCAGATCATGATGCTCGAGAACCTGCGGTTCTACCCCGGGGAGACGCAGAACGACGATTCGTTTGCCAAGCAGCTCTCGACGCTGGCGGACATGTACGTGAACGATGCGTTCGGGTGCATGCATCGTTCCCATGCTTCCATCGTGGGGGTGCCGCGGTACTTGAAGGACCGGGGAATCGGTCTGCTGGTGGAGAAGGAGATTCAGCACCTGTCCCGCCTGAAGGACAAGCCGACCCGTCCGTTCGTGGCGGTGATCGGCGGGGCCAGGGTCAAGGACAAGCTGGAGCTGCTGTCGTGCCTTCTGGGGCGGGTGGACACGCTGTGCCTGGGCGGCTCGATGGCATTGACCTTTCTTGCGGCCAGCGGGCACAAGACGGGGGCATCGCGTGTGGAGTTGGAGTCGTTGGCCGGCGTGGAGCGCTTCCTGCGCAGGGCAGCGAGCAGCGGCACGGAGATCCTGCTGCCAGTGGACCACGTGGTGACGGAAGAAGTCAGCTCGGGAGCTCCGAGCCGGGAGGTCGGGGTGGATGCGTTCCCGCCGACGGCCCATGCGGTGGATATCGGCGCAGGGACGGTGCAGCTCTTCAAGTCCAAGCTGGAATCGGCCCGGACTATCTTCTGGAACGGGCCGATGGGGGTGTTCGAGGTACCGCCGTTCCACAAGGGAACCGAGCAGATCGGCAAGGCGGTGGCCCGAAGCAATGCTTACAGCCTGGTGGGCGGCGGCGATTCGGTTTCGGCAGTGAGGCGGAGCGGGCTTGCTCCGTTCATCAGTCATGTTTCGACCGGGGGCGGGGCGAGCATTGCGTTCCTCGAGGGGAAGGCGATGCCCGGCATGTCGGTGTTGGAGGAAGCGTAGGATGGAAAGACGTCGCAAGCTGATTGCGGGCAACTGGAAGATGTACAAGACGCTGCCGCAGGCGATGGAGCTGGTCATGGAGCTCAAGCGGCTGGTGGCGATGGTGCGAGGGTGCGACGTGGCGGTGATTCCTCCGGCGCTGCTGGTGGAGCCGGTGGGTCGCAGGCTGGCGGATTCGGGCATCGGGGTGGGCGTTCAGAACATCCACGATACCGGTTTTGGTGCGTTCACGGGGGAGTTGTCGGCCGACATGCTGCCCGGAGTGGGGGCCACGTACTGCATCGCGGGGCACTCAGAGCGTCGAAAGATATTTGGAGAGAGCGACGAGACGGTGAATCGCAAGGTCAAGGCGATCCTTTCGGTGGGAGTGACGCCGATCCTGTGCATTGGCGAGACGCTCCAGGAGAGGGAGGACGGGCGTACGTTCCCGGTGCTTCGGCGGCAGATGGAGGTGGGGACCTCGGGGCTGTCGGAGGAGCAGGTGGGCCGGATCGTGCTGGCGTACGAGCCGGTGTGGGCCATCGGGACGGGACGGAATGCGACTGCGGAGCAGGTTGCCGAGGTTCATGGCTGGCTTCGCGGGTGGCTCGGCGATCATTTCGGCGGGCAGGTTGCGGAGATGGTTCGGATTCAGTACGGGGGGAGCGTCAAGCCGGACAACGCTGCCCAGTTGATGCATACCCCGAACGTGGACGGTGCGCTGGTTGGCGGGGCCAGCCTGGATGCAGCGTCCTTTGCTCAGATCGTCAAGGCGAGCCTGTAGGCTCAGGAGGGAGTCGTGATCGGAACGATCCTCATCATTCTCTATGTGATTGCGTGCTTGTTCCTTATCCTGGTGGTGCTGCTCCAGGCGGGCAAGGGTGGCGGTCTCGGGACTGCGTTCGGAGGCGGTGGAGCCGCCGTGTTCGGCGGCCGTGGGGCAGCGACCTTCCTGACCAAGCTGACTGCGGTCATGGCTGCGCTGTTCATGATCCTGTCGGTGGCCATCGCCATCAACCTGAGCCGGGATCGCGGCTCGGTTGCACCGGAGATGAACCTAGAAGCCGAGGAAGAGGCGGCCGCTGATGCCGACCTGTCCAAGGCATCCGAGGAGAAGCCGGCCCCGGCTGCCGATGCGCCCAAGGCCGAGGACAAGGCAGCCCCGGCTGCCGATGCGCCCAAGGCCGAGGACAAGGCAGCCCCGGCTGCCGATGCGCCCAAGGCCGAGGACAAGGCAGCACCGGCTGCCGATGCGCCCAAGGCCGAGGACAAGCCTGCTGAGCCGGCAAACTGAACGTGGTCGTCTAGTCCGCCGATCATCCGGCGCTCGACGAAAGACAAGACCATGTCAGTAAACCGGATGGGAAGATCCTGTTTGGACAGGGAACGAAGGTCGACGAAGCTCTGCCGAAGCCATGTGCAAAGGCGGATGGTCGCCGGTCACGGTTCTGGGTGATGAAAATGCCACTGTATGAGTTCCGCTGCAGGACTTGCGAGCACCAATTCGAGGAGCTGGTCTCCATGTCCGGGCTGTCCGGGGTCACTTGCCCTGCCTGCAAGAGCGCAGACGTCGGGAAGCTCATGTCGTCGTTCAGCGCGAGGGTCAAGAATGCGGGGGGCGACTACCGTCCCACAGCCTCCTCGTCCGGTTGTTCGAGCTGTGCCTCGGGCAACTGCTCTTCGTGCGGTCACCACTGATCGGTTCGAGAACTCGGGCAAAGCCACGTGGATGGTGGATGGTCCGGAAGGCGGAGGGTTGCAGGCTCCGGCATGGCGGCGCAACCCTGCGAATCGTGGGATAACGAGTCAGTGCCTACTCTGCAGGGGGTTGCGGGCAATCGGGGACCGGTTCGTGGGCGCAAGTCTGGGAACCGGGGTCGCAGGCATCCAGCGTGCAGGGGTCGGAATCATCGCAGGAGACCGGTTCGGGGCCGGTGCAGCACTCCTTAATCGGGTCCTCCCAGCAGCCTCCCACTTCGGGCTGGTTGGCGAACGTGACACACGATGCCGTCGTGCAGGAGTCGGGCGCATCGCAGTCCTCGGCCGTTTCGCAGTAAGGGCAGGTGACGTCGATACGGAAGTCGTCGAGGTAGATTCCGGGGTAGTCGTTGGCCACGGAATCCACGGTATCGAACTCGAACAGAAACCGCCCCGTCTTCCCCGCAACGTCGGACAGGTCGAGACTGAGCAGCTTCATCTGGGCACTGCTGGAGTTGAGGTCCTCCTTGGTGGACCAGAGCTCGGTGACGGCCCCGTCCGGCAGCTCCACGAAGCGCAGGTAGAGGACATCGTAGTCGTACGGATAGAGCGGTGAGGGTACCGGCTCCAGCTCGAAGAAGATCCGCACGGTCAGGCGCCAGGCGATGCCGGAAGGCAGGCCGATTTCTGGGGACAGCAGCTCGAGGTGGACGCTCCCCCCGGTGTCGTAGGTGAGAGAATCGGGGTCGCCCAGGAACAGGGCGCACGGCGGCGAGTGGTTCTTGAGCGGCAGGGCCCACCAGGTCACGGCATCGTCGGGCTTGTCGTCCACGATGTCGAAGGCCCCCTGGGTGCAGGAATCGAAGGACTCGAGGAACAGGATCTGCTCGCCCTGGCAGGCAGGGGCTTTGCAGAACCCGCCCACGCAGGCGAACTTGGCGGGACAGGTGCCGCAGGTGCCTCCGCAACCGTCCGGACCGCATTGGAACACTCCGCAGTCTGGCTTGCAGGCCTTGCACTGGCCGAAGGAGCAGACGGGCTTGGATTGTGGGCAGTAGCCGCACTGGCCTCCACAGCCATCGGGGCCGCACTTCTTGTCTTCGCAGTCCGGCAGGCAGGCATCGGCATCGACCCCGTCCTGGTCCAGGTGATCCGTCTCGGGAAGGTCTGCGCCGTCACCCGGTTGGCCGTCGGCAAGGTCGAGGAACGAATCCGGCAACTCTGAGAGAACATCGGCATGCCCGGTGTCCTGGCTGGCGTCTGTCGTCACATCGGAGTCCCCCTTCTCCGGTTCTCCGTCGGTCGTTCCGGGATCGATGCGGGAATCCTGCGAAGTCCAGTCGGGAGGCCGGCGGTTTCCGACCGCCCCTGTGTTGACGTCGGAATGGCGGTCCAGGGAGGCACCGATGTCGACACAGGAGAGGGTGGGGAGCGACAGGAGAGCTGCGAGCGCCAGCCCCCCTACCCTGCGTTTCGCCGTGCACCAACCGCTCCGGTTCACCGATTCCCTCCGCTTCCGGGAGCTACCATACCCGAAGGTGGCGCCCGCTGGCAAGGCAGCCGGTCAGGGACAGACGTACTCCCAGGACAGGATGCGAATGACTGCGTGGGCGGGACACAGGGGGTCGAAGGAGGTGCCGGCTGCCTCGAGGAACAGCGTCCACTGGGGGGCGAGGCCGGAGAGGTCGAAGGGACTTCCCGGGACTTCGATTCCATTGTTCCGCACGGTGACGGAGAGGCTCGAGTGCGAGAAGACGAGCTCGAGCTGTCCCTGCCGGTCTGCATCGGCGACATGGCGCTCGGGGCCGCAGTCCCCGTCGGCGGTCTGTGTGCCGGCTTCGAACAGGGGCAGCCAGGTCGCTCCATCGTGGATCACGAGACGTGCAGCGAAACCCTGCTGAGCGGCCGGTGCGGTGGAGCTCCACTCGTAGCCGATGTGGACGATCGAGGTCTTGCCGAACAGGTTGCGGTCGGCCCCCAGGCGTGCGGAAAGCTCGGCGGGAAGGCAATCTGCAGTACGGCCTGCGTAGAGCTCCAGGGCGGGTTTGCCGGCCTGCGTGAGGACCGCGGAGAACCAGGTCTGGTCGTCGGGGCAATGACCGGTCGAGGCCTGACTCCACAGGTTCGGGTCGGGGGGAGACTGGCCGTCGATGATCTGGGCCGGGCCGCAGATCTCGCAGAGGTCACCCGTGCCGTCCTCGTCGGTATCGGCCTGGTCGGCATTGGCGAGTGCGGGGCAGTTGTCGGTGCAGTCGGTGGTCACACCGGTGGCACAGGGGGCGCCTGCGCCCTGGTCGGGGATGCCGTCGAGGTCGGGGTCGGGCAGGCCGTCGCACAGACCCTTGGTGCAGGCATCGAAGAGAGTGTCGGGCTTCCCGTCGTCGCAGGGGGGGCCGTCGAGCTTGGAGTGAGTGCAGCCGACGGCCGGGGAGCAGCCGTCTGCGGTGCAGGGGTTTGTGTCGTCGCAGGGGGTGTCGAGCGGGCCATCGCACACGGGGCCGTTGCAGATGTCTCCCTGGGTGCAGAGGTCGAGGTCATCGCAGAATGCTCCGTCGACCGGCTCGTGGAGGCAGCCCAGGCCGGAGATGCACGAATCCGAGGTACAGGGATTGAGGTCGGTGCAGTCGACGGGAAAGCCGGTGCAGGTGCCGTTGGAGCAATGGTCCTGGGTACTGCAGGAGCTGCCGTCGTCGCAGGGCAGGCCGTTGGGCTCGAACCTGCACTTGCCGTCGTCCGGGTCGCAGAAGTCGAGGGTACAGAGGTTGCCGTCGTCGCATTGGACCGGCAGTCCGGGGATGCAGGAGCCTTTCTTGCACCAGTCGCCGAGGGTGCAGGGGCTGTAGTCGGTACAGGCCTTGTCGAGAAACTCGGTGACACAGCCGGCGACGGGATGGCAGGCCGATGCGGTGCAGGTGTTGCCGTCGTCGCAGGAGACGGCGAATCCGGCGCAGAACCCGTTCTTGCAGAGATCGCCGTACGTGCAGGCATCGCCGTCGTCGCAGGGAGCGAAGTTGGGTTTGAAGACGCAGCCAGTTGCTGCGGTGCACAGGTCATCGGTGCAGGGGTTTCCGTCAAAGCAGGTTATGGGGACGCCGACGCACTTGGTTCCCTTGCACACGTCACCGGCCGTGCAGCCGTCGGAGTCGTTGCACTCCCCCACGAGCGGTGTGTGGATGCATCCCTGGGTGAGGTTGCAGGCATCCTCGGTGCAGGGGAGGCCGTCGTCACAGCTCACGGGTTGCCCGGTGCAGACCCCCTGCTGGCACTGGTCCTTGGTGGTGCAGGGGTTGCCATCGTTGCAGGTCGACGGCACCGGTACGAAGGAGCACTTGCCCGAGAGGGGGTCGCAAACGCCGGCAGTGCAGGGGTTTGCATCTTCACAGAACACGGGGATGCCGATGCAGTTGCCTCCCTGGCAGACGTCGCCGACGGTGCAGAGGTTGCCGTCGTCGCACGGGAGGCTCGCTGCGTCCCACAGGCACCCCTTCTTGGGGTCGCAGGAATCGTTGGTGCAGGGGTTGCCGTCGTCGCAAGAGACGGTTTGGGAGAAGGTGCACTCGCCGGCCTCGCAGTGGTCCGCGGCAGTACAGGGGTCAGCGTCGTTGCACGAGGTTCCGTCCGGCAACTCCGAGAGGAGGCAGATGCCGCTGTCGGTCTGGCACTGGGCCTTCCTGCACGGCGTGTCGTAGAGCGTCGAGCACTTGATCACGGAGCCGGGGAGCAGCTTGCACTTGGAGGGGAGGACGGCCTTGTCGCAGAAGAGGGTTCCGTTGCACTTGTTGCCGTCCTCGAAGGGGGCGCAGTCTGCGTCGTTGGAGCACTGGCAGGCGTCGGTATCGCCGGCCACGCACGTTCCGTTGTCGCAGTGGTCGTCGACGGTGCACGGGTTGTCGTCGGAGCAGGGGGCGGATGCCGGAGAGTGGTGACATTCCCCGTCCGCAGGAAGGCAGACGTCCAGCGTGCAGGGGTTGGCGTCGTCACAGGCGGGGGCCGACTTTCCGGGCTGGCAGGCTCCGGCCTGGCAGAAGTCCCCGAGGGTGCAGGCGTTCCCGTCGTCGCACGGGGCGTTTGCAGGGCCGTGGGTGCAGCCGGTCAAGGGGGAGCAGGAATCCGAGGTGCAGGGGTTGGCGTCATCGCAGGCAATCGCGAGGCCGATGCAGACCCCCAGGACGCAGACGTCCCCGCTGGTGCACAGGGTACCGTCGTCGCACGGCCAGTCGACGTAGCCGTGCAGGCACTGGCCGCTGGCCGGGTCGCAGGAGTCCAGGGTGCAGGGGTTGGCGTCGTGGCAGGTGACGGGCTCTCCGAGGCATTCTCCGGCAAGGCACACGTCGGAATGCGTGCAGGGATTGCCGTCGTCGCACGGCAGGGCCGGAGTCTTGTGGAGACAGCCCGTGCCGGGCAGGCAGACATCCACGGTACAGGGGTTGCCATCGTCGCAGCTCACCAGGGCTCCGGCGCATAGCCCGTCGGTGCAGGCGTCGTCCGAAGTGCAGGCATCCCCATCGTCGCAGGGGATGCCGGTCAGAGGCGATGCGACGCAGTCCCCGTCGGGTCGGCTGCAGCTATGGGAAGTGCAGGGGTTTCCATCGTCGCAATCCCTGGGGTTTCCGATGCAGGTATCGCCCACGCACAGGTCCTGGGTGGTGCACGAGTCTGCGTCGTCGCACGGAGCGGCATCGAGGGGCACATGGAGGCAGGCGGCCCCGGACGCGTCGCACGAGTCCGATGTGCAGGGGTTGCCGTCATCGCAGGGCATCGGATTCCCGAGGCATTCCCCATCGGCACAGGCATCCCCGGAAGTACAGGGGTTCGAGTCGTCGCAGGAGGGACCGGTCAGGGGCTTTTCGAGGCACCCTCCGGAAGCCGGTTCGCAGAACGCGACGAAGCAGGGGGAGGATGCGGCGCAGGGGCGCTGCGTTCCGGCGCACAGCCCGGCGGAGCAGCGGTCGTCGACGGTGCAGAGGTCGGCATCGTCGCAGGCGGTCCCATCGGGCAATGTCGAGGGAACGCACTGGCCGGATTCAGAATCGCAGGCGGCGGTGACGCAGGGGCCGGCAGGCTCGCAGACGCGCTCCGCACACGGGTCGATGCCGGTGGACTCGGGAGCGGCGTCAGCGCTCTGGTCCCGGCCGTCAGAGGTCGCGTCGCCGGGGTGACCGCCTGGGGCATCTTCGATCCCGGAGCACGCGCACAGAGCGGTGGCCACCAGGGCGGGGAGGAGCCAGGCCGAAACCGCACCGGAGCAGGCGCAATCGCGACGTGCCAGGCGCCGGGCAGCGGGTATGTCGGGTGCTGCTTTCAAAGAAGGTGACCTCGCACGCGGTTCATGTTACACTGGTTGGCGAGGAAGGCAACCAGGAGGTACCAGAGTGAGACAGCACGCACGGTTCCTGCTCCTGGCTGGGTTGGTCGTTGCGGTGGGGTTTGCCGCCGGAGCACCGGCCCTGGCCAAGGGGAAGAAGAAGAAGGCTGAGGAAGTGAAGCCGGTGGAGCCACCCAAGCCGGTCTGGCCGAGCCCGTTGGATCCGGGGGTATTCGACTCGGTGTTCAAGGAGATGCCGTTCGGAAAGGAGCGGGGGCCGTTCCTCGATGCGCTGCATGTGCTGTTCGAGGAGCAGTTGAAGCCGGTGCTGCGGGCGACGCTGGATCCCCGGGAGCGGGACGTGCTCAAGGGCAAGATGGAGAAGACCTTCGAGGACGTGAAGGCCAGCTACGTCGAGTTTGGCGGCCAGGGGACCGGCTATGCGGTCTCGGTGATATCCGGGGAGTTTGCGGACTCGGCGGGCGAGGCCCTGTACAAGTACGTGTGGTCGAACAACGCCGCTTACTTCTTCTTTTCCGCCAATGCGCTCTGGAAGCTGTTCATCTGCTCGCAGACCGAGGCCGACTATCCGGGGTTGCTGGTGAAGCTGGCAACGCGATACGGCGATCCGGTGGAGATCCAGTACCGCGACGAGGAGAAGACGCAGCCGATCCGGGCGGTGTGGCGAGACACGACCTTCGAGCTGGTGGTGGAACCACCCGAGGGGATCTTCGTGTGTTCGAGGCTCCGGTGGGAGTTCCTGCCGGCCCGTCCTGCGGTGGAACAGGCCCGCAAGGCTGCTGCGGAGAAGGCGCAGGGGGACTCGGGAACCGATGACATCCTGAAGGACGTGCAGGGGGATGACACGGGCAACGACCCCAACGTGCTCGACAAGATCATCGAGAACAAGAAGAAGAAAGCGAAAGAGCAGGAGTAGCCCTGCGGGGGGGCTCCGACCGGATCACCTCAGGGTTTCCACGATATACTCGCCCGAAGCACGGACCTTGGCTCCAGTTGAGGAGCATTCCATTTCCGCGTCGAACAGGTAGCGGACGGGGTTGATGAACTTGCGGACGAGCGCAGCCTCGAAGGCGGGGAGCTTGCGGAGGCGGTCGACGACCTTCTTGAGCTTGCCGGCCTTGATGGCGCACTCGGTTCCGGTGGACGGGTCCTTGCCGAGGATGGCCCAGGGGAGCGTGACGTCCCCGCGGGCCTTCGGGTCGGACAGGGTGAGCTCGAGGCGGGGGGCGGCGGCGGCGATCTTGCCACGGTCGACGGCCATCACCCAGCCGAAGGCTTTGCCGCCCCAGGCTTCGGGGAGGAGCAGTCCCTGGAAGAGGAGGGAGGGACCGGCACCTTCGGTTCGGAAGTAGAACCAGCGGTCGGGCATCAGCTCGGGGGGGAGGGTGCTGACCGCGTGGTTGAAGATGCAGCGGCCGGTCACGGCAATGGACTTTCCGTTCTTGGAGTCGGTGACGGTTCCCTTGACGTCCAGGGCGGGCCAGACGGTGATGGCGAAGTAGCCCTGGTCGCCCAGCTCGAGACGTCCGTCTCCGGGCTTCCAGCCGGGGACGGCGGCGCTGAGCTCGACGTTGAGCCGGGCCCGCGACGTGGAGGCCGTGAGTTTGAGCGATTTCTGGTCACCGGAGAGCTCGGCCCCCGCTGCCTGGAACTTGAACGGAAGGGCCTTGGAGACCGACCACTTGCCCGGTCCGAGGGTTTTCTGGAGCTTCTGGGCCGGGATGCCCGGGGCGGCAAAGGAGATGTCGGCAAAGCCGGAGCCGCTCTTTCCGAGGACGTTGCTGGCACCGAGCTTGATCTGGAGGCGGGCCTTGCCTTCCATGTCACAGTTGAAGAGGTAGTTCTCTGAGTAGAAGGTTTTGTCCGCTGCGGCTACGTGCGGGAGCAGGTCAGCGGCGACGGCCTCGGCCGAGGTGCCCTTGAAGACGGATGCTTCGTATGCGAGGGCAGCGGTCGGGAAGGCGACGAGGGTGGCAAGAAGCAGGGCGATTCGCATTCTGTTCATGGTGGTTCCTCCTGGAGAAGCGGACCGAAACAGGCGGCTGGAGACGGCAGTGCGGATCGGCTTGTTCATTCGAAGTTCCGCCCCCTGTTCAGCACCGTGGAGAGCGGAGTCGGCGGAAGAAGTCGGAGAGCAGCCGGGCGCACTCGTCGGCCCGGATTCCTGCAAGCACGGGCAGGGAGTGATTGAGCCTGGGGTCTTCGGGAATTCGGAACAGGGTGACACACGCACCGGCCTTGGGGTCGGTTGCGCCGAAGACGAGCCCGGCGACCCGGGAGTTGACGAGGGCACCGGCGCACATGGGGCACGGTTCGAGGGTGGCAACGACCAGGCAGTCGGACAGGTACCAGGATCCCTTGCGGCGGGCGGCCTCTCGCAGGGCGAGCATCTCGGCGTGGGCGGTGGGGTCGTGCAGCGTCTCCCGCATGTTGTGGGCAGCGGCGACTATGCCGGACGAATCGGCGACGACGCAGCCGACGGGTACCTCTCCAAAGCAAAGGGCGCGGCGTGCCTGGGCGATTGCGTCATCCATGTACCGTTCGCACACCACGGGGTCCCAGGGAAAGCCCTGCATGTCGATCTCCACGAGAAGCTCAGCGCGCCCAAGAAGATTCGAACTTCTGACCTGCGGTTCCGTAGACCGCTGCTCTATCCAGCTGAGCTATGGGCGCACACGGTGACGGCCACGCCCTTGCGGGCAGGCCGGTCACGGCGGAGAGAGAGGGATTCGAACCCTCGGTACACCTTTTTGGGCGTACACGCGCTTAGCAGGCGCGCACCTTCGGCCTCTCGGTCATCTCCCCGTGTCCTGCTGGTTCGCTACCGCCGCGAACCTTGCCGAAATCCACTACTTGAAAGAACGTAAGTGGGGGCATTCCACCCGCCAAGCAGGGCGATATAATACTGGCGGTCATCCGGCTGTCAAGCACAGTTTGCGCCGGAGGGCGGGCGGCGGGTGTGGAGCGGGCTTTGTGCGGGGGCGTGCGAGCCACGCCCTTGACAGGTGCCTGGGGGGGCGGCTAGGGTGGACGAAGCCGAGGCCTGAGGGGCCGTGGCCGGAGGGCCCGATGAAGCTGAGCGAAGCTGCTGCGCTGGCGGTGCATGCCGTGACCTACCTGGCTGCCCACATGGAGGAGACGGTATCTGTGAAGCGGATGGCCGGGGCATTCAAGCGGTCGGAGGCGCACCTGTCCAAGGTGTTGCAGCAGCTTTCGCGCCACGGGTTGGTGCGGGGGACGCGGGGGCCACACGGCGGGTTCCGGCTGGCGGCTTTGGCGGAAGAGACGAGCCTGCTCCAGGTGGTCGAGGCGATGGAGGGGCCGTTGCGGGTCCACACCTGCTTGTTCGATCCTCCGGTCTGCGACGGGACCGCCTGCGTGTTCGGCGACGTGTTGGAGGAATCGGATCGGCGGTTCATCGAGTTTCTCGCTGCGACGTCGGTGGCCCAGTCTGCGCGGACCGGGACGTTCTGGGAGTAGGTCACGGCGCTCGACTTTGTTCTTGAAATCGTGAGTTGAACCGATCATAGTGCGGGGAAGACACCCGAGGCTCGGGGGCCAACCTGCATCAACGGAGGAAGAGCGACATGGATCCCAGATTCCACGTGGACGAGACGAAGCCCTGGTTCCGACCTGAATCCGGCTGGCCGGAGGAAGTTGCAAAGAACATGGACTTCCCGCAAATGACGATGGGCCAGATGTTTGACGAGGCGGTGCGGAGCTACGGGAACCGGCCCATCGGGTGGTTCCTCGGCTCGTGGATGACCTATGCGCAGATGGCCAGGCACGTGGATGCCCTGGCGGTGGCATTCCACAACCACGGGTTCCGGAAGGGGGACGTGATTGCGCTGCTCCTCCCGAACAGCTTCCAGTACATTATGTGTTATTACGCGTGCGCGAAGCTTGGCGTGATCGTGTCGGGGGTCAATCCGACCTACAAGCCCGGGGAGATCCTTCACCAGCTCAAGACGGTCAATGCCAAGGGGCTGGTGGTGCTCGATGCGCTGTACCAGGGCTCGGTGGATCCGATCCTGAGCCGCAGCGGGATCCAGTTCCTGGTGCACACGAACGTGGCCGACTTCCTACCACCGCTCAAGCAGTTCCTCGGCAAGGCGTTGAAGAAGATCCCGACGGGGCCGGTTCCGAAGCACTCGATCCCGCTGTGCAGCCTGCTCAAGACGAAGGGCACGCCGCCGGTGGTGGAGCTCGATCCCGAGGTCGACACTGCGACGTTCATCATGACGGGGGGCACGACGGGTGTGCCGAAGGCGGCGGTGCTGTCGCACTTCAACTGCGTGTCGAACGTGCTGCAGGCGCTGGCGTGGCTGTATCGGCTGCAGCCGGGCATGTGCAACCTGGGGATTCTTCCCTTCTTCCATTCGTTTGCGATGACGTGCGTGATGAACGTCACGATTCGTGCGGGCGGCTGGATGATGATCTTCCCGAAGCCGCCGGCGATGGACGAGCTGTGCATGCGGGTGGAAACGCTGGGGGTGGACAACAACACGATCTTCCTGGGTGCGGAGATCCTGTTCCAGAAGATGGCCGACCACGTTGAGGCGAACCCGGGGCGGTACAAGCTGAACAACAAGCTGCTGCACTGCATTTCGGGGGCCGGTCCGCTGCATCGGCCGGTGCAGGAGAAGTTCGAGAAGCTGACGAAGGCGGCCCTGGTGGAGGGGTATGGGTTGACGGAGTCCACGCCGGTGGTGAGTGCGGGGGCATTCTACGGGAAGCGGATGATCGGGACGATCGGGTTGCCGTTTCCGGGGACCGAGTGGAAGGTGGTGGACATCGAGACCGGGAAGAAGGAGTTGGCTCCGGGCGAGGAGAACATCGGCGAGCTGATTATTGCGGGTCCGCAGGTGATGGTCGGGTACCTGAACCGACCGGAGGAGACGGCGGAGACGGTGGTGACCGGTGCGGACGGCAAGCGATGGTTGATGACGGGGGACCTGGGCTTCATCGACGAGCACGGGCAGGTGACGCTGCGGGACCGGAAGAAACAGCTCATCAAGTACAAAGGATACAGCGTGTTCCCGAAGGAAGTCGAGGAGCTCGTGGGCGGTCATCCGATGGTATCGGAGGTGGCGGTTCACGGCCTGCCCGACCCGGAGGCGGGCGAGGTGATCAAGGCGTGGGTCGTGCTGCGGACCGATTCCAAGGGGAAGATCTCCGAGGAAGAGCTGCTGGCATGGTGCAAGGAGAACATGACGCACTACAAGGTGCCCCGTCACATCGAGTTCCGTGACGAGATCCCCAAGACGCCGGTGGGCAAGGTGCTGCGCCGGGAGCTGGCCGAGCAGGATCCGATTTACAAGAAATACAAGAAGTAGTCCTCTACCTTGGAACCTGCGGCCAGACCGCGGTAGGAGATGGTCGATGGTCGACGGTCGATGGTTGCCGACCTCTGATTCCGGGGGCGGAGCAGCACTTGATCCGGGCGAGGTGGGGCGTCTTGCACACTCCGTTCGGGGGCGGGTGCGAGAGCATGTTCCGCTCGGTCCGCTCACCACGTTCTGCATCGGCGGGCCGGCCCGGGTCCTGGTGGAGCCTGCGGACGAAGGGGACGTGGTCGCGGTGCTGTCGTTCTGCCGCTCTACGGGGGCGGCGTTGTACGTGCTGGGCGGCGGGAGCAACGTGCTGGTTCCGGACGAGGGGGTTGAGGGAATCGTCCTGCGGATGGCGGGGGCGCTGGAGGGGCTGTCGTTCGAGGACGGGCTCATCGTGGCCGAGGCCGGGGTGGACGACGGGCGGTTGTCGGAGTTTGCTGCGGAGCGCCACGTGAGCGGCCTGGAGTGGATCTTCGACATCCCGGGGACTGTGGGCGGTGCGGTGTATATGAATGCGGGCAACAACGACGGCGAGATGAAGAATGGGCTGGAGCGGGTGCGGTGGGTGGAGCCGGACGGGCGGATCGTCGAATCGGGCGGGGACGGGCTCGAGATGGGCTACCGGGCGACCCGTTTTCAGCGGCAGCCGGGGATCGTTGTCCGATGCTGGGTCCGGCCTGCTGGGCAGGATTCCCGGGATGCCATCCGCGGGCGGATGGAGGCGATTCGGGATTTGCGGCGGCAGAAGTTCCCGGAGGAGAAGCGATGTGCGGGCTCGGTGTTCAAGCGTCCTCCGGGCCATTTTGCGGGCCGGCTCATCGAGGAGGCCGGCTGCGGCGGGATGCGGGTGGGCGGGGCGGTGGTTTCTCCCAAGCACAAGGGGTTCATCGTGAACACGGGCGGAGCGACTGCCCGGGACGTGCTCCAGTTGATCGAGCTGGTTCGTGCCGCGGTGCTAGCGAACAGCGGCGTGCGGCTGGAGACCGAGGTCCTGGATTTCGGCCGGTTGCGCTTTCCAGTGCCGCAAGGTCGCTGACCCGGCCGGGCCCCCCAACCCTACTCTACGAAATGGACGGGTCCGACATCGACGAAGGGGGGTGGCATGCCGCCCAGCCGCCACGTGTCGTGGGTGGGTGACCTGGAACGGTTCCAGAGCCCCCCCCGTTCGATGGCGACGCGGACCCAGAGAGGCTTGAGCGCCGGCAGAACGCCGGCTCCGAAGTACACGCGGATGAGCCCGTTCCAGTTGAGACGGACATCGAGCTCGGCCACGTGGGTACCGAGCGCATCGACCAGGGAGAAATGCGACGGGTCCACCTTCCAGGACAGGTGGGGAGCCGGGGCAATCCAGATGCAGTCGGTGCCGAGCCGGAAGGGTTCGAGGGGGTACTCCCGTTTTTCAACGAGATCGAACGCGTACCCTTCCCGGGCCACAAGTCGGACGGGTTCGTCCGGCCGGGGAGCAAACGTCGGCCGGACGTGCTCCTCCACCAGCGGGTAGATGCCCAGCGCACTGATGCTGAAGACCACGGCGATGGCCACGGTGGTGACGAGGACCCAGGCCAGGCGGGACAACAGGGCCCGGGTGGAGCGGGGCAGTCCCAGGTACCAGAGAACGAGCGGGTCGTCGGACAGCCAGAGCCGCAGGCGGGTGCGCAGATTGGGGGGGCTGGCCCAGGCCTGAGGCTCCAGCTCGTTGTGCCGGGCCTGGCGTTTGCGGGATTGAACGATCAGCTCCCGGGTATCCTCGACCGCCTCTCCGATTCCGATGGAGAGTTGGGAGCGGGCAGAGCCCTTCTCCCACATTTCGGACACGTCGTACTCGTCGGTATTGTCCTCGCGAAAGCGGATGTTGCCGGAGTTGGGAGAGGGGGAAGGCACCTGGACGGAGCTCTGCTCCTGCAAGTCCTGCCCCTGCTGAACGCCGGCGGCTCCCGGCGAATCGGGAGGGACTACCTGGTCATCGTTATTCCCGGCCACGAACACCCCCACGCCGCGCCCGAAAGGATAGTAGCGGATGACTGCCATTCAGGCAAGGATCCGTGCGGCTCCGAGCTTGACAACGGTTCCAGGCGGCTGCTAGAAGAGAGTGCTGCTTCGGGCGGGGGACGTCTTGCTGGATGGGACAACGAGCAAAGTGGCTGGAAGAGGACCTCGCGGGCTGGTCGGAGGGGCTTTTGACGAACGGCTCAAGACGGGGTGGACCCCGCGCATCGAGCACCCCTGTTTCCTGAACCCGCGGCTGATGCAGGCCCACGAGACCGCGCTGGCCGGTTTTCTTTCCGAGGCTCCCGTGGCCATGGAGATTGGGTTTGGGAAAGGGCTGTTCCTGGTGGGGCTGGCCCGGGCGTACCCCGAGTGGCACGTGGTCGGTCTGGAGGTGAAGCGCAAGCTCGTGATGGCAGCGCTGGGCCGGATCGAGAAAGCCGGCGTGACCAATGCCCGGATCCTGCTGGGGGATGCCCGGGAGCTGCTGCCGCGGTACGTGCGGCCGGCATCGCTGGAAGCGCTGTTCCTGCTGTTTCCGGACCCCTGGTGGAAGAAGAAGCACTACAAGCGGCGGATGTTGTCCTGCGAGCAGCTTGCCGAGTTTGCGGGGCGGCTGCGTCCGGGCGGGCTGTTCCTGGTGCGGAGCGACGTGCCGATGGTGCTGGACCTGACCCGGGAGGCGGCAGCGGACGTGCCCCTGCTGGAGACCGTGCCATCGGCCGGGATGGAGCTTCCGATAACGGACCGGGAGCGGCGCTACCTGGCGCAGGGGGTTCCGTACGGCGAGATCTGTTTCCGTCGTCGGTGCGAGCCGGTGTCCGCTTGCCGAGAGTAGAATACGGCGGCAGCAACCAAGGAGGAGGAGGGGAATGAGAATTGAAGGGTTGATCATGCTGGTGCTGGTCCTGGCCGCCCTGGGTTTCTTTTCCTGGAGCTGCTGGAACAAGATCAGGATTCTCCTGGCTGCAAAGAAGGATCCGAGTCGATTCGACTCGGTGTTCAAGCGGGTGGAGCTGGTGCTGCGGTTTGCCATCGGCCAGAAGTCGATGTTCAAGGAGCCGGGGTCGGGGCTGATGCATGCGCTGATCTTCTGGGGTTTCCTGATCCTGCTGTTCCGGAGCATCTCGGTGGTCGGCGAGGCCTTTGCGCCGGGGTGGAGCATCTTCTGGTTCTTCAAGCCGCTGGAAGACGGGTACAACGCGGCCCGGGACGTGACGGAGCTGACCGTGCTGGTGATGGTCGGAGCCGCGTTCTTCCGGCGCTGGGTGCTCAAGCCCTGGAGAATCACGCAGTCTCGGGATGCCGAGTTGATCCTGTCCCTCATCGGGACGCTGATGGTGACCGATTTTCTGTATGATGGGGCACGGTTTGCTGCGGCTCCGGACCTGCCCGATGCGGCGTACGCGCTCGTGGGGGCCGGGGTCGGGAAGCTGCTGGCGCTGGCCGAGCTCCAGGAAGGGACCCTGTCGGTCCTGGGACATGCGAGTTACTGGGTGCACTGCCTGGTCCTGTTCTTCTTCCTGAACTATCTTCCGTATTCCAAGCACATGCACGTGCTGACGTCGCTGCCCAACGTGTTCTTGGGGAACCTGAAGCCGGGGCGTCCGGTGAGCCCGATCCTGGACATCGAGAACCAGGAAGCATTCGGCGCCAGCAAGATCGAGGACTTCACTTGGAAGCAGCTCCTGGATGTGTACACCTGCACCGAGTGCGGGCGCTGCATGACCAACTGCCCGACGTCGCTGACGGAGAAGGTGCTCAAGCCCAAGGAGTTGACCGAGCGGCACAAGCACCACCTGTATGCCAAGATGCCGGTGATCCTGGGAAAGAAGAAGCCTGAGGACGTGCCGGAGACCCTGGTGGAGGCTTCGAAGTGGCACGCGATCTGGGATTGCACGACCTGCCGCTCATGCGAGGAGAACTGCCCGCTGCTCATCGAGTACGTGGACCGGGTGGTGGAGCTTCGCCGGTACCTGATGCTGATGGAATCGGACATGCCCAAGGAGCTCGGGACCACGCTTCGCGGGCTCGAGAACAAGTCGAATCCGTGGGGGCTGCCCATGGGTGACCGGGCGAAGTGGGCGGTGGAGGCGGGCATCCCGACGTTTGCGGAGAAGCCGGATGCCGAGTACCTGTTCTACCTCGGCTGTGCGGGCAGCTACGATGACCGCTCGGTCAAGGTGGCCCGTGCGATTGCGGAGCTGCTCAAGCAGGCGGAAGTGAGCTTCGCCATCCTGGGGCAGGAGGAGGGGTGCTGCGGCGACTCGGCCCGCCGGCTGGGCAACGAGTATCTCTTCCAGATGCAGGCGCAGGCGAACATCGAGGTGATCAACGGGTACGGGATCAAGAAGGTGATCACCATGTGCCCGCACGGGTACCAGGTGTTCAAGAACGAGTACCCCCAGTTCGGCGGCAAGTATGAGGTGCTTCACCACACCGAGCTGCTGGCGAAGCTGGTCAAGGATGGGAAGCTCAAGCCGGTCCGGGAGATCCAGGAGACCGTGACGTTCCACGACTCGTGCTACCTGGGGCGGTACAACGACGTGTACGACCAGCCTCGGGACGTTCTGGACGAGATTCCGGGGCTCAAGCGGTTGGAGATGGAGCGGTGCCGCGAGGGGGGGTTCTGCTGCGGTGCGGGCGGGGGCCGGGTGTGGATGGAGGAGAAGGAGCCGCGCATCAACCAGCTCCGGGTATCGCAGGCGATGGAGGTCAAGCCGGATTCCATCGTGAGTGCGTGTCCGTTCTGCCTGATGATGTTCAAGGATGCCATTGCGGACAAGGGGTGCGAGGAGTCGATCAAGGCGGTCGATCTGGCCGAGCTGCTGGCCCGCTCCTGCCGCAAGGACTAGCATCCGCCAGGCGATTGAGGCGGTTTCATGGGCAACGGGAAGAGAGATTACTACGAGGTCCTCGGCGTGGCGCGTGAGGCGACTGCCGACGAGATCAAGCGTGCGTACCGCAAGCTGGCGGTCCAGTACCACCCGGACCGGAACCAGGAAGATCCGGGGGCAGCGGAGAAGTTCAAGGAAGCGACGGAGGCCTACAAGGCGTTGAGCGACCCGGAGCAGCGGCGGATCTACGATGCGTACGGGCATCGGGGACTCGAGGGGTCGGGGTTCACGGGCATCCACGACATGGAGGACATCTTCTCGTCCTTCGACATCTTCGGCTCGGTGCTGGGCGATCTGTTCGGATTCGGGGGGCGGGGAGGACGCCGAGGTTCCCGCCCGGGCCGCGGGAGCAACCTTCGGACGCGGGTGAACCTGAGCTTCGAAGAGTCGTTTTCCGGCGTCGAGAAGAACGTGGCGGTATCCTGGCTGGACGACTGTCCTGCGTGCCAGGGGTCCGGGGCAGCGCCGGACGGGTTGGTGGTGTGTCCTGACTGCCGGGGCACGGGACAGCAGGTGACGCGGGCGGGCTTCTTCACGATGAGCGCACCGTGCAGCCGATGCGGGGGGACGGGGCATTCGGTGACCCACCGCTGCAAGGAGTGCGACGGAGGGGGAAAGACCCGCATCAAGCGCGAGTTGAAGGTGAAGATTCCGGCCGGCGTGGACAGCGGGGACAGCATGGCCATGGCGGGACAGGGGGCAGCGGGACGACACGGAGGCCCTCCGGGTGACCTGGTGCTGATATTCGAGGTGGCACCGCACGAGCGGTTCGTCCGGGAGGGGAGCGACATCCACGTGCACCAGCCAGTGGGGTTCCTGCAGGCTGCGCTCGGGGACAAGGTGACCCTGGCCGGACCGGAGGGGGATCTCGCAGTGACGATCGAGCCGGGTACGCAGCCCGGGGCGGTTCACGTCGTCAAGAACAAGGGAATGCCGGACCCCAACAGCGGGCGTCGGGGCAACCTGCTGATCCACCTGGACGTGCAGATTCCGGAGAGGATGACCCGGGAGCAGCGCAAGGCACTCGAGGCACTCCGCCCGCTATTTGAGGTGTCGTGATGGCGGGTCCGGACCTGTTCGTACCGTTTGCCCTGGGCCGCTACACCGTGGTGAACCGAATCCGGTACGGCGGCATGGGGGAGGTTCTGCTTGGGCGGCGCATGGACGAGCACGGGGAGATGTCGTCGTTTGCGATCAAGCGCCCGCTGCCGACGGTCATGGAGGATCCGGAGCTCCTGAGCCTGTTCTGGAAGGAGACCGAGCTTGCGCAGAAGATGCAGGCTCCGGCGTTCCCGAAGATCGAGGAGGTCGGCGTCTCGCAGGGGATCCCGTTCATGGTGATGGAGCTGGTCGTCGGGGCCTCGGTCCAGGAGGTCCTGGCGCAGGCGGCGGGAGCACAGCTCCGACCGGAGTGCTGGGTGCTGCTGGCCAGCGATCTGGCCGCGGCGGTGGGGGAGCTGCACAAGTTCCGGAGGGGGGCGAAAAGCCTGGTCCACGGGGACATCCGTTCGCCCAACGTGATGGTGGACGTGGACGGCGTGGTACGGCTGCTGGACATGGGGCTTGCAGTGGCGAGCGAGGGGTTGTGGCGCCGGGTGCTGCGGTCGCGAGGGACCGAGATTCCGCAGTTCCTTCGGGACGGGGACAAGGGCCCCGAATTCGATGTCTGGTCGATTGCCCGGCTGCTGGTGGAATGCCTTGGCGGACCGTCGATTCTCGAGGGGCGGTCCCGCCTTCCGGGCGGTCTGGTGGACATGCTGGGGCGCTGCCTGGATTCCAGCGGGCTGCATGCGCTGCGGACGGCGAGGACGCTGCGCTGGGAGCTGAAGGCGTACCTGGCGCAATCCAAGGTAGAGCTGATGCGTCAGGAGCTGGCGCAGGCGGCCAGGGCAGCCTACGGGTCCTCGTCGCGGTCGGCCTCCGGGCCGGGGTAGAGGCGGGCGATCACTTCCCGGACCTGCCTCGACTTGTAGTGCTCGTGGGCAGCCGGGCCCGATTCATTCAGGAAATACGTGGCCTTGTCGAACACCTGGAACTCGGTGGGGATGAAGACGACGTGTCCGAACTTGGACAGGAGCCAACGATGGGAGGCATCGGCGAGGTCGTCGACCCGGACCGGCACGTCGACGACGATGCTGATCACGCGGAAGTCCCGGTGGGAGAAGGGGTTGGGGGCAGTCTTGGTTTCTCGGGCCTGCGCCAGCTCGACGCGGAATGCCTCCTGGAAGAGCGATTCCTCTCCGGCCAGCGTGTTTGCGGATTCCCCGGGGATTACGTAGGGGAACGGGAGCAGATGGCGCTTGAGGTAGAACATTACGGGGAGGATTCCCCGTCGCTGGGTGGTGATGATGCGGAACCGGATGCGGTCGAAGACCTGAGCGGCCGTGTCCTTGCGCTTGGACAGGAGCTTGGTGATGAGGCTGTCCTTGGTCTTCTGCGATGCCTGGTAGTTGTCGATAGGAAAGCCCAACTCCTGCATGTCCGCCACGGTGGCCGAGACCCGCTTTTCGACCCGGGAGAAGAGCTGGCGCTCGCTGACGGGCAGGTGGTAGAGGAGCTCGCGGGCTTCGAGGTGATGGATCACGTGCATGACCTTGAGAATCATGCAGGCGGAGGAGCGGTCGGGGCCCCGCACGGAGGCAGCCAGGAAGACGTCCTGGATGCGCTCAGGTCTTGCCAGGGCGGCGGGGACGTCGATGCCCAGTGCCGCCCGCATGTACTCGACTGCCCCGCGATGGATGTCGGAAAGCCGCTCGACGTGGAGTCGGTTGTCGAGGTCGTACTCGCAGATGCGGAGGAACTCGGCGACCTGGTCGTTGGAGGTGAAATACAGTCGTGGCCAGTCGACGATGGACCCACCCTCGATGATGTGCCGGAGCTCGAGGATGTCCCCCTGCGTGATCTCGGTGACGCCGAGCAGGGTTGCCAGGTGCTGGTCCAGACTGTAGCTTCCTCCCCCCATGGCATCTCCGACAGGTTGCTGCGGGGGACGGAATATACCCGCCGGCCGCTGCGTTTTCAACCCGAAACAGCGGGAAAAATGCCCATTCTCCAGTCGAGGGGGCCATCTTTTCTCGACTCGCCAGGGTGAACCGGCTAGAATATCGAGTCCGCTCGGCAGAGCGGAGCAGGGGGGATTCGTGTCGTTTGGACTGATCCTGGGACAAGAGAGGGCCAAGACGGTGTTGCAGGCCGGGCTTACCGCGGGCAGGCTTGCGGGGGCCTATCTCTTTGTGGGGCCTCCGGGGGTGGGGAAGCGGTTCACGGCCCGACAGTTCGTCAAGGCAATCAACTGTATCGAGCCGGGTACGGGCGGCGATTCGTGCGATCGATGCGCACCGTGCCGGCTGGTGGAGAAGGGGGATTTTCCAGACTTGTACGCGCCCGAGGCTCAGGGGGGAAAGCTCACAAAGGGGACGTCGGGAGACGGGGAACGGTCGGGTTTGGGGGAGATTCTGCCCCGGCTCCATTTCGCACCGTTGATGGGGAAGTACAAGGTGGTGATCCTGGACCCGGCCGACGGGCTGACTCCGGAGGCGGGGAACATGTTGCTCAAGACCGTGGAGGAGCCACCGCCAAAGACGCTGTTCATCCTGGTGGCCACGGTGGAGACCGCGGTGCTTCCGACGTTGGTATCCCGGTGCCAGAAGGTGCGGTTCACGCCGCTGGGGGTCGATCAGGTCGCGCAGTACCTCCGGCAGCAGCGTTCGCTGGCTCCAGAGCTTGCGGAGACGGTGGCATCGGCAGCCCAGGGGAGCATCGAGCGGGCGCTGGGGCTCTGTCAGAGCCGACTGCTGGAGCAGCGGGCGGAGCTGGTGGATTTCCTGCTGTCGCTGTTCGAGTCGTCGCTGGCGGATCGGACTGCGACGAGCCTGACGATGCTGGGGACCGGCAAGGCGGAGCGGGAATTCCTGGACCGGGTGCGGGCGGTCGGGCGGATGCTGGCCCGGGATCTGCTGCATGCGTCGGCCGGCATGGACCGGGCGGGCTGGTTGCTGGCAGACAGGGCACGGGAGATCGAGCGTCTTGCTGGTCAGCTCCAGCGGCAGGGGGTGCTGCGGTTTTCCGGGGTGCTGGACGAGTTTTCCCGCGGGGTGGAAAGAAACGAGAATCCGAAGAACCTGCTGCACTTCCTGGGCAACCGCCTTCATGCGCTTGCGACCGGAAGCCTGGCGGGATGATTGGGCAGTGGCGGGTCGGCGTGACGACCGAGGAGATGTGATGCACGACGAGGAATTCCAGCAGCGCAAGGCGACCTTGGACCAGGAATGGCTCACTTCCATGGATCAGGAAGGGATGGTTCTTGAAGATGCGGTGCTGGCGAGGACGATTCGGACGCGCAAGGTTTCACTGTACCGATGCGAGGGGATGGCCCTGCAGGCGGGGCAGCGGGTCGTCGTGGAGACCGAGCGCGGGACCACGGAGGGGGTCATCCTGGAGGATCCCGCCCGGCGGTGGGTGCAGGTCAAGACGGTGCGCCGGATCGTGCGCCCCATCGACCGCCCCCCCGAGGGGTGGCAGGCGCAGCGTTACCAGGAGCGGGAGAAGCAGGCGCGCTCTGCCTGCCACGAGCTGCTGACGCGGCTGAAGCTGGACATGAAGCTGGTGGACGTGGAGCTGGTGTGGTGGGAGAACCGCACGGTGTTCTACTTCGTGGCCGAAGGGCGGGTGGATTTCCGCGACATGGTCAAGGATCTGAGCCGGAACCTGCGCTGCCGGATCGAGATGCGCCAGGTGGGTCCGCGGGACGAGACCAAGATGCTTCGCGGGTACGGGCGGTGCGGGCGGGAGCATTGCTGTTCCAATTTCCTTTCGGAATTCCATTCGGTCCGGACCAAGATGGCCAAGGAACAGGGCATCGTGGTCAACCAGGACAAGATCACGGGGCACTGCCGCAAGCTGTTGTGCTGCCTGTCGTACGAGCGGGAGACCTATGCCGCGCTCCGGCAGGAGATGCCCGCTGTCGGGAGCCGGGTGGAGACCCCTGACGGCAAGGGAAAAACCGTGGAGCTCCACGTCATACGCGGGGGGATCAAGGTACTGCTCGATGACGGCGGGGGGTTCCGCGAGTTTCCGCGGGACAAGGTCCGGCTGCTGGACAGCGACGGGCTCCCGATCGGAGGAGCGGGCGGAGGGGCAGAGGGGGCCGGTGACGATGCCGCTTTCAGCGAGCTGGAAGATGACGGAACTCAGCCCCGAGACGTGGTGGTGGTGGAAGAAGGGGACGGAACGTGCGCAGACAACGGAGGGCAGCGTCGTCCCGACGGACAGCGGCCGGGCGACCGGGGTTCGGGAGACCGGAGACAAGGGGACAGGCCCCGCTCGGGTGGTGACGGTCGGGGCGGCCAGCGCCCCGGGGATCGAGGCGACGGCCGCAGGGACGACCGCAGGCCCGACCGGGGCGACGGCCGCGGGGACGACCGCAGGCCCGACCGAGGCGACGGCCGCAGGGACGACCGCAGGCCCGACCGGGGCGACGGCCGCGGGGACGACCGCAGGCCCGAACGGGGCGACGGCCGCAGGGACGACCGCAGGCCCGACCGGGGCGACGGCCGCAGGGACGGGCCTCGCCCGGATTCCACAGGCGGCCAGGCACCAGTCGCCGGCGAGCCGGCAGAAGCCGGAATGCCCCTGGAGAGTGCTCCGGATGCGCCCCGGCCGGGTCTTTCCGGGACCGAGGGAGTGCCGGGGACCGAGGGAGTGCCGGGAACCGAGGGAATGCCGGGAACCGATGGAGTGCCGGGAACCGAGGGAATGCCGGGAACCGAGCGGACCGGACGCCGGCGGCGCCGGAGACGGCGTGGCGGCGGCGGAGGGCAGGGGCAGCGGGGTCCGGGAGGCACGGCGGCCGCTGACGGTCAGGCGGATGCGGGCACGAGCGAAGGCGCTGCGGGCTCGGACGGCTGGGATGGCGGCCCGGACGATGCTGACACGCACTCCGGCAACCCTCCGACAGACGAGAACTGAGCTCATCCGAACATTCGGAGCCAGAATTGACCTTCAAACCTGCGATCATACCGGCCGATCTCGATGCCTTCGGAGCGATTGATTCACATGCTCATCTCGATCAGGAGACCTTTGGAGACGACATCGGCCAGGTGTTGGAGCGAGCCTGGAAGGCCGGCCTGGAAGGCGTGATCGTCGTCGCTGCAAGCGATAATCCCGACATCTACGACCGGACGGTGGCGCTGGCGGCCGGCAACGATCGGGTGCACGCTGCGCTGGGGATCCACCCGCACAATGCGTCGCTTGCGGACCAGCTGCTGGAGCCTCTGCAGCAGCACCTGGGCCGGGACAAGGTGGTGGCCCTGGGGGAGATCGGGCTCGATTTCCACTATCGATTCTCCCCGGAGGACGTGCAGAAGAGAGTGATGCGGATGCAGCTCGAGATGGCTGTTTCCGAAGGTCTCCCGGTGGTTCTTCACGTCCGCGAGGCGTTTGCCGAATCGCTGGAGATCCTGGACTCGGTGGCTCCCAGGCACCAGGGGGTCGTGCACTGCTTCACGGGCGGGCCGGAGGAAGCGGCCGCCTACCTGGAGCGGGGCCTCCACATTTCCATTCCCGGAGTCATCACGTTCGGTCCCCGGGTGGAGCGGCTTGCCGAGGCTGTGCGGACGATTCCGCAGGACCGGCTGCTGGTCGAAACCGATTCTCCGTTCCTGGCCCCCCACCCTTTCCGGGGCCGCCGCAACGAGCCGGCGCTGGTAGGACTGGTGATTCGTTGTATCGCGCAGATGCTCGAATTTACTCCCGGCCATCTGGCACAAATCACGGCAGAGAACACGCAGCGTCTTTTCCGAATCGCCAAAAAAATTGCTTGACTTCCCAGGTTGGGCGCGTAGCCTTGTCGTCGGTGGGTGGTTGATTCAACAACCTTTCTAACAAAGGAGCGTTGCCATGGAAGTGTCGAAGATTTCGATTGAGGAGTTCGAGACCCTCGTGACCACGGGAAGTCGGCGTGCCCCGTACGGGCAGAACCAGAGCCTTCTGAAGAAGGCGGAGAATGAGCCGATGAAGCTTGAGTTCCCGGACGAGAAAAAGGCGGTCTCCAAACTGACCGCGCTGTACGTCGTCCGCAGGAAGATGGATGCGCAGGTGAAGATCCTTCGCCGTGCCAACATCCTCTACATCGGCCCGGGCGAGTATGTCCCGACCCTGCGCAAGACTCGGAAGAAGTAATTCACCGCTTTTCCTATCGGTTTGGGCCGGCCTCCCCCTGCCCGAGTCCCGAATGCCTGTCACAAGCAAGTAGTAGAGAATCGCCTCGATGCCGGGTGCTTCGAGCGGGACGCTCTTGCCTGGATGACGTCCGCGATTGCCGAACCGGTGCTTCCTGTCTAAGATACACCGGAACTGGGGGCGGAGGAGAAGATGGGGCGTGCATTGTTCCTGTTGTCATTCGTCGTTGCGGCGTGCTCCTCGGAGACGGTGAAAGAGGAAGTGAAGCCGGAGTGCACGGCCGGGGAACGGATCTGCTCTGACGACATGGCGTCGGTCAAGCAGTGCCGGGAGGACGGCACGGGCTTTGACATCGTCGAGGAGTGCATCCAGGGGGCGATGTGCAGCGAGGGGCAGTGCGACTGTCCTGCGGGGATGGCAGCGGGCAGCGATGCCTGCATGACCGTCGGCGTGGAGGAATGCCTGGCACCGTTCGTGGCAGCGGATGGGGGGTGCGGGCTCGAGACTCCCGGGTGCGGGGCCGGCGAGATCCTGGTGGTGGGCAAGTGCGTTCCCGTCGGCGTGGAGGCCTGTCCGGAGGGGTGGCTCGCGGATCCGGAGAACGGCGGGTGCCTCGTGGACGAGAAGCCGTGCACCGAGGGGAAGGACTGGGCAATCGGCGAGGGCTGTTTCGAGTCGGGTCCGGTGCAGTCGTGCGGGGATCCGAACGACGACTGGGGAGTTCTTCCCGACGGTGAGGGAGATCTCGTGTTCGTGAATCCGGCCAGCCAGGCCCTGGAAGAAGCCGGGACGCAAGGCAAGCCGTTCAAGTCGCTGGCTGCGGGGGTCGCGGCGGCTCCTGCAGGTGCGACTCTCGTGCTTGCCAAGGGCACGTACCAGGGGGGCGTCCTGTTGGACAAGGGGCTCTCGATCGTAGGGAAGTGTGCGGAGTACGTGACCATCGATGGAGCCGGGACCTTTGCAGGGGCGGGCGGCTCGGAGGGAGCGCGGTACGCGCTGCTGGTCGTGGGAGAGGGCCCTGTGACGCTTGCGGGGTTCAAGATTGCGGACTCGGGCAACGAGCCAGGGCATCGAGGGTGCGGAATCGGGGCGGACGGCGTGTCGGGCCTCGAGGTGCGGGACGTGCTGGTGGACGGCCTTTCCGGAGCCGCGGTGGAGCTTTCCTCGGTGAGCGGGGCGGTGCTTCATCACCTGGCGGTGCAGGAGATGACCATGCTGGACGAGTTGGGGCCGTTCGGGCAGATCGGGTATGGCATCCGGATTATGCAGAGCAGCGACGTGGAAGTGACCAACAGCCGTTTCTACAAGACTCAGGGAGCGGACATCCACGCGACCGAGAGCTGCCCCGTGGTCCGCTTGAATCACTTCGAGCGGAGAGGGGGGCTGAGCGGGCTGCAGCCTCTGGGTGTATGGGTCCAGGAGTGCGAGGGAGACGTGCTGGTGGAGAGCAACTACTTCCTCGACAAGATGACGCATGCGGTGCTGATCGAGGGGGGCAAGTCGATCATCCGTCGCAACCGGGTGAAGGGAACGGTTACCGACTACAACGATGTCAACGGGCCGGCGATCAAGGTGTCGGGAGCAGAGTTCCAGATCGTGGAAAACCACCTGTTGGAGAACCAGTTTGCGGGCATCGCCGTGGTAGGCGGGAAGGGGGACATCCTGGCGAACCGGATCGAGAAGGGGTTGCCCTCGGACCCGGGGCTCAAGAACGGAGACGGCCTGCTGATCAAGGATTGCGATCCGGGACCGGTGGTCGTCCGGAACAACACGCTGGTGCAGAACACGCGAAACGGGGCGCTGGTCACGGCATCGATTGCGAGGTTCGAGCGCAACGTGATCGCGGGCACCCTGCCCTCTCCGGCGCTCAACGTGAGCCTCGGGACCGGCGTGCAGGTGGTTTCCGGGAGCGACGTGGGGTTCGAAGGCAACGTCATTTCGGGGAATTACAGGACGGGCCTGAGGTTCGACGATGCCTATGGCTGGCTGACGGGCAACGTGGTCAGCGACACGCTGCCGGACAAGGATGAGCTGTGCGGCGGCGGCATCGTCCTCGGGGGCCAGGGGGGAACGGTGCTGTCGAAGGGGATCACGGACAACCTCATCACCGGGAATTTCGGTGCCGGCGTGCGGGCGGACAATGCGTCGCTCGGGGTCGTCTCAGGCAACATCGTGCAGGAGACCGCTGGCAGCAAGACGTCGCTGGGAATCGGGATGGTGCTGAACGCCACCGAGGCAGACATCCGGGGTAATTGGGTCCGGACGAACCGGGACACGGGGGTGCTGCTCGACGGCTCCACGGGGCAGGTCGAGGGCAACCTGTTCGAGGACAACGGGTTGAAGGGCAAGGGGGGCGGGCTGGTTGCGCAGAACAACCTGGATACGCAGCTCCTGGTCAAGGGCAATACGTTCCGGGGGAACGGGCTTGCGGGGTTCGTGGGCCACCAGGTTGCGGTGGACTTCCGCCGGAACCACATGGAGGACAACCTGCCGGCCGGGGGAGGCACGGGAGGAGCAGGTGCGTGGATCGAAGTCGCGTCGGAGGCGGAGGTCCGGGCCAACCTGGCCAGGGCCAACAAAATGTCGGGGCTCCTGGCGCTGGAGGCCGGAGACGTGACCTTTGCGGTGAACTACGTGGAGAGCACGGCGACCGGGGCCGCACCAGGGCCGGGCGAAGTGCCGTTCCAGGGAGCGGACGGCATTGCCGTGGCTGCGGGGAGCTTTGCGTCGGTCCTGTACAACACGTTGAAGAACAACGGGACATCGGGAATCGCCTTCTTCGAATCGGAGGGGGTGGTACAGGGCAACGTGATGGCGTTCAACAAAGGATTCGGGCTGGAGCTTTCCGGGTCGAGCATCACGCTCGACGTGAATCGATACGAAGGGAATTCGGACGGCGACCGCCAGGAGGCGGGTACCCGGATCGGGCCAGGCAAGGCGGCAGGCCCCTGGGTGAGTTGCAACCAGGAGGAGTAGCCGGTGGACATCATCTGTTTCCGCTGCAGGCAGCCGTTGGAACCGGGCGGAGGATACTGCATTCACTGCGGAGCGAGCTACCAGGGAGGGGAATCGGACCCGACGCCGGTCTCGAACGAACGGACGTTTCTGCTGGAGCGGGCACTGGAGCTCACGGATCCGTCCAGTCCGGCGTTCCTCAAGTTCGGGGAGGAAGAGCTCCTGTTCCGAGGGGGTCAGCCTCCGGCCCCGCCGCTGGGGGCTGCCCGGGAGGCCGAGGAACCGGCAACGGATGCGCCTCAGTCTGCGGCCGACGTGCTCAAGGCCGAGTTGGCCAAGCTGAAGCAGGGAGCGACCTGGGAGAGGGGGCAGACAGCGCTGTCGCTGGCCGGCCGCAACGAGCCCGAGGTGCTCATGGCGTTGCTGCGGCAGTTGGCCGACCGGGATGTGGAAGTGCGCACGTGCGTGGTATACGCGCTTGGCAAGTCGGGCAATCCGCTGATCCTCCCTCCGCTGCTGGAATTCGAGAAGCAGGAGCGCGATTCGGTGGTCCGGGCGCAGCTTGCGGCATCGCTGTACCGGCTGGTGGCGACGCCGGCGCTCGGAGGCAAGAGCGACAGCGAGACGCTGCGCAAGGAGCGGGAGGATCTTCGGGTGCATCTGTGCCGGGAAGCGACGCCGGACCTGTACTTCGAGCGGGGGAAGCTGCACCTGAAGGGGGGGCATCTCCTGAAGGCAGCGGGGGACTTCTCCCGGAGCGTGGATGAGTCGGGGCATCCGAGGCCGCTGGCGTTGCTCCACCGGAGCCAGACGTTCCTGCTCATGGGGCGGCCGCTGTATGCGCTGGACGACCTGGTGGCATGCCCGGCGGATTTCGAATACCCGGCGCTGTTCCAGTTCCACCGGGCTGCGCTGCTTGCGCTGGCGCGACAGATTTCGGCGGCGGCCCGGGAGAAGGGGCTCAACGACTATGCGCGGCTGTTCGAGCGCCGCATCGAGCGGCTCCAGATCAAGAAAGAATCGGCCTGATTTCCGGCTCCCCCCCCCGTCCGACCTGCTGGTTTCCGACCTGCCAAAAAGGTATTGCAAGTCCGCGTAATGCCCCGTATTGTCACGCAGGTTTCTGGCCTGAGGCCATCCGGCCGGGCCTTCATCGATGAGTAGGAGGAGGGTGGCGATGATTGTTTCCATTCCGAGGGAGACGTTTTCCGGAGAGTGCAGGGTGGCGGCATCCCCGACCACGGTCAAGAAGCTGCTCAAGATGGGGTTCGAGAAGGTCCTGGTGGAGCGGGGAGCGGGCGAAAAGGCCAGCTTCTCCGACGCGGCCTACGAGCAGGCCGGGGCCTCGGTGGTCGACACGGCGGCGGCCCTGTCACAGGGGGACCTGGTGCTCAAGGTCCGGGCTCTGAGCGATGCCGAAACCGGCCGGGTGAAGGAAGGTGCGCACGTCATCAGTTACGTGTACCCGGCGTCGAACAAGCCGCTGATCGAGAAGCTTGCGGCCCGCAAGGTCACGCTGCTGGCAATGGACTGCATCCCGCGCATCAGCCGTGCGCAGAAGATGGATGCGCTCAGTGCCATGTCGAACATCTCGGGTTACCGGGCGGTGATCGAGGCAGCGAGCCATTTCGGAAGCTTCTTCACGGCCCAGATGACGGCAGCGGGGCGCGTGCCTCCGGCCAAGGTGTTGATCGTCGGTGCCGGCGTTGCCGGGCTGGCGGCCATCGGAGCGGCCCGAGGCCTCGGGGCGGTGGTTCGGGCATTCGATACCCGAGCTGCGGTCCGTGAGCAGGTGCAGAGTCTGGGTGCGGAGTTCCTGGAAGTCCTGGTCAAGGAAGAGGGCGAGGGCGGCGGCGGCTACGCCAAGGTCATGAGCCCGGAGTACATCAAGGCGGAGATGGAGCTGTTCGCACAGCAGGCCAAGGAAGTGGACATCGTGATCACAACGGCCCTGATCCCGGGGCGGCCGGCCCCGAAGCTGTGGGAGAAGCGGGCCGTGGAGAACATGAAGCCGGGCTCGGTGGTCATCGACATGGCAGCCGAGCAGGGGGGCAACTGCGAGCTGACGGTGCCCGGGCAGGTCGTGGTCCACAACGGGGTCAAGATCGTCGGACTGACCGACTACCCGAGCCGTCTCCCGACGACCAGCTCGGAGCTGTATGGCAACTGCCTGCTCAACCTCCTCACCGACATGGGCGGGGGGACGGGCTACCATGTGGATCTGTCGGATGAAGCCGTGCGCGGGGCACTGGTGCTGCATGAAGGGGCGCTGATGTGGCCACCTCCTGTGGTCGAGCCGTCACCCCAGGCCGCACAGGCCCAGAAGCCGGCAGCGGCAGCGCCCGCGCCCGAAGCTGCGGCCAAGGCGGTCAAGCCGAAGCGTCCGTATACGGCGATTGCCGGGGTGTTGCTGCTGGGGCTCTGGCTGTTCCTCAAGTTCACGCAGACCGGGGCAGCGAGTCCCGCCACCCTGGCGTTCCTCCAGCACCTGACCGTATTCGTCCTGGCCGTGTTCGTCGGGTGGCAGGTGATCTGGTCGGTGACTCCGGCCCTGCACACGCCGCTGATGAGCCTCACGAATGCGATCAGCGGGATCATCATCGTGGGGGCGATGCTGCAGACGACCGGCACGTCGGGAACGGCAGCGCTGATCGTGAGCCTGGTCGGGGCACTGCTGGCAGCGATCAACATCGTGGGCGGAAGCTACGTCACGCAGCGCATGCTGCAGATGTTCCGCAAGTAGGAGGGAAGCCGATGGAAACCGTTCTTCTCACCATAGCATACCTGGCCTCCAGCGTGTTCTTCATCCTGGCGCTTCGTGGGCTTTCCAACCAGGAGACGGCACGGGCCGGCAACGTGTACGGAATGATCGGAATGGGGCTGGCTACGCTGGCCACGTTCCTGGCGATCAAGGGGGGGACCACGGCCAGCTACTCGCTCCTGATGGGTGCGCTGGTGGCCGGTTCGGTCATCGGGTCGATCATGGCGGCCCGAGTGGCCATGACTGCCATGCCCCAAATGGTGGCGCTGCTGCACAGCTTCGTGGGTGCTGCCGCTGTGCTGGTCGGATTCGCCAGCTTCCTGAACCCGGGGGATCATGCCGGTTCTGCGATCTTCGTGGTCGAGGTCGGAGTGGACATCGCCATCGGTGCGATCACGTTTACCGGATCGGTGGTGGCGTTCCTGAAGCTCGATGCCCGCATTTCAGGCAAGCCCCTCGTGCTGCCGGGGCGGAATTTCCTCAACCTGGCGATGCTCATCGGCATCGTGGTGACGGGCGTGCTGTTCGGGCGTGCGGAAGGGATCGAGGCTGCGATGATCTGGCTGCTTGCCATGACCGCGATTTCGTCGCTCATGGGAATCCACCTGGTGGCAGCCATCGGCGGTGCGGACATGCCGGTCGTGGTATCGATGCTGAACAGCTACTCGGGGTGGACCGCGGCCGCGGCCGGCTTCATGCTGGGCAACGACCTCCTGATCATCACGGGGGCGCTGGTCGGGTCGAGCGGCGCGATCCTGAGCTACATCATGTGTCGTGCCATGAACCGGTCGATCTGGAACGTGATCTTCGGCGGCTTTGGGACGCCGGCGGCCACGAGCAAGGCCGCAACCCCGGAAGGGGAAGTCCGGGACATCGACGTGGAAGCGCTGACTGCGGAGTTGCAGGCGGCCAAAGAGGTGATCATCGTGCCGGGATATGGGATGGCCGTGGCCCGTGCCCAACACGCGGTGTACGAGCTGACCTCGCTGCTTCGCAAGAACGGGACTCGCGTCCGCTTCGGGATCCACCCGGTTGCCGGGCGGCTTCCGGGGCACATGAACGTGCTGCTTGCCGAGGCCAACGTGCCATACGACATCGTGCTCGAGATGGACGAGATCAACGAGGACTTCGAAAGCACGGATGTCGTGCTGGTCATCGGGGCCAACGACATCGTGAATCCGGGGGCCGAGACCGATCCGGGCAGCCCCATCTACGGGATGCCGGTCCTCAAGGTGTGGCACTCCAAGATGTGCGTGATGTCGAAGCGCTCCCGAGCCGCAGGCTATGCCGGCGTGGACAACCCGCTCTTCTACATGGAAAACACCCGCATGTTGTTCGGCGATGCCCGCGACAAGGTGAGCGAGCTGGTCACAGCGCTCAAGGCCGGCCGGTAGCTCCTGCTCACGCTCAGTACCCGCAGATCCTGCTCACGCTCAGTACCCGCAGATCCCGCCTACGCTCAGTACCCGCAGATCCCGCTCACGCTCAGTACCCGCAGATCCCGCCTACGCTCAGTACCCGCAGATCCCGCTTGCGCTCAGTACTTGTAGATTCCTTCGCCAGACTTGCGGCCGAGCTTGCCTTCGGCAACGAGCTTCTCGAGGAGCTTTGGGGCCTTGTAATGGGGGAACCCGAAGGCATCGAAGAGGATGTGGGAGATGGCGAGTGCGGTGTCGAGGCCGACGAAATCGAGCAGGGCCAGCGGGCCCATGGGGTGGCCGCAGCCAAGCTTCATACCCGTGTCGATGTCCTCCGCGGTAGCAATGCCGGCCTCGAGGGCCCGGACCGCGTCGAACAGGTAGGGCACGAGCAGCCGGTTGACGATGAAGCCTGCGGTATCGATGCAGGTGACGGGGGTCTTGCCCAGGGCCTTTGAGAACTCCATGGCTGCCTGGTAGGTGGCCTCGGAGGTGGTTTCCGCCCGGATGACCTCGACGAGCTTCATGACCGGAACCGGGTTGAAGAAGTGGAGCCCCACGAACCGATCGGGCCGTGCGGTCACCTGGGCCTGGACGCGGATCGGAATCGACGACGTGTTGCTCGCGAAGATCGTCGTGGCCGGGCAGAGGGGATCCAGGCGACGCCAGAGATCCTGCTTCAGCTCGACGTTCTCGTTGACGGCCTCGATGACCAGATGGCAATCCGCCAGATCCTCGACCCGGGTGGTACCCGAGATGCGGGACATGACGGCATCTTTTTCGGCTGCGGTCATCTTCTCTTTCTTGACTGCACCGGCCAGCACCCCCTCGATCTTGGAGAGTCCCCGGGCGAGAAGCTCGTCGTTGATCTCCCGCACCTTGACCTCGAAGCCGCATTGTGCGGCGGTCTGGACGATCCCGGACCCCATGAGGCCACATCCCACCACGCCTACTTTCCGGATTCCCATTGCCTTGCCTCCCTGCTTGTCGAGTTGCGAACCGTTCTCCAGGCCCATGCCTGCCGAATGGGATGCACGGTAGCATTGCAGGGCGTCGCGGTCAATGATGCACCGGGTCATTGAAAGGGCAATCGCATCTTGCCCCTGGCCTCGGCCGGACGTTGCGAGGGAGAGGGTCGGCAGGTTGTCAAGTCTCGCTGGCCTGGGGTGCTGCTCAAGCAGATTCG